>Ga0302315_10000791_pt1 | contig 34506 bp, 25 predicted proteins | sample III_Palsa_N3_1_FD_200532 | JGI IMG/M metagenome (GOLD analysis project Ga0302315, IMG submission 200532) | Peat permafrost microbial communities from Stordalen Mire near Abisko, Sweden - III_Palsa_N3_1 | ecosystem: Environmental > Terrestrial > Soil > Palsa > Peat permafrost | place: Sweden...
ATTTCGTCAAAAAACAATGTTTTTCTTTTATTAGACAATGAGCGCTCAAAAAGTGTTGTCGAAAACAACATTCCGGCTTTGGTTAAAAGGGCTTTAAAGCAGGATGCCGCCCAATATGTATTCCATTTACAGCCATTAGCTGATATACATTTTAACAGCCGTTACAATGGCGCTATTTCTAAACCGTTGTTAACAATTTTGGCATTGGTAGGTATTGCGCTGCTGTTGATTGCCGGGGTTAACTTTGTTAACATGGCCACTGCCCAAAGTATTACCAGGGCAAAAGAAATAGGCACCCGTAAAGTGCTGGGCAGTAGCCCAAACGGCATTTTTTGGCAGTTTATTGCCGAAACTGCCTATGTGGCGTTAGCCGCCACCGCCCTCGCATTACTTTTAACATTCCTTTTTTTGCCCACGCTAAATAGCTGGCTTCAATTGTCATTGGCCATTAACCGCAGCGTTTATTTGTTTTTGGCTGTTTTATTCATCATCCTGGTTTTTGCGGCAGGGTTTTATCCTGCAGTTGTTTTGAGCAGGTTTAAGCCGGTCAATGCTTTGAAAAATATCGTTAACAGTAGTAACCCTTCCTCAAAATTATCGCGGGGCATATTAATTGTAAGCCAAAATACCGTGGCACAGTTGTTAATAGTTTGCACGCTGATTATTACTATCCAGGTTAAATTCCTGAAAAATGCCGATATGGGATTTAGCAAGGACGCTATTATTATGGCACCGCTTCCGCAGGACAGCGCCAAGGCCAATTTGGCTTATCTCCGCAACCGGGTCAACAATGTTGCGGGTGTTAAAAGCATAAGCTTTTGTTATAGCCCGCCTGCAGCACCAACCAATAAAGGCGGTTCCGTCCGTTATGATGGCAAGCCCTGGGAGAATTTTACCGAGAACAGTATCATCGGAGATGAAAATTACCTGGCGACGTTTGATTTAAAGCTGCTTGCGGGCCGCAATATCTCTGCTACTGACACTACCACCCAATATCTTATCAACCAACAAACATTGCTGAAATTGGACATCAAAACGCCCGAACGCGCCATTGGGCATAAATTGATTGCCGGCGATTTTAGCGATAAACCGGGAACCATCGTCGGGGTGGTGAAAGATTTTCATAGCCGGCCCCTGTATGCGCATATCGAACCGACATTGATAGCCGCCCAGCCCAACTATTACCGCTATGCAGCCATAAAAATAGACCGGAGCGGGCAGCATGACATCATCGGCAACATCCGGCAAACCTGGCAAAAAGTTTATCCCCAAAATGTTTTTGAATATCGTTTTCTCGATCAACAGATCAATGATTTTTATCAAAAGGAAGAGATGATCAACAAACTGATCGAGGCCGGTTCGATAGTAGCCATTTTAATCAGTTGCCTTGGCCTGCTGGGGTTGATATCCTTAATTGCTGTACAGCGCACCAAAGAGATAGGGATACGGAAAGTGCTGGGCGCAAGCGTGGCAAATATTACGCTCCTGCTTTCGAAAGATTTTTTGAAACTGGTTTTAATTGCTGTTGCAGTAGCCTCGCCAATTGCCTGGTGGGTAATGAATAAATGGCTGCAGGGTTTCGCCTATCGTATTGATATGCAATGGTGGTTGTTTGCATTAACCGCCGCTGCTACAGCACTCATCACCTTTATCAGTGTTGGCTATCGCGCTATCAGTGCTGCCATATCCAATCCGGTTGATAGTTTAAGGAATGAGTAGGCAGTTGCCAGTTTGCAGTGGGCAGTTTGTCGGACTTGCCCACTGCAAACTGCTTACTTCAAACTGCCCCCCACTGTATCATAACCGAACAACATTGTGCATTAGCGAACAGTTTATTTAAGCGGTTTTACTGGTAAAATGCTGTTTACAAGATATTTATATCTTTGGTACACAATTCATGCAAAAGTAACCGGTCAGTATGGCCAAAATTCATAATTAATTATGCTATCATTAAAAAACGTTTCAAAATACTACAGCGCGGGCGGCAACAAAATTACCGTATTAAACAATGTCAGCCTTGATATTAACCAGGGCGAATTTGTATCCATTATGGGCCCATCGGGGTCGGGCAAATCAACATTACTGAACATTATCGGCATGTTAGACCAGCCGACCGATGGCTATCATTACTTTATAGACCAGCCTGTACACCAGCTAAAAGAAAAGCAGCGGTCGGCGCTGTATAAGCAATATATAGGATTTGTTTTCCAGGCTTATCATTTAATTGATGAGCTTACTGTTTATGAAAACATTGAAACCCCGCTTATTTACCAGGACATCAAAGGAAGCGAGCGCAAGGCTTTAGTGGCCGATACACTTGACCGTTTTAATATCGTCGGCAAAAAAGATCTTTTTCCGGCGCAGTTATCTGGCGGACAACAGCAGTTGGTGGGTATAGCACGTGCGCTGATAGCCAAACCAAAGCTATTACTGGCTGATGAGCCTACCGGGAACCTCAATTCGAAACAAGGCGAAGAAATTATGGAGCTTTTTAAAAAGCTGAACAAGGAAGACGGCGTAACCATTATACAAGTTACCCACAGCGAGAAAAACGCCGCCTACGGCAGCCATATCATTAACCTGCTTGATGGCAAAATAGATTCATCAACAACCATCTGAACGACGATTGGACATGACGCGACTTAGTAAATACCTTTTAACACTTCTATTTATAGCTGCCTGCATTACGGCACATGCGCAGCAAAACATGCTAACCCTACAACAATGTCTTGATATTGCTATCCGAAATAACTTAACCGTTAAGCAAACCGGCAATACTTTATTAAGAGACAGCATAGCCTTTAAACAAAGTAAAGAAAACCTGGTACCTACTTTATCAGGTAGTGCCTCGCGCAATCTTAGCCAGGGCAGGGGTATTAACCCAATTACCAACACCTATATCAGCCAGTCGTTTACCAATGATGGTTATGGTTTAAGTACGGGTGTTACTTTATTTAATGGATTGTCACTGCAAAACAACATTAAACAAGCGTCCCTTTCCTACCAGGCAGGAAAAATGGACCTGCAATCAGCCAAAGATCAGGTTACCATAAACATTATTACCAACTATTTATCCATCCTGGATGCTGAAGAGTCGCTGGAGCAATCTAAAAGCGCCTTAGCCGTTTCAAAAGAAACCTTAGACCGGCTGGAAACCAGGGAAAAACAGGGCGCTAACGTCGCCGCGTCGGATATTTATGATCAAAGAGGCTCGTATGCCAACAACGTGGTTAATGTAGTTACCGCACAAAACACATTAGACGCGGCAAAACTGAGCTTGTTTCAGCTAATGAATGTTCCTTACGAACCCAATGCTACGTTCCAGCCGTTAAGTCCGGCAGAACTGGTTGGAGAATATGGCGTTAGCCCGGAACAGATCTATACAACCGCGCTGCAACAACTACCCGTGGTAAAATCGGCTATTTTAAAACGTCAAAGCGCCGAAAAGAATTTACAAGCACAAAAAGGGCTTTTATACCCTACCCTAAGCCTTGGCGGGGGTATAAATACAAGCTATTCAAGCGCCAGTCAGAATACAAGCTACTTTGATCAGTTCAGAAATAATTACTCAACCGGCGAAAATTTAAGTTTAAGCATTCCCATATTCTCCGATCATCATCTTAAAAACAATATAGCACTGGCAAAAATTACGGTGCTTGACAATGTTTATGTTGAAGAAAATACCAAGATAGCGCTTAAGCAAAATATTGAACAGGCGTATTATAATATGATATCTGCCTATAAGCGTTACCAGGCACAAAAGGACGCGGTTACGGCCTATACCGAAAGCTTCCGGATATCGAAGATCCGTTTTGACGCGGGCGTATTGACATCTGTTGATTTTATCATCTCAAAAAACAATATGGATGCCGCCAACCTGGGCCTGATCAGCGCCCGGTATGATTATTTTATTTACAGCAAGGTGCTGGATTATTACCAGGGGAAATTGACGTTGTAAGGTAATGAACGTGAACTTTTAATACCTGGTTATGACGCTTCTAACTTATCCAGGTCTTTTTTTATCTGCTTTTTTTCGGCAACTGTTTTTGCCAGCTTTAGGGCAGTTTGCAGGTGTTGTTTGGCCTTTTGCATGTCAGTATCTTTATATAAGCTGCCCAGCAAAATATGATATAAATGATTGCCATTCAACTGTAGCTTTTCGGCCTCAATAATGGCTTCGGCATTTCCCTTTACTTTTGACACCGCGTAGGTGCGGTTTAAAGCGGCCATCGGCGAGTATTCTGTTATCAGCAAACGGTTATAGAGCTGCAAAATGTTGTCCCACTTTTCGGGGGTATCGGCTTTAATGGTATGCCAGTAAGCAATGGTGGCCTCAATATGGTATTTGGTTATTTTGTCGCCTTTTGAGGCTTTGCTTAGGTACTGTTTTCCTTTTTCTATCAATTCTTCATTCCATAGCGAAGTATCCTGCTCATCATAGCGGACCATCTCGCCGTTTTCGTCCATCCGGGCTTCAAACCGCGAGGCGTGAAAACACATCAGCGAGAGGAGGGCGCAAACTTCGGGCAGGTTGAACAGTTTATTCTCTATCAGCAAATAATTAAGGCGCATGGCCTCCAGGCAAAGTTCTTTGCGCAGGGTGGCATTGCCGCTGCTTGAATAATAGCCCTCGTTAAACAGCAGGTACAGGGTTTTTAAAACATTATCCAACCGGCTGCTTATCGCTTTGCTTTCTGGAAATTCGATCTTCACCTTTTCCTCTCTTAACTTTTCCTTGGCCCTGAACAAACGTTTGTTAATGGTTTCCTTGTTGGATAAAAACGCGCCGGCAATTTCGTCTATGCCAAAACCGCAAAGAATACGCAATGCCAGGCCTATCTGCGCCTCGGCAGTGATAGCCGGATGACAAATGGCAAACATCATTTGTAACTGGCTATCTTTTATGCTTTTATCTGAAAGGTCAATTTCTGTCACAGGCAGGTAAGCCTCACCTGTTTGTATAACAGAAGATACTTTTTGGGTAAAGATATTTCCATGTTTCAGGTAATCTTTTGCCTTGTTTCGGGCTACGGTATATAGCCACGCGGTGGGATTATCGGGCAATCCTTTCAACCCCCAGGTTTCTGCCGCAGTTAAAAAGGTATCGCTGGCAATATCTTCCGCAATTTCGGGGTGTTCAAATCCAAAATGCCTGTACAACACCGCGATAAGTTTGCGATATTCTGTACGGAACAAATGTGGCAGGACTTTATCTTTATTCATATTAAAATAGCCTCCTGCGCGGGCAGGAGGCTATAAATTTACTACATAGGTACAATTTGCCTTACTTCAACATTGCCGCCAACTAATAAAACAGGACAGCCATTGGATATTTCGGCAGCTTCCTCCAATGATGCCGCACGGATAATGGTATAGCCGGCAATGGCTTCTTTTATCTCAACGTACGGGCCATTAGTAATTACCCGACCGGGTTTTACTACTTTGCCATCGCCGTCTAAACGGTTACCCTGGTTAACCAATTTGTTTTGGGCTGCAATGCTGCCCATCCAGTCCTGCCAGCTTTTCATCATACCCTGTAATTGTTCCGGAGACGGTTGCGCCTCGTCCGGATTAAAATCTCTTCTAAAGATCAATAAGAAATCGTTCATGTTGTTAAATCTAAGTGGTTAAAATGATATGACGACCGTATTTTAAAAATTGGACAAGCATTTGTTTTTATTACCAAAGTAATCAAATTTTAACCTTTGTTGCTCAATTCCTTTTCTATAACATAAATACCCGCACAGGGCAGGTCGTCTATGACAGAATACGGAGACAGTGTAAACCAGGAAACATTAAAAAAGGGCGATAACCAGTAGCCTGTTTCATTGTCTTAACCTATATCTGTAGGTTATCATCCACTTGCTGTTTTCTGACAAATGATTATTAAGTTTACAACACATTAACTTCAAAATTATTTGTATGAAACCAACCTTACTATTTTTTGCCGTTTTGATGGCTTTTTCATCGGTCGCCATTGCCCAAAGGCAGGGCGGCGGTGGCGCTAACGCCGGTCCGGCAACTTCCATTGCGTCAATAACTCAAAATTTTAAAAAGCTGGAGGGCTATTTTAATTTTTATGAAGATGAAAAAAGCGGGAAGATATACCTGGAAATAGCTCAATTCAACACCGAGTTTTTATATTTCAGCTCGCTTGTAGACGGTGTGGGCAATGGCGGCCCCGAGCGCGGGCAGGCATCATCAACTATTATTAAGTTTGTTAAGGCTGGCCCGAAAATTTTCCTGGTTGAGCCTAACGATTATTACCGCGCTGTAAACGGCAACGCCGACGAGGTAAAGGATGTTGAAAATGCCTTTGCCAAATCGGTCATATTTAGCTTTGTGCCACTGGCTATTGAGGGTGATAAAGTACTGGTTGATTTTACGTCTTTCCTGCTTCGCGATGGTTTGCACATTGGCGAATCATTAGGTTCGGGTCGTGGTAACCCGGGCAGTGCGCAGGCGGCGGGTGGCCGGGGGTGGCGGCGCGGCAGCAGGCGGCAGTTACCGGGTTGACGAATCGCGTTCGGCCATATTTATGGAGAATACAAAAAACTTCCCAAAAAACAGCGAGTTTGAGGCTATGCTAACCTTTTCAGGCACCGGTGGTGGTGGCCGCGGTGGTCGTGGTGGCGTAGCGCCAGATCCAACATCGGTCACCGTAAACGTACACCAGGCGTTTATTGAGCTGCCTGATAATAATTACAAACCGCGTAAGTTCGACCCGCGCTCGGGCTTTAACACGTTCCAGTATATGGATTTTGCTACTCCCATGACAGAGCCCCTGGTAAAGAAATTTATTGAGCGCCACCGGTTGGTGAAAAAGGACCCGTCGGCCGCCATCAGTGAGCCGGTTGAGCCCATAGTATATTATATTGACCGCGGCACGCAGCCCATCATCAAACAGGCATTGATAGAGGGCGGCTCGTGGTGGAACCAGGCATTTGAGGCGGCAGGTTTTAAAAACGCTTTCATTGTAAAAGAGCTGCCGGAGGGTGCCGACCCGATGGACATCCGCTATAATATGGTGAACTGGGTAAATAGATCGGGTAGTCCGCAACGGGCGTTTTCTTACGGTTCATCCTATACCGATCCGCGCACCGGCGAGATCATCAAAGGTGTGGTAACCTTAGGATCAGACCGGCATCGGGAGGATTATTTAATAGCCGAAGGCTTACTACAACCTTATGAAGACGGCAAGCCTGTATCCAAACAAATGCAGGAAATGGCGCTGGCCCGTATCCGTCAGCTATCAGCACACGAAATTGGCCATACCTTAGGTTTAACCCATAATTTTGCCGCCAGCCCGAAAGACCGTGCATCGGTAATGGATTACCCGTACCCGAGGTTTAGCTTAAAAACTGACGGAACAATTGATCTTTCGGACGTTTACGCCAAGGGCATTGGTACCTGGGATAAGCGGGCCATTATGTGGGGATACTCAGATTTTCCGAAAGGTACAGATGAAGATGCCGCACTGGATAAAATAATGAAGGAAACGCTGAAAGAAGGGTTTAAATATATACCAGATGTTGGCGGCGGCGCGCACCCTATGTCGAACCAATGGGATGACGGTGCAAACCCTGTCGACCAGTTAAATAAGCTAATGGCGGTGCGGAAGCATGTGCTGGATAATTTTTCGGAAAAAGCTATCCGCCAAAACGCGCCGATGGCAACTTTAGAAGAGGTGCTGGTACCGATGTACCTGCTGCACCGTTATCAATTAGAAGCTGTTGCCAAATCAATAGGCGGCTTATACTTTACACACGCGGTAAAAAACGACGGACAGGAGCCTACCAAAATGGTTGACCCTGCCGAGCAATGGCGCGCCTTTGATGCCATGATGGCTACCATTACACCCGACGCGTTGGTGTTGCCTGAGGGATTGATAGAAAAAATTCCGCCGCGCCCGACGGGCTATCCCGGTGGTGTGGAAACTTTTAGCGGTCATACCGGCCCAACGTTCGACCCCATTGCCGCCGCTGAAACCGCAGCAGGAACTACCGTTGGCTACCTGTTAGACCCGGCCCGTGCCGCACGTTTGATAGAATACAATGCCCGCGACAGCAAACAACCCGGCTTTTTTGCAGTGATGGATAAAATGATAGACCAAACCTGGAAAGCGCCGGTTGTACCTGGCTATAAGGGCGAAATGCAAATATTGGTTAATAACCTTACCCTAAAATACCTGCTGATTTTAGCTGCTGACACCCACACTGCCGAAAATGTACGGGGCGAAGCGCTATATGAAATTAATGGGTTAAAGGATTGGATGAACAGCAAAATGGCAAGTGCGGAGCCTAAACAAAAGGCATCGTTATACTTCGGGTTGGCGCAAATAGAGGAGTTTGAAAAAAGTCCCGATAAATTTCAACCCGACCCAGCTTTAGAAATGCCGCCGGGTGCCCCTATCAGCATGCCCAATATGGATTTTGAAGTGGTGCGTAATTATTAAAAGACAAATAAATAAACAAGGCATTCTCAGTTTTGGGGATGCTTTGTTTTGTTGTTGACTTTTTGTTTCCGCCGGACCTCTTGAAAAGGATCCTGCGCGGAATGCTTCCACGCAGCGCCCCGTCTATGAGAAACCTAAAATACGAAGACGGCGTAAGACAGCGGGTGCTTTGTAAAAATAATATGTCAAAGAAAAGCTTTTACCCGGCATAACGGCAGGTACGGTATGTAAAATAATAGCATAAGTGAACTAAAAGATCACGTAGCTATTCACGAAAAGGCATCGGGCTATAATCCCAACGTTGGCGTATAACACCCCTTCAGGGCTAATGCAGTTTAGCTGGAGAGCGACGATAAAGGGATTTGATTGCCGGTTGGATACCCGGCACGTGTTATGGAATAATACTCCAGAGAAATAATATAGACAAATATAAATTATTTGCAACTCAAAAGTGGTGACACAAGTTTGTCAGCATATGGCAATCAATAATTTACAATAAATTTTTTTGTGGCAGTCCATATCCAGATAACTATCTTACCTGTTCAAACTTAAAACTACTTCTCACGCAATTCTTTTTCTTCAACCTCACATTCTATTCGTTCCTTTTTTATATCCAGCCTGATAAACGCGAAAAGGCTCATGTAAATATTGGCTATCCATACCAGCGCGAAACCGGCTATTAAATAGCCCCGCCAATCGTCGTATAATAATTTATACCCGGTAATAATAAGCATAAGTATAGTTACGTAGTGGCTAAAACAATATTCGCAGGTAAACAGGTAAAAGAATTTCCGGCTTACCAGGGTTCGGCCATTCTTACTTCGCCCTACGCAATATTCGCGGGGCTCTTTAAAAACTTCTTCATGGGTAACTGTCCACGCTATGCAGGCTATGGGGATTGCGAGGGTAAAGAGGATGACGAGTTGGGTGCAGAGTGAATCCATTGCTGACTGGTTGATTAAGTTGATTGAGTTAAATAAGTGTGTAACTTAATCAGCCACTCACTTATTTAACTCAATCAACCTAATCAACAATCTTAAACAATGATTGTTGCAACAAATATTAAGTCAACCTAAAACACCTCGCCTAAATTCAGGAAAACACCCTGCGAGCCTTTAAAGCCGTAACCATAGTCGATACTGACGTTGGTATCTGAGTGTTTGTTAAATTTCACCCGTAAACCGGTACCAACAGAAGGGGCTACGCTTTTAAATGAATTGGTTTGAAACTCGGACAAACTCTCGCCGTTAGCAAATACCACACCGCCAAGCAACCCGTTTTTTGTAAGGCCAAAACGATATTCGCTTTCTAAATAAAGCATTTTTTTACCTATAAACCTGTCCTGTACATATCCCCGGCCACTATTATTGAACATATCTTCTGCCGTGCCGGGCAGGTCCAGGTAAGGCACATTACCCTGGGTAAGCCAAACTATGCTCCAAAAGGCCAATATATTATTAGATGTTGGCGAAAGTTTTAAATACCTGCGCGCATCCAGCTTTACTGATGACCAGTTACCATCACTGCCTAAGAAACCGGCATTCTGGCGAAATGTAAAATCGACATAACCCCCGTTTTTAGGATTAATAGGGTTTTTACGGTTATCAAACAAATAACTGAAAGTCACGCCTGATGAAAGGGAGCTATTAGGCTCGCCATATTGCTTAAAATCAGAAACTGTATGATTAAGCGTTCCGTCCTCCGATATGCCGTAATGATAATCAAGATTATAACCGATGCCCCAATAACTATCTGACACTATTTTTTTATAGTAAGTGATATAAGTACGCTGGTAATTGTAATTGATATGATCGGCTGTATTATTGGTGGTTAATGTTCCGATACCATAGGTATTCTCGGGGAATTTCTCCCAGCGTACATCTAAAACAAATTTATAATCGTTATCCCGTCCCCATATCTCACCGCGTAACAATGCCAGTTTTTGAGATTTGCTGTCGAAGTTAAGGTCTTCATCCAAATCGGATAAATTTTGATGTGCATGATCAGCAGTTGTATAAAATCCAACATTTCCGCTTATATCCGCCAAGAAACCGGTAGTAAGTGAGTAGCCAACATTTGGCACTACTGAAAAATTGGCCTTTTTTTCCACATGACCCGTTTCCGACGATGATTTTGGGAAGAATATTTTGCCGAGAATATCGATCACGTCGGTTTGTTTGACCGAATCAGCCTCAGTAGTTTTTACTGATTTAGGCGATGTGTCCTGCTGGGCAAACACTTGTAACGAACAACAAATAGCAACTAGGCTATATAAATACTTGGGATGACATCGCATAGGTAGCTTAATTATTACTATTTACTGCTAAAGCGCCGGAAAATAATAATTTACTTTGATACTGGTATTAATATATTTTATGTTTTAATTTACAATTTAAATGTAATCGATTGCAATGGATTATATTTTTGGTTAAATTGCATTCCCTGTTAACTGCCCCAGGTAAACGTTATATTAATGAAAAAATTTCTCTGTGCGCTGATTTTTTGCGCTTTTATTGTTCATGGGTTCTCCCAAAGTGTAAAGCTGGTATTTGACAGGTCATCGCCGCAGGCTACTTACGCCGCAGGCAGGTTACGTAGTGCTTTGATCAAAAAAAATTATGCCATAAGAACTGATCCCAACGGATTTGTAATAAACATTGTGAATAACAGCAGCCTGGGTGCCGAGGCTTACAGTATTGAACCAAAAGGCAAGACCATTACCGTTACCGGCGGTGATGGCACCGGAATGATATATGGTGCACTTTCTATAGCCGAAGATTTGGGCAACGGCATTCCACTTAAAAATATAAAGGCCCGCAATGATAAGCCGCGCATGGCTTTACGCGCAGTTAAATTTGATATGCCCTGGGATACCTACCGCCATAGCTACGCGCTTGACCAGCATTACGAAACCTGCCGGGATATTAATTACTGGAAAGCGTTTTTGGATATGATGGCGGATAACCGCCTCAACGCTTTAAGTTTATGGGATTTGCATCCTTTTACTTATATGATAAGGGCTAAAAACTATCCCAAGGCCACTCCTTTTAATGATAAAGAGTTAAAAGTATGGCAAGACCTGTTTCATGGTATATTCCGCCTGGCTAAAGAACGTGGTATTGACACCTATTTAGTTCCTTTTAATATCTTTTTCAGTCCGGAGTTTGCTAAAAACTACCCGGTACAACGACCCAACCTTGACCATGATTTTTTTGTGGATGGTGATACCACCGAGTTAGTTAAAAAATACACGCGCGAAAGTATAACGCAAACTTTACAGGAATATCCTGAACTTACCGGCATAGGCTTTACATTAGGCGAAGGCATGGGCGGCTTTACTTCGCAAGGCCGTGAAGACTGGATGAAGGATGTTTATATAGCCGGGATGCGCGATGCAGGCAGGCCAGTTAAGCTGATACACCGCATACCTTTTTCAAGTACCACGGGCTCGTTAAGCGCCCCTACAATTGAAACTGAAATACTGACCCGCAAAGCTATCGAGGAAGAAGCCGATATGCCATTTATTAAAGGGCCTATTTGGGCCGATCTGAAATATAACTGGTCGCATGCGGCATCAACCACAAAACTGATCAAAGTACATGGCGGTAAACTGTTTGATACTTATTTTAAGCTTCCTGCCAAATTTAAGATAACCTGGACAGCCCGTAATGAAGATTTCTTTTGCCTGCGTTGGGGTGTGCCCGAGTTTGTGCGTGAACACGTTGAGGTGAATAGTCAGCCTTATACTGGTGGATATTTTATAGGGTCGGAAACTTATATCCCGGCAAAAGATTATTTTACAAATCCATCCATAAAAGTTAACTGGAAATATGCTTTCGAGCGCCAATGGCTCTATTATAAATTATGGGGCAGGTTGCTTTATGACCCTAATACGCCGGATAAAGTATTTAGCGACGAGTTTATCCGTCGATACGGCGATGCGGGTAAAAACTTGCTCGAAGCATCGTCACTTGCAGGTAAAACGCCTTTGCGTACCGCTTCATTTTTTGATTTCACATCGGATTTGACCTTGTACAGCGAGGGGATGATGGCGCAACTGGGCCGTGATAAAACCCTGAAATATATTGACGTTGACGACCAGATCAAACGGGCAGTACTTGACCCGGACGCGTCTGTATCAATAGCCGATTATGTAAAAATCACTTTAGCCGGCGGCAGTATCGACCCAAAGAAAACTACACCGCTGATGCTGGCAGATATGCTGGAAAAAGATTGCAATAAAGCGCTTGACCTGGTTAAGGATATTAACACCTCAAAAAACACAGCGTTGATGTTTGAAGTTGCGGATATTAAAACCTGGGCAAATTTAGGTTTGAACCTGGCCGAGAAAATGCGGGGCGGCGTTGCCTTACAAACCTACCGCGTAAAAGGTGGCGAAGAAAACAAACAGGAAGCAGTTAAGCATTTGGAAAAAGCATTGGACTACTGGAAAGTTGTGGTAAGCATTACCCGCCCAATATATAACGACATGCCGCTTACCCATATGATGGACCAGGGAGGTAAAAGCTGGAAAGAAAATTATTATGATAAATTTCACTGGGAGCAATTGATACCACAGGTAGCGGCTGATGTTGAGGTGGCCAAAAACGCTAAGTTTGCGGGTAAATAGGTTAAAGTTTATAACTTGTTGCCGTTATGCATATCCTTATAGCCCCAAACGCTTTTAAAAACAGTTTAACCGCACCCGAAGTTGCTGCCGCCCTGCAAAAGGGATTAAACGACAGTAAAGTGGATTGCACCACCGAATGCTTCCCCATAGCCGATGGCGGTGATGGTACGGGCGACCTGATCTTAAAAAAAAGCGGCGGCGTTTTGGTTGATGCAGCAGTTAATGACCCATTAGGGCGAAAGATCAATGCCTCATTTGGTTTGATAGATAACAGTAAAACAGCCGTAATTGAGATGGCCAGCGCATCGGGTTTGCGTTTGTTAAAGCATGATGAACTGAACCCATTACAAGCTTCCAGTTTTGGTACCGGCGAAATGATCAAACTGGCGCTGGACAAAGGCGTAAACAAAATAATTCTCGCAGTAGGCGGCTCTGCAACAGTGGATGGAGGGTGCGGCATTTTAAGCGCCTTGGGCATCGGGTTTTTAGATGCTGATGGCAATGTTTTAAAAGCTGTCCCCGAAAGCCTGTTTCAATTGACTTCAATAGATATTAGCGGTTTGGATGCCCGCATAGCCAATTGCGAAATTGTTGTACTTTGTGATGTAGATAACCGCCTGCTTGGCGACAAAGGTGCAGCTGCGGTATTTGGCCCGCAAAAAGGGGCATCGCCGGAGAATGTAAAACAACTGGATGCTTTTCTTTCAAAATTTAGCGGGATAACATTACAACAGACCGGCAAGAACATAGCCGGTTTAAAATATGGCGGTGCAGCTGGCGGCGTTACCGCCGGTATGTATGGGTTTTTAAACGCCAAACCGGTTAATGGTATTGACTACTTTTTAAAGCTTACAGGCTTTGACGCAGCCCTGCAAAAAGCTGATGTGGTAATAACCGGCGAGGGCAGTATTGACGTGCAAACGCTGCAAGGCAAGGGCCCGTTTGGCGTGGCTTATTTGGCTAAGCAACAGAACATCCCGGTTATAGGTATTGCGGGTAAAGTGCCAATTGAGGAAGACACTGAACTGAGGAAGTACTTTGATGTGTTACTGGCAATTGGCAACGGGCCTGCTGATTTGGCAACAGCGATGCAGTTTACTGAAGGGAATTTGGTAAGGATGGGGGTTGAGATTGGGAATTTGCTGGCGATGTGATTTTATTGTTTTAAGGTCAGAAATTAACACCACCTTAAAAAGTGACATATTTTAAGGTGAGTGTCTTTTTTTAAACAATCTTTTAAGGTCAGAAATCAACCTCACCTTAAAAAGTGGCCTGTTTTAAGGTACCCGCTTCTTTTTAATCACTTTTTAAGGTCAAAAAACAGTCTCACCTTAAAAAGCGTCACATTTTAATGTGAGATTGATATATTTTTATATTTTTGTAGAAATATGGCCTACAAAATTAATCCCGACCGTAATAAACCATGGAATGATATTCCTGATCTTCCGATCGATGATAAACTTTATCAAAATGTGGAAGTATACACACAATTAGGAAATGCCAAAGCCGCGTTAGGCAGGTTACAGGGCAGAAGCATCGTTATACCTAACCAGGGTTTGTTGATCAACTCCATCAGTTTACAGGAAGCTAAAGCATCCAGTGCTATTGAAAACATCTTTACTACTGATGATGAGCTTTATAAAGCCTATAGCGAAGAACAGGCAAAACAATTACAGGGGCCGGCTAAAGAAATATTGAATTACCGGGAAGCCTTATGGACAGGTTATGATTATTTAAACGGGGAGCAATTATTTGACGAAGGATATTTTATAGAAATATACCGTGTAGTAACCCAGTTTGCTGATGGCATCAGGACTCCCGTCGCCCAAATTTATATTAAGGAAGGCGGCGATGGCCCCAATGCAGGCAAAGCATTTTACACACCACCGAGGGGAAAAGGGATTGTGGAAACCAAACTTCAAAACCTGGTCGATTTTTTAAATGATGACGAGAAATATCCCCTCGACCCTTTATTAAAAATGGCCATCGGGCATTTTCAATTTGAGGCGATCCATCCCTTTCGGGACGGGAACGGGCGTACTGGCCGTATTTTTAATATCCATTACCTGACCAAAAAAGGGCTTTTGAACTACCCGATACTTTTTTTAAGCCGGTACATTTTAGAACATAAAGATGATTATTACGCAGGCTTATCAGGAATAACTCAAAGAGGTAGCTGGCAAGACTGGCTGCTATTCATGCTTAAAACAGTTGAAGTAACAGCTAATCTCACCTATGATAAAATTAATGATATCATAGCTGCTAAAGATGCTATTTTGGAAGCAATTACAGAAGATGATACCATTAACAGGCCCGAGTTATTAGTTAACGCATTATTTACGCAACCCTTTACCCGCGTTAAACATCTTACCGACCAAAGGGCATATGCTGAAAATACCGCAAGGAAGTACCTTGATCAATTGTCGGACATGGGAATACTGGAAAAAAGGATCATCAGTGGCGGCAGCTATTATCTCAACCTGGAACTTTATAGGATACTATCGGAATAACAAGATGCATATGTTCATCAAATGAACACATTTAATCTATATGTTCATTTTTATTTAAAAAATGAACATATAGATTAACCAAGATTATTAATGCACAAACGGATCGATCAATCCAATGCTGCCATCGGCATTATGGGTCAACTCAGTAACCTTAACATTGCGTAAATTATTCCTGTTTGACAGTTCGGTATCATGGTAAAACAGGTACCACTTGTTTTTAACCTCTATTATAGAGTGATGGGTTGTCCAGCCTTGCACGGGTTTTAAAAATACGCCCTGGTACACAAATTTACCGATTGGTTTATCGCCAATGGCATAGCATAAAAAGTGTGTATCGCCGGTTGAGTAGGTGAAATAGTATTTATTGTTGAACTTATGCATAAATGAACCCTCAAAAAAACGGCGGTCATGGTCTTTGGTTAATAGCGGTTTGCCGCTGCTATCTACTAACTGCACATCCTGCGGCTTGCCGTCAAAATGCATCATATCCTTGCTTAATTTAACCACTTTACAGCTTAAAGCCGGCTCATCTGGTTTGCCCATATCTGTTTTTGAACCATTGGCATCATATTTCCCGGTTGTCCATTTTTGAAGCTGACCGCCCCATATACCGCCAAAATACATATAGGTTGAGCCATCGGTATCGGTAAATACGGCAGGGTCAATACTAAAGCTGCCTTTAATTGGTTCGGGCTGCGCTTTAAACGGACCAACCGGACTTGTGCCGGTAGCCACACCTATCTGGAACGCTCCTTCCTTATTGCGCACGGGGAAATATAAAAAGTAAGTGCCATTTTTTAAATCGGCATCGGGTGCCCACATTTGCTTGCTGGCCCAGGGCACATCTTTTACATCCAGCGCAACACCATTATCGGTAACCTTGCCGCCAACGCTATCCATTGATAGTACGTGATAATCACGCATGGCATATTCATCGCCATTATCGTTATCGGCTATGCCGGCATCAATATCATGCGATGGGTAAATATAAATTTTACCATCAAATACATGGGCAGAAGGATCGGCAGTATAAATGCTTTTGATCAATGGTTCTGAAAGGAATTTTGGCTTTTTGGCGCTGTCGGCTGTGGTAACAGCAGTTTTAGATGCGTTGCTACCGCACCCGGCTACGGTAATAAGCGTTGCTACCGCGATAATAGCAGGCAGTGTCGATTTTAATTGGCGATACATTATTATAATTGGTTTAATGGAATAATATAGCTAAGGTAATCGATTGCGGGGAAATCACAAACAGAAAATCAGTTTATTATATTTAGTATCAGGTCGGTCATATCATATCGCGGGAAATCGCCTGTATTATTTAGTAATATAATACAGCTATCCGTATCTTCCTGCCGCACATACATCGTAAAAAAACCCAGGTCGGTACCGGGATGGTAAGTGACAACGTGCTTTTGCGACGCGGCAAAGGCGCTCTTATCCGTCATCCAGCCGTAATCGTACATGGCGTTATAATCTTTAAACTCGACACGGGGTTTGAGCATTTCCATTTTTTGGGGCAGGGGTAACAGTTTGTTGGTCAGTAACCCGTCATGATATTTCAGCAGATCGGCAGCAGACGACCAGATACCACCGGCTCCATATACATTGCTGTAATCGTAAATTTGTTCAGGCACTCCATCGGTATAACCGATGGCCTGGTGGTTTTCATTTCCTTTGTATTTACCAAAATAGGTGTCTGTCATTTGCAAAGGCGTAAAAATCCGTTCCTGCAACAGGGTTTCAAAGGGTTTGCCGGTTACTTCCTGGGCAATTAAAGCAAGCACCGCGAAATTTGAATTGCTGTATTCAAAACCCGCACCGCTTTTAAATTGAAGTGTGTCGCTGCAAAACTTTAAAACCATATCTTTCAATGTGAATGATTTGGTTAATAGCTCCAGCTTATAATCATCGTTGTTAAGATATTCGGGAATACCTGATTGATGGGTAAGTAATTGTCCGATGGTCACATCGCCATGTATGTAGTACGGAATATAAGTCTTTATAGGCGCGTGAACATCCAACTTTCCCTCACCAACCAATTGATTGATGATAAGCGAAGTAAAGGTTTTAGCGGTTGAGCCTATGCGATAGGCCGTGTGTTCGTCACCAGGCAATTGTTGTTGCTTGTCGGCGAAGCCGTAGCTTTTATTGAGTATAATTTTACCTTTGCTCTTAATCAGCGCCGAGCCGTTAAACTGCCCGTTGGCATGGTAAAAAGTCAACATTGAATCGAGCCGCAGAGCTGGATCTTTAGGTAATTTCAGTTCCTTTGCTTCAAATTTGCTTTTTAAACGGACAACGGCATTAATAGCTCGAATTTGCCTGATCAACGCTTCCGTATCAAAGTCAGGCAGCATAATATTATAATCTTTCCAAAACTCTTCGCCTTCGTTGGTATCATGGTCGTTAATATGTTCATTAACCCGCATTTTCTCCTCGAAAGGCGTAGTTTGGGTGGTATCTACCTGGGTAACTACATAATTAAATTTGATGTTTGCTACAAAATCATAATTCAGCCGTGGCGCTTTGATATGCAAGGCTGCATCGCCTATATCCTGTGCCAAAACCCATTTATTACCTTCTTTTTGGTAGCTTATCCGGTCGCGATCTTCTTTTATGCTAACCTCCATATCCATTAGCTTCATTAACATACGTTCGGCAAAATTTCCAAACTTTACTGTTTTCATGGCTTGCGGGCTAAGGCTATAATCAAAATAAACAAAAGCGTAAGTCTTTGTGTCGATAAAAACCTTACCACGAAATGTTTTGTCTGTAAGCCCTGGTTTTTCATTAAACTCAATCTCGTAAGCAGGACTACCTTTAAAATCAACTATTCCATTAACCTGGTAGTTATGCCTTTTTACTCCATCCTTTCCCAAAATATCACTTGTTTCAAGGCGTTTCACAATATCATCGTTAAAAATACCTGCGGGTTTCTGTCCAACTTCTATATCGCGAAAATCTCTTTCATTTTTGTCGTCCCGGGCTTTAACCAGCCGAAACATGCCCTGCCGTTTATCTGCATATCCATAGTTGTAAATATCAAAAACAGCCTCGGATAATTGAAGCGGGGTTTTGTCCTTCATCGTGGTTTCCCGGTAAAAACCACGAATAACATGGGGCGTATTGATGTAATTTTGAGGAATGCGTTCAATAGCCTTTTCAATGATCTTCATTGGGTCGCGGTACTCAATACTCACCTGTTTAAGCTGGGTATTGCTTTTAGTTAAAGATATTACAGCCGTTTGGCCCGGTATTGTTAAACTTGATACCGCTACTGTTTTAGTATTAAACCCAATACTGGTTACCTGTACTGAATCCGTATTGGCATTGGCCGGGATAATAAAAATAAACTCACCTTTAACATTGGTGGCAGTTCCCAAACCTTTTTTGGGGATACCAATATTCGCGTAGGGGACTGCTTGCTTATCGCCATCTGTAACCTTACCGGTTATAGTGATATTTGCCTGCTGTGCATAACCGGTTATTACTGATACTGTGAAGAGAAAGAAACAAAGTGTAATGATGAAATGAAGTTTCATTTTTATCAGTTTGGGCAATTTTAACTTGCAATAATAAAAAAGATATGTATGCCAAGTAGTTAACCTGTTGTTAATTAACAATTTTTAACTTATGCCACTACTGGCAGATTATAAACCCTAACTATACTTTTGATATAACCAACACACAATCAATGTTAGTTATTTGCCAAAATATTGTTGCATTAATTGCGCTGTAAATAGGGTGCTGCCTTTTTTATTTAGGTGCATGTGGTTGTAAAACAATGTAGAGTCGTTGTACAACTCTTTATTAAAATCAACAAATTCCAGTCCTTGTTTTTGGGCGTAACTTTTTAATTTACGTTGCGTGGCATCCGACACCAACTTGTACGATGGCCATGATTGTGGCGGATAAAATAAATGAAGTTTAATATTATTTTGATCGCAATAGGTTTTAAAAGAGTCAACATATTGAATTTTAACCAATTTAAGATTAGTTTCTAATGGGGCAGACCATTTTGTAATGGGCGCTTTCTCCTGTCCCCACTTAAAATCAAAAATATTGATGCCAAATTCTATATTTCTCTTTTGTCTGGCATCAGCTATTGTTGTCCCTAAAACATGATCAAAGAATATCTCTTTGTAACCAATATAACGTATTAAGGGGATATAGGTTTCGTATTGGTGAAACCCGGTCTCATTTTTAAATAAGTGATTTATGCCAATACGGTCATGAAACAGGTAGGATAGATAGTCTTCTTTTCCATAAAAGGTATTACCCGTTCGACCTTCTAAAAAGTAGGGATCGTATATTAGGTAGATTTGCCCCGGAGGTTTGTTTGTTTTTATATATACTTTAAACTTGGCCCATAGCAAGTCTATTCCGCGCCCGTCCTGTGTCAAATTAAACACTTTGAGATGAAGGGATTTGGAAATCAATTCAGAATTTACCTGCGACCATACCCTTGAATTGCCTATAAATAATATGTCATAATTCTTTCCCTGCCTGGTGTTCCAATCGTCCTGCAATAAAAATTGCTTACCTTTTGTATTTTGAAAAATTATGCACTCCAATATTATCGATGTACCAATTAAAATTACCAGGTAAATAAATGTCATTTTAAGCAGTCGCGATATAAATCTCTTCATGTTAAAATTGAAAGTAGATAAAACTGTTGTTGCCGTTAATTTTGTATATCAATCCAACTAAAATTAATGTGACAAAAACAAAGTAAATCATATGTCGTAAAATCATTGATTGGGGCACTCTTAACTTCCTTTCGTCGTTTCTGAGATACCAGTCTATACAGATAAATGGAATAACGTACAAAATGCCCATGCTTTCGCCCGGTTTATGCAGAAATTGACCCGGATTCTGAAAGCTGTTTACAATAATCTGCTTAATGTAGTCAATGCCAATTTTTATTGTTTTTGCCCTGAAAAAAATCCATGCAACCGTAACCAGGCCAAATGTGTAAATCATTTGCGCCAGTTCCTTTACATTCGGCAGGTTTCTATCAAAAGCTACTATTTGGGTGGTGTGTTTGCGATTTTTGTTTAGCAGTAATAATGGCAAAAATGCACAAGCATGTATGCCACCCCAAACTATAAAGTTCCAGCTTGCACCGTGCCAAAACCCACTCACTATAAAAATAATGAATATATTTCTTACCGTTATAAATTTATCGCCTTTTGAACCGCCTAACGGAATATATAAATAGTCTTTAAACCAGGAAGACAATGAAATATGCCACCTTCTCCAAAACTCCGCTATATCCCGTGAAAAATAAGGGAACTTGAAATTGCTTAATAATTCAAAGCCAAATAGTTTAGCCGTTCCAATTGCTATATCCGAGTATCCGCTGAAATCAAAATATATCTGAAAACTAAAACCTACTGCGGCAGCGATCAAAGTAAACGCGTTAAATGATTGGAAGTTGTTAAATGTTTGATCAACAATAATTGAAAGATTATCGGCTATTACAACTTTTTTAAACAATCCCCAAAGTATCAAACGGCAACCTTCAACTGCCTGGGTATAGTTAAAGTTTCTTTTTTGCTGAACCTGCGGCAACAAGTGGTTTGCCCTTTCAATTGGACCTGCTACAAGCAACGGGAAAAAGCTTACAAATACCGCGTAATCAACAAAATTTGAAACCGGCTTCAATTTTCCACGATAAATATCAAAAACATAAGACATCCCATGGAACGTATAAAAAGAAATTCCAACCGGTAACACAACGTGAATCAGGGCAGGATTGATTTCTAATCCAAAAGAACCTAAAGCTTGTTGAAATTGAGCTGCAAAAAAATTATAGTATTTAAATACACTCAATATCCCTAAATTGTTAATAACACTTAACCATAAGAATATTTTAGCTTTTCGTTTGTTATCAGATGCTACTGAAAACCCGTAGATGAAATCTAACAGCGTGCTAAGTATGAGCAGCCCAAGAAATTTATAACTCCACCAACCGTAAAAAAAATAGCTGGCAATTAAAATCAGGATATTCTGCGTTTTTAGCGACCTATTGAATACATACCAGTACAGAAAAAAGACGACCGTTAAGAATACAAAAAAACTGAAGGAGTTAAACAGCACGGCCTATCTTATTTTAGCAATAATACAGAAAACTGAATACTATAAATTATACTAAACATAAAATTTATTAAAGCAAAACATAACCCCAATAAAAATCAAGGATGATGAATGTTTAGGCAGGCGTATACAACGTTAGCAAGCTTATTTCTTCGCCGCTATTTCGGTAATGGCCTTTACCAGCTTATCCAAATTTTCTATGGTGGTATAAACATGCGGGGTTATACGTACACAATGGATATTCTCGTAATTTATGCTTACGGTATGTATTTTATACTGGTTAAATAAGGCGCTGTCTAACTCGGTGGGTGTCATGCCGTCAATGCTAATTCCGCAGATAGCGCAGGAATATTCAGGTTTTAAAGAAGTATGCAACTTAACTTTAGGTATATGCTGCACTTTGGTTGCCCAATAGTTTTTCAGGTAGCGGATGCGTTCTTCCTTACGCTTGGTGCCGATGGCGTTTTGAAAATTAACAGCCTCGCCTATCCCCTGCTCTATCGGGAAGCTGCGGGTGCCAATGTTTTCAAACTTTCGGATATCGCCGCTGTTTGGATTATCGTCGCTTAAAAGTGGCCATACTTTTGATATCTTATCCTTTTTTATCCACATCATGCCACTGCCAATTGGTGCCGATAAAAACTTATGCAGGCTGGTGCCAAAATAGTCGCAATGCAAATCAGGAATTTTAAAATCAAGCAAACCAAAAGTATGCGCGCCATCGCATATCACCTCAATACCGCGGGTATGCGCCATATCGGCAATTTTACGCACCGGCATAATTTGTCCCACCCAATTAATAATATGCGTTACGTGTATCAGTTTGGTTTTGGGAGTAATTGCATCTTCATAAGCCTTTACTATCTGCTCATCATTTTCTATTGGGAATTCAAAGCTCAATTGCTTGTAAACTATGCCCTCGCGCAAGGCACGTTGTTTATACGCGCCAACCATGTGCGGGTAATCCTGTTTGGTGCCAATTACCTCATCGCCTTTTACGAGCGGAAGGCCCAATATAATACTGTTCAATGCTTCGGTAGCATTGCGGTCGACAGCAATTTCATCGGGCAGGGTGCCTGCCAAGAGCGCCAGCTTTTCGCGTAAGGGTTCGCGGCCCTGGTCCAAAATGCGCCACATATAATATGATGGCCCCTCGTTTGATAGCTGGTTATACCGCTCAACCGCCTGCTGAACTACCAGCGGCGACGGCGATACCCCGCCATTATTTAAAATGATAATATCGCCATTAGCAGTGTACGACCGCTGGATAACCGACCAGTAATCTTCATCTTCAGCCGCCTGCACATCGTTTAAATGCGCTATTTTTTTCCCTGCCGAGCGCCATTCTTCGGCATGTGCCAGGTTAAATAAACTGGTTGCAGAAAATGCCCCGGTCAATGCGGCGGCTTGTTTGATAAACAGTCGGCGGTTATTGCTCATAATGAACGAATTTAAGTTATTATTTAGCAAAAACAATATCAGGATTATTTAATCATTCTGCCTGTAACATATCACATAATAAAGTCGTCTATTACATAGTTATAAAGGTAATTCAACCATGAACAAAGCCTGCCATTTCCTGTTATTGCTTTCCTTGTGTTTATGCGGCACAGGGGCTTTGTGTGATGGGCGGCTTATTATTCACAGCGCTTCCGGCGACAAGTTCATTGATACCGACCCATACGGCGATTTTCAAACCGTCACCGTCCCCATAAAACGCGCCGGAAACCTCATAATTATTGAAGCCCAGTTAGATACATTAATAGGCAATTTCGTATTGGATACCGGCGCGCCGGGCCTGGTGCTTAATGAAACTTATTTTAGGGACGCGGCCCATAGTGATAATAAGGAAGTTGGCGGGATAGGCGGAAAAACACATGCTTTTTCAACCATAGTCAATAATCTTTCGATACTCGATCTGCATTACGACCGCCTTAAGGCTGATGTTACCGACCTGTCGGGCATTGAAAACAGCAAGGGAATTAAAATATTGGGCTTATTGGGAACCAGGCTTTTCTCTAAGTTTGCCATCACCGTCGACTTGTTTAACAACGTACTTTATATACATAAGCTGGACGACAAGGGCGAGATCATTCCGGGAGAACGCGTATTTGGTCACTCGGACATGAAAACGTCTTTTAAGTTGTTGGATGACGTTATCTTTATTAAAGGAAGCGTGAATGATAACGATATGTGGTTTGCCTTTGATACCGGCGCCGAATGCAATTTGCTGGATTATGACAACTTTAAAAAATTAGCGAGGAAGATGCGGGTCATCAGCCATCGTACGGTTACGGGCATAGGCGGTAGCCAATATGAAAGCTCTTTCGCCTTTTTTGACAACCTTGTTATCGGTAACTACCTGTTTAAAAATAACCATGTTATGTTTACCCGGCTTGACGAGGTTGGCAAAGCCTACAATAGTACAGTAGATGCTATACTGGGGAATGACTTTTTTTCGCGGGGCATATTCACTATTAATTTCGTTAAAAAGGATTTCGAAATGTACATTTACACATACCCTGATAAATAATGGGCAGGTTTAAATATATAACGATATTGTTGCTGTTGTTTTTAGGCATACTGTCAAGCAGTTATGGGCAAAATTCTAACATGCTTGTGTTGCAGTCGGCACCCGGCTATCCAGCTGAAGTACAGTTTGGTGTTAATAATTTTGCCCGCATAACCGCTTTTGAATTGCCAAATGGTTTAACCCGTTTTTTTGTACCCGGGCAGAAAAACGCCAAAAGGGTATTTCTATCCGGCAGTTTTAATAGCTGGAGCACGCTGAAGGGCGTTATGCTAAAAACCGATAGCGGCTGGATACGTGATGAACACCTGGAACCGGGAGCTTATGAATATAAATACATCATTAACGGAAACTGGACCATAGATGTTAACAATAACCTGAAACAAGGCGATGGCGAAGGCAATACAAACTCGGTTTATTATCGCTCTAATTTCAGCTTTAAGCTGCCGGGATATACCAATGCGCACCGGGTAACTGTTGCCGGCGACTTTAATAAATGGAACGATAACCAACTGGTTATGTACGCCGTTCGTGGTGGCTGGGAATTGAAATTGTACCTGCATGAAGGCGAGCATCAATATCACTTTTTGGTTGACGGGCATATTGTACCTGATCCGGCAATTAAATTAAGCAAGGATGCTTCAGGCAATCCTGCCTCGCTTTTAAACCTGGGCGAAACCGTTAATTTCAAGCTGGCAGGTTATGAACAAGCCCAACAGGTAACCGTTGCCGGCGATTTTAATAAATGGAGGCCCAATGAGCTGTTCATGAAAAAGGAAAATGGCGTTTGGGTATTGCCTTATACTTTAGCAGGCGGAAACTATCAATATAAATTTATTGTTGACGGCAAATGGATACTTGATCCGGCTAACCCGAATAAAGCGCATGGAGCCGATCAGTTAAATTCATTCATTTCTGTAAAGCCCAATTATACTTTTCATTTAAAGGGGCATGGCGACGCTAAAAAGGTCATATTGTCAGGCAGCTTTAACAACTGGAGCCAGGATGGTTATACGATGGAGCACAGAATAGATGGATGGATCATCAGTTTACGGCTCAAACCCGGAAAATACCTTTATAAATTTATAATCGACGGCAATTGGATAATTGACCCCGATAATAAATTATGGGAGCAAAACCTTCAACATACAGGCAATTCAGTATTATGGGTGGATTTGTAAACTATTTTCCAAAAAATTACCCGTCAATTTTTTAACCTTAAAAGCGCAAAAATAAGGTTAACAAAGGTTTACACAATTAAGGGGTTAATATGCGTAAATATTTAACAATCAATCATTTGAGATAATTTACACTCAAAACATGGTTTACACTGTTTTACATAATCAAGCCCCTGGTATTTCTAATCCTTTCAGTTAAATGCTGAACGTCAATCTATGAATGACATGACAGCGGGGTATTAACAAGTTTTCCATTATATTACTCAATAATATAGAATATAATTATAATGCGACATAAAAAAGCCCCGCCCCAATGGTTATCGGGGCAGGGCTTGGGGAGATTAAATTATTCGAACTTACTTTGCTTCTTCTTCAGTAGAAGCAGCTTCGGCTTTTTTAGCAGGCGCTTTACGGGCTTTGCTTTCGGCACCTTCCATTTGTTCTTTCAATTGGGCCAGTATGCTCAGATCACCTAAAGTTGATTTTTCAACCGAATCTTTTACTTTCTTCACGGCGTTGTTTGAAGATTTTGCTTCCTTTTTACGAGTTTCAAATTCCTGCACACGGGCTTCGGCGCGGGCTTCTTCCCATATACGTGCGTGTGAAATAACGATACGTTTATTTTCCTTGTTAAATTCAATGATCTTGAATTCAGCAACTTCATCGGCTTTTAAACTCTTGCCATCTTCTTTAACCAGGTGTTTGGTCGGCACAAAGCCTTCAACACCATAAGGTAAAGCTACAATAGCTCCTTTATCGGTTACTTTTAATACAGTACCTTCATGTATTGAATCGATAGTGAAGATGGTTTCAAAAGTATCCCAGGGGTTTTCTTCCAGTTGTTTGTGACCTAAGCTCAGCTTACGGTTCTCCACATCAAGTTCTAAAACAACCACGTTTAATTTTTCACCTACTTTAGTAAATTCATTAGGGTGGTTTACCTTTTTAGACCATGAAAGATCAGAAATGTGAATTAATCCGTCAATACCGTCTTCCAGTTCAACAAACACTCCAAAATTAGTCATGTTTTTAACTGTAGCAACGTGTTGTGTACCGATAGCATACTTTTCAGCAGCATTTTGCCATGGATCAGGCGTTAATTGTTTAATGCCTAATGACATTTTGCGCTCATCGCGATCTAAAGTCAATACCTGTGCTTCAACCTCGTCACCAACTTTCAAAAATTCCTGCGGATTACGCAGGTTTTGAGACCATGACATTTCTGACACATGTATCAAACCTTCAACACCCGGGATAATTTCTAAGAAAGCGCCATAATCGGCAACAGTTACTATGCGGCCCTTAACTTTTGAACCGATGATGATCTTCTCATCAAGCGACTGCCAAGGGTGAGGGGTTAATTGTTTTAAACCTAAAGCTATACGTTTTTTCTCGTCATCAAAGTCAAGCACAACCACGTTGATCTTCTGATCTAATGAAAGCACTTCTCTTGGATGCTCGATACGTCCCCATGAAATATCGGTAATGTGCAATAAACCGTCAACACCACCTAAGTCAATGAATACACCGAAGTCGGTAATGTTTTTAACGGTCCCTTCCAGCACCTGGCCTTTTTCAAGCTTGGCAACAATTTCTGTTTTTTGGTTTTCTAAATCGTCTTCGATCAGCACTTTATGCGATACCACTACGTTTTTAAACTCGTGGTTGATCTTAACAACTTTGAATTCCATTGTTTTGCCCACATAAACGTCATAATCCCTGATAGGTTTAATATCGATTTGTGAACCTGGTAAAAAGGCTTCAACGCCCATAATATCTACAATCAAACCACCCTTAGTCCTGCTCTTCACAAAACCGGTGATGATCTCATCATTATCCAATGCTGAATTAATTCTTTCCCATGATTTTTGAGTTTTTGCGCGTTTGCGTGAAAGTACCAACTGACCGTTAGCATCTTCTTGCGATTCAACAAATACATCAACGGTATCACCGATCTTCAGATCAGGTGTATCACGGAATTCAGATACAGATACCAAACCGTCCGACTTAAAGCCAACGTTTAATACTACATCCTTGCTGTTAACATTAACAACAGTACCGGTGATAATTTCGCCCTTGGTGATCGAACTGAAAGTTCCATCATACAATTTCTCCATTTTTTCACGTTCGCTGTCGCTGTAGTTACCAAATTTTTTGTCGTCTGCATCCCAGTCGAAATCTTCGCGGGGTGCAACTGCAATTTGAGATTTGATCTCTTCGATCGAGATTGAATCAGCTTCCGATTCAATAGTTTCTTTTTCAACGGTTGCCGTAACTGTTTCCAGTTCAGCTTCCTTTGCTTTTAATTCTTTTTCTGCTTCCTGTTTTTTTGCCATTAAATAATTTATCTCCTTTTCCCAATTTTCTAATTGGGACTGCAAAGGTAGGGATATAATTTTATTTCAAAAAAATTAATTTGGGGTTAAATACTGATTTTTAAGCCTTTTTGACCCGGATTGGCGTTTTAAAGTAACTTTTATGTTATTCTGAGGCTGAAACAGGATACAAAATGCTTAGTCAGCGCTTAATTTATTCTCTATCTCTTCAAATATAGACATAAAATCATCCAAAATAACGGCCCGATAATCAGCTAATATGCTATTCATTGCCGCTTCATGTTCAGGCGTAAAAGGATCCTGCCAAACGCGCATGCAAATTCTTTTTAGCGCGTAGGCTATATGGTGGGTTTCGGCATAAGTATGCAGGTAAGCGTTCTTTTTAAAGTTTTCAAAAAACCGAAAGAAACGGGTAGGGTCTTTTAATCCGGCGAATGTCAAAAATTCCTGTATGATATCGTTGTCGCATCCCTCCATGTGTTCATAAAAGCTATGCACTGTTATTTTCCCGGTTGTTAGCAGCAAATTATCTAAAATCAATTCCAATGCTATATGCCCTAAAAAAAATGGCTTCACCGGCGAGCTTTCAATTACCGGCGCAAGCAGATTTTTTAACAGATGCGAATGGGTAAGGAAGAAATTGGATGAATGAAAATAACGGTCGACAGCTAAATGTTTATTCCAGCCGTTGATGATTAAATTGACAGAGGCATTGGCATGGTGCAATTTTTCGGGATGAAGCACTATGGTTTTATCGGCATTTTTCAACAGATCGGGCAGTACCGTTCCCAACGTATGGTAACAGTTGGTTGCATCCCTGTCAAAATAATAATGCGATAAAAAATTCATAAGTATAACTGTGTTAGCCCAAAATACAGTTTTTTTATGATTTCACTGATTTTAAAATATGATTTCACCGATTATTGCAAGATTTTATTACAATTTAATTACACCAGCTGATTAGCAAATTAATTTTTTAGCGATCGATATTATCGGTGAAATCGTATAACAATCGGTGAAATCATATTATTATCTTTGCCACTTTTGAAACTACGTATAAAATGAACTTTGTTGAAGAATTACGCTGGCGAGGCATGTTGCATGATATTATGCCCGGAACTGAAGACCTGTTAAATAAAGGTATGGCTTCGGGTTATATTGGTTTTGACCCTACTGCTGATTCGCTGCACGTTGGCAGCCTGGCGCAGATCATGACCATGATACATTTTCAGCGGGCCGGACATAAGCCGTTTGCGCTGGTAGGCGGCGCTACAGGTATGGTTGGTGACCCATCCGGCAAATCGGCCGAGCGCAATTTATTATCGGAAGATGTTTTGCGGCATAACCTAAATGGTATAAAAAAACAGCTTGAAAAGTTCCTGGATTTTAACAGTGGTGCCAACAGCGCCCAAATGGTTAATAATTACGACTGGTTTAAAGAGTTTACTTTCCTGAACTTTATACGTGATGTAGGCAAACATATCACCGTAAATTATATGATGGCCAAAGATTCGGTTAAAAACCGCATCAGCGGCGATACTGGCATGTCGTTTACCGAATTTACTTACCAGTTGGTGCAGGGCTATGATTTTTATTATTTATGGAAAAACCATAATTGCGTTTTACAAATGGGTGGCTCGGACCAGTGGGGGAATATTGTTACAGGTACAGAATTGATCCGCCGCAAAGATGCAGGTGAGGCTTACGCGCTTACCACTCAACTTATAAAGAAAGCCGACGGCAGTAAATTTGGTAAAACCGAGGGAGGTAATATCTGGCTTGACCCCGAAAAAACATCGCCTTATAAATTTTACCAGTTTTGGTTAAATACCAGTGATGCAGACGCAAAAACCTATATCCGTATTTTTACTTTGTTTAAACAGAAAAGCATCGAAAGCTTAGAGGCTGAACAAGATGCAGCGCCGCATTTACGGGTATTGCAAAAAGCTTTGGCAAAAGATATTACCATCCGTGTTCACGGCGAAGCTGAATATGAAAAAGCAATTAAGTCATCCGAGTTTTTGTTTGGTAATACCGGGATTGAGTTTTTAAATGAACTGAAAGATGCCGAAGTGGTAGGGCTATTTGAGGGTTTACCAAACTATAACATCGCTTTAAATGATTTAAAGCAAGGCATAAATGCGACAGATTTGTTAGCCGCATATACCAGCGTTTTCCCATCAAAAGGCGAGGCAAAAAAAATGATACAAGGTGGCGGAGTAGCTATTAATAAAGTTAAAATAAACACGGCAGACGATATTTATACTACCGGAATGCTTATTAATAACAAATTCCTGATTGTACAAAAAGGCAAGAAAAATTATTTTTTAATTGTTGCGGAATAATTTTTATTTACGACAAAAAGTATTTATTTTTGTATAAATGTCGGAAAAGAAAATACATGAATTTGAAAGCGAGGGGCCGCTCAATATACTAAGTGAGCCAATGATTACCTATGGGTTGCCAAAAAACAACTTATTTAGCAGCCTTTTTAGCAGTTCGGCGGGGCAGTTTAATTTATTAAATGATTTTGATATCCTAAAAACATCGCGTAATGGTTTGCCTAAGCATCTATTGATGAGTTTAGCTAAAAAAATATCCTTAACACTCCAGGAGTTTGCTAATATCATGCATATTTCTGAGCGCACCCTGCAACGCTATGAAGATGATACTATCATCAAAACTGAATACACCGAGAAGGCCATTGAGTTAGCCCGCCTGTATACCCGCGGCGAGGAAGTTTTTGGTTCGTTAGATAAATTTAAAACCTGGATGAAAACCCCATTGTACGTTTTTAAAGGTGAGTGCCCGGTTTCGCTTTTAGATACATCTATTGGCTTTGATATGATTTTCAAAGAGTTAGGGCGTATTGAGTACGGTATTTTTGCCTGATGACGCTGTACCGTATAGTAAGATGTAATTATGCAGATCTGAGCGGAACCGGCTCCCGGTTATATGGCGGCAGATGGAACGGCGAGGGCAGGTTGATGGTTTACCTGGCTTCATCACGATCACTGGCTATGCTTGAATCGCTGGCACATTTAAGCGCAACCAATTTACCGGATAATTATTGCCTGATGATTATTGAGGCCCCTGATGATTTTATTGAAATTAGCTTACAATCATTACCCCAAGGCTGGAAAGAATTTCCCGAACCAAACAGTTTAAAACATTTTGGCAATGATTTTCTGCTGGAAAATAAACATCTGTTCTTAAAAGTGCCCTCGGCAATAATATCCGAAGAGCATAACTATTTAATGAACCCGCTACATCCGAAAGCAAACGAAGTGAAAATTATAAGCAGCCTGCCATTTAGGTTCGACCCACGATTGATTGCCCGTTAAACGTGCCAAACTTTAGGTAAGCTTCGAAAGTTCCTGTGTTAAAATATTCAAGACGGCTATTGTTACATTTCCAAAAAATGACACGCCCGATGCTCCGTTTTTTAAAGCCAATCTTATCCCCTCGCCAATTTCGTCATCACTTTTAAAATCGGATAAATAAAGTCCGGCATAAAGCGGGAACGACCCCGCCAGGAAATGTATGCCTTCATTAACGGCATCGCCTATCCAACCCACCTGTTCTTTGTAAAACCCATGATAGATCATGGGGCAAACACCATCCAGTTTCCAGTTTGTCCAGTCCTGCCGCACGTTGCGTCTTGCAACCTCCGGCGTTGGGAATACCGCAGCGGTAATTAGCTTTTTATGCTGATGCGCTATGCCTGATAAACTATTAACCACGCGCGTGATATTGCCATACCTGAACAACCGCCATGAAAGGCTTGCTTCGGGGTATTGAATATCCGCCAGATTGGTTCCGTATTGCTCTTTAAACTTTGCGCGGCAAACTTCACAATAGCAATAATCATATTCGGGCAATTCTTTGGTTTGTTCAATATTGTATTTGCTCCATAAGTTTACCGGGAGTATCACATCGCAGTAACGCACATAATCCAGGTGGATGCCATCAATATAATCCTTATCTAAAATATCATTCACCTCTTGCTCCAGGTATTGCTGCACTTCGGGGCGCGACGGGCATAGCCAACGGTAATAATTTACATAGGGTGGCTTATCGGCACATGAATCGCCATTTCGATTCTTGCTGTACCATCCAGGGTTGGTAGTTACCAGTTCTGCCCGATTGAAGGTCCACATCCAGCGGTGTGCTTCCAGGCCGTGCGCTTTTGCGGCGCGGAAATGCCGTTCGCTATCAGCCTCAAAAAATATCCCGGTTATACCTGCTGTTTTGTAGGATGCGTAGCGGGTTTTCAAATCGTCGTCTGTATCCTTTAGGTTGGGGCTTGTCCATACCCAGTTTTTGAACTTTTGTTTCTTCTTAACTACAGCGTTAGCCGCGTCACTTTTTAAAGGCAACTGTGCAGCAGCACCAATTAATAAACCTGCCTTTAAAAACTCGCGCTTATTCATTTGTGGTTGTATTTAGTTTGCCAACCAACCCCTCCTGGTTTATTGTCCAGGTAACATGATCAGCTTTATCTGTAATAAATGCCATAAACTGCTGGCTTGTGGCTTCCATTTGCAGGGTATTGGGATGGTCATTTATTTTCACTTCGTTTTTCAGATCAAATGTTTTTAACGATTGGTTATATACATGATGCTCACCATACCATTTTTTCTGCTTATAGTAAATTAGCCATAAATATCGCTTTTGTTGTTCGGAATAAGGCAGGTCAAATTTTGTATTGGCTGTATTTGATTTGCTGAATTGCAAATATCCCCAACGCTCGGGGTAGTGCATATTTACAACTCCTTGCGGCGACCACACCCAGTTATGTTCGGGCAAGTTATTGCCGTTGTCGTCCTTCAGTTTAACATATTTGCCATTAATCACTTTTGTATCCCATTCTACCCGCGAAAAATTGATTCGCCATAATGTGCCGTCCTTGGGTATTTGGATATGGTCGCCTAAGCTGATAGCTTTGTATGGGATAGCTATTTCGATAGTCCAGCCCTTATCTTCATCAGTGGCATCATTGAGTGTGCCCTGTACTTTTACCGCCGACCGCAATCCTTCAGCATTCCAGCCGAACATGGCATTACCGCCATTGCGGTAGGGCTTGTTTAAAAACAAATCCCAAAGTGTATTACAGGCATTAAACTCCATTTCGAAATACTGGTGCATGGTATTACTGGGGTTCAGAAAAACCTCGAAATCATTATCGTAAAATACAATATCATCATGCTTTTTTATGGTGGCCCATACCTTTGGCTCGATGATCTTTGCGGCTATATAGATGCAGCTATCATCCCAAAGCATTTTTACATTGGTTTGCAGGGATGGGTTGGATTTTAGATCGCCTTCAATATCCCGGAAGTCATCCGTCCATTGGGCTTCCTGCCAGATGGGGTCATTTATCTCGCCGTCAATCAGCGGCGGCACTTTTACATAATTAATGATGTAGCCTTTGGGTATGGTAAATAAATTCTCAAAACCTTTAAACGGCGATTGGGCCCTAACGCCGAATGGAAAAAGAAGTAAACAAACTACAACAATCCTAACGAAATAATTAAACCGAAAGGATAGCTTGCAATTCATTTTAATGCGGGAGTTAACTGCCTAATTCTACAATCCGGTCAAATTCCTCGCGCTTTAAGCCCATCACGGATAACCGGCCCTGGCGCACCAAATGAATGTTCTTTAGCGGTTCATCTGCCTTGATTTGTTCGAGTGTTACAGGAACTTTTAGCGGTTCAACGGGCACCAGGTCAACTACCACCCAGTTTTTGTCATCAGTTGTAGGGTCCTGGTAAAACTCTTTGGCAACTTTGGCTATACCTACTACGGCCTTGCCTTCGTTGCTGTGATAAAACAGCACCAGGTCGCCCTCCTTCATTTCGCGCAGGTTGTTGCGCGCCTGGTAATTGCGTACGCCGTCCCAAAAGGTGCGGCCATCTTTATTAAATTTTTCCCAACTGTATTTTTCGGGTTCACTTTTTACAAGCCAATAGTTCATTCTGCTGATTTATGATAGTGGTAAAATTGTGAAAAAGGTATGAGAATAGGAAATGAGAGTTTTGGTTAGGATAAATGGCGTGTGGTTCCGCTTATTTCTTCAATGCAATATCTTAAACATCAACTCCTTCATCAACCCGCCATGATCGGTGTTTGATTCTACACCTTTGCTTTTTACATCATATTCGCGCAGGTAGTGGATGATCTGCATAGTTTTGGGTTGGTTATAGCTGCGGGCGGCCTGTTCGTAATCTTTTACAAAGTATGGACTTATGCCTAATTCGCGGGCCACGCTATTGGGCGATTTATCTTTTGCATAATGGTAAATTAGCACCTTGCTGAAAAAATTATTCAAATTGCCCAGCATCAATACAATCGGGTTGGCTTTGGGGTTGGCTTCAAAATAGTTGATGATCTGGTTGACTTTAAACGCGTCTTTTTTACCAAGGGCGGTTTGTAGCTCAAATACGTTATATTCCTTGCTGATACCAATATTATCATGAATATGTTTAAGCGTTATTTCCTGCCTGGCGGCTACGTTAAGCATCAACTTATCCAGTTCATTGGCAATTTTTGAAAGATCATTGCCAAGGTATTCAGCCAGCATCAATGAGGCCTGCTGGTTTACACGGTAGCCCTTGTCGGTTAAATAACTTTCAGCCCATGCGGGTATCTTGCTGTCATACAGCTGCGCCGACTCAAACACAAGCCCCGATTTTTCGATAGTCTTATAAGTTTTTTTACGTTTATCAAACTTGCCATACTTATAGCAAAAAACCAGTATGG
>Ga0302315_10000792_pt1 | contig 34368 bp, 28 predicted proteins | sample III_Palsa_N3_1_FD_200532 | JGI IMG/M metagenome (GOLD analysis project Ga0302315, IMG submission 200532) | Peat permafrost microbial communities from Stordalen Mire near Abisko, Sweden - III_Palsa_N3_1 | ecosystem: Environmental > Terrestrial > Soil > Palsa > Peat permafrost | place: Sweden...
GCTTCCAGGAATTGGTAGGAGTTCCGCCCGGGGCGTATCGCCGGAACGATGTCTGCGTGCAGCGGTAACGGTTCCCCCTACAGCGGACGCGTGGCCCGCGTTAGGCCTGACGCGTTCAGGCACGGAGCGCGTGAAGACGAGTGCTAGTCTCCTCGTACGCTTGGTTGACAGGGGAGGCCTTCTTCGCTCTGCCTCGTCGGCGAGCTTCCCGCCGATGAAGCGTCCGTCACCCGATCGCCGGTTGTGGCGTATTGCCTTAAATCCTTCGTGAGCGGAAGCGAGGTATCCGCGGCCGTCAGAGAGACAGCGCGCGGCCGCTTCGGCATTGGGATGTCCTTCCACTCTTCCCCGCCCGCAAGCGGACCGTAGGGGAACAGCGGAGTCCTAACTCGATAGACATTGATTGCCGTAAAATTGCCGAAAACGTCTCGCAGCTCTTCCAATGCTGCTGGGAGCGTTAGAGCGATGAATTCTCAACCGGCGGTAGCGGGATTCTTAACGCCAAAGCCGACAGAAGTTTCGGCGAAGGCGCCGGCCGCAGTGAGGAAGTCGATGCAAGAATGCAGGTTGCCGCGGCGAACGCAAAACCTAGCAGACCAACTTCCCCGGGACATGGTTCACATCTCAAAACAACAGGAGCCCTGCGGGCCCACCAACCCGCAGAGCTGCTTTCTTTCCAAATTAATCCCTAGCCGTCGACATCAATGACCGCTTGGGCAAACGCCTGCGGAGCTTCCTGGGGCAAATTGTGACCGATGCCTCCGGTGATGAGGCGGTACTCATACTTTCCCGAGAACTTATCGCGATACGCCGCGCTGGGCGCGTGAATTGCACCGTTGGCGTCGCCTTCCATGGTGATTGCAGGCACCGAGATGACCGGAAGCGCGGCCAGGCGCTTTTCTAGATCGTCATATTTCCGCTCGCCGTCAGCTAGGCCGATTCGCCAGCGGTAGTTATGGATCGTGATGGCGACGTGGTCCGGATTGTTGAACGACGCTGCTGAGCGCCCGAATGTCGCGTCATCGAAGTTCCATTTCGGCGATGAGTTCTGCCAGATGAGCTTCGTAAAGTCGTGCAGATATTTCCGGTAGCCGGCCTCTCCGATTTCCGTCGCAAAGTAGTACTGATACCAAAACGCGAGCGTCGGCGCGGGCGGGTACGGTACCGCATTGGCTGCGGGGCTCCCGACAAAATAGCCGCCGACGGAGACAATTGCCTTGCAGCGTTCCGGCCAGAGCACGGCCATGATGTCGGCTGTGCGCGCGCCCCAGTCAAAGCCGGCGAAGATGGCTTTCTGGATCTTGAGCGCGTCCATGAGAGCGATCATGTCGAGGGCGACTGCCGATTGCTGGGCGTTGCGCATGGATGCGCTAGAGAGAAAACTCGTGGTGCCGTAGCCCCGAAGATATGGAACGATGACCCGGTAGCCTTTGGACGCTAATATGGGCGCAACGTCAACAAAGCTGTGTATGTCGTATGGCCAACCGTGCAACAGGACGACAGCCGGACCGTCGGCAGGACCGTCTTCGGCGTACCCAACATTCAGCAGGCCGGCGTTGATCTGCTTGAGTGCCCTGAAAGTTGAGTTCGTACCCGGCTTTATAGCCGGCGCGTTGCCCCTCTTTCCCCTGCCCGATTGTGCGTCTGCGGTGCCAATCATTCCGAGCTGGGCCGCCGCCATCGTCAAGGCGGCATTGCCCAGAAAGGAACGGCGCGGGCGGCTGCATTCATCGTTGATACTCATCGGTAATTCTCCTGATTTGAAGTGGAACTGTTGGTGCGATTTGCAAACGACTCATCTCTATCCGAACGTGAATACGTAGGCGCGCACACCCGGCTCGAGGAACTCGATCTCAAAGGTGCGGTCGACGATAGGGCCGGTCTGCCGGATCAGCTGGTAGAGGCGATCTTCGTTGACGCTGCCCCATCCCGCCGAATCCACGTCGGAACCGTGGTTTTCTCCAGGCGGGGCACCATCGATCTTGACCCGAAAGCGAATGGCATGCCCTTGGACAGCACTGGCCAACACGAGGTGCAGATCACGCGCGTGAAACCGGTAGGTGATGCTGCCGGGTGTCTCGTTGAGCGCGGCGAACTCACTTGCGATTGTCCACACGCCTGCCAATGCCCAATGATTGACTGGGAGCGAGATTACAGATCGATAGAGTCGCGGCGAGTTCTCGCTGACATAGCCGGGCAACGCGAAGTTCTTAAATTCCGCATAGCCGACATAGGTCTCCGGAGAGTATAGGTCCCGTATATCAGGTGGCGCCTCGGGCCCGGGACCGTCGACCGACGTTGCTCCACCGGCAACCTTCGTTCCATCGGCTTCGGTCAAGAGCTGTTGGATTAATCGCTCGGATTCGTCATAGTGCCCTTCACCCAGGACCCGCCGGCGGATTCGGCCGTCGGCCCCGATGAAGTAAAGCGCGGGCCACGTTTCGTTCTCGAATGCGCGCCAGACCGCGAAATCGTTGTCGATCGCAATGGGGTAGTGAACACCTAGATCCGCTGCCGCCTTTGCGATGTTTTGGCCGTCTTTCTCGAATGCAAACTCTGGTGTTTGTACGCCGACCACCACCAGACCTCGATCTTTGTATCTATCGGCCCAGGCGCGAACGTAGGGCAGCACTCGCAAGCAGTTAATGCAGGAAAATGTCCAAAAATTAACCAGCACCACCTTGCCCTGAACGTCCTTGGGCCGCAGCGGTTCCCCATTCAGCCACTGCCGCGCTCCGAGGAGCGAACGAAGCGGCGGGGAAAGCGCAGGCGCTTCCGCAGAATACGCGGCCATCTTGTCACCTGCCCCGGGGGTGATAGCAGCGGCTCCGCCGACGACGAACGCGCCGAGTAAGAACCGAAGTACCCGTCTTCGGCGCGTCCACCACTTGACGATCGGCAGGTTGATGCCGCCTGTGGTGACCACGGGATTCCGGGCTGGATCTCCTGCAGGATTAGGTGTCATTGCTCGTCTCTCGCCGGGTTCGGTCGCTGGATTGATGTGAGTTTGCCGCTGCGAGCAACCTTACCCACCGATGTGATGTTCGCCAATCACGTGTTTCCGTTAGATATGCACCGTGAAGCCCGACACCTCGTGGAAGCTGAAAACATACATAAATGGAATTGCGGACCCCATTACGAGGCCCGCAATAGACAGGGATGCAGGTTCAAACCAGGGTAATGACGACGTCGACGTTGCCGCGAATCGCCTTGGAATAGGGACACGTCTGGTGCGCCGCATCGATCAACGACTGAGCGACGTCGCGGTTAACGCCAGGCAGGCTCACGTTGAGACGGGCTTGAAGAAAGTAGGCGCCGTCGTTGAGACAGAGGTCAACCTCAGCATCTATGGCAAGATCTGCAGGGAGTGAGATCTTCAATTTCCTTGCCGCGATTCCCATCGCTCCTTCGAAACACGCCGACCAGCCGGCCGCGAACAGCTGCTCCGGATTGGTACCAGCTCCCGTCGATCCGGGAGAAGACAGCTTGATATTCAGTCTTCCATCCGAGCTGCGAGATGCGCCTTCGCGCCCCCCCGTCGTGTGGACCATGGCGGTAAACAATATTTTTTCTGGAGTCGGCATGTTGAGGTCCTCGATAGTTTAAAAAGCAATCGAAGGGTAGTGCTAGTCACGGCCGACTCCCATCACAGGTTTCCGTTAGATACCCCGTTTAGGTGGCATTTGCCGACCCACGAGGAGGCAGCAAAACACAGTGACGCCGCTTAGATCCAAGAACTCGCGCGCGATGAGGAGGAAGCTGCGCAGAAACTCGATCAGCGGAGCGACACATGCCAACATTCAAAGGTATTCCCTATCTTTCTAGAGGGCCTCTTCCGGCGACACCACAAGGCCAAATACTCGGACCTCCAGCCAGCCCACTTTGGTGCGAAGTTCGAGAGACACCGTGGTTGCTTGCGATGCGCGCGCAGAAGGCGACCGCGAGTCTTGTTGGCAAGCAGGGCTTTGGCCGCGCACGGCGCTTTTATCCCACTCCCTAACGTAAAGCGGCAATGTGCAACGCATGAAGAGATGTTCAATCCATCGCCGACCGCCGCGCGTAACCATTGTCAGTGAAACAACTTAGGAGATCTGCCAATGACCCAGACCAAACGAAAACACACGCGAACGACCGCAATTCCTCCCTCGCAGGAACTTCGCGGCCAATCGTTGCTCGACGACCCCGTTCTCAATAAGGGTACCGCCTTTAGTGCCGCGGAACGACACCGGCACGGACTTGAGGGATTGCTACCCTCCTCTGTCGAAGGCCTGGATCGGCAGGTAGAGCGCGTAATGCAGCACCTCGAGGCAAAGCCTACTGATCTCGAGCGATATATCTACCTGGTTGGCCTCGCCGATCGCAACGAGACGTTGTTTTTTCGCACGCTTATGGCAGATCCCGCAAGATTCATGCCGATTGTCTACGATCCTACGGTCGCAGATGCCTGCCTTAATTTCGGTCATATTTACCGCCGCGCTCGTGGAATGTATATCAACCGCGAGATGACGGGCCGCATTGCTGATGTGCTCCGCAATTGGCCGACGCGTGATGTCAGGTTCATTTGCGTGTCTACCGGAGGACGCATCCTCGGGCTGGGCGACATTGGAGCCAACGGAATGGGCATTCCGATCGGCAAACTCCAGCTTTACACCGCCTGCGCCGCGGTGCCGCCGGAGTGCATGCTGCCCGTTCTGCTCGACATCGGTACGACCAATGCGTCGCTACGTGCCGACCCCTTGTATCTCGGATTGCGCGAAGCACCGCCTTCAACAGAGGATCTGGATGCCCTTACGGAGGAATTCATCCAGGCGGTTCAAGAGGTCTTTCCTGACTGTTGCATCCACTTCGAGGATTGGAAAGGCACCGACGCTATTCGCCTGCTGAAGCAATATCACGATAAGGTGCTTTGTTATAACGACGACATCCAGGGCACCGCAAGCGTATCGCTCGCTGGGCTGACGACGGCGCTTCAAATTATCGACAAACCGCTAATTGAGCAAAAAGTTCTCTTCCTTGGCGCGGGATCCGCTGGCATCGGCATTGCGACCTTAATCGCCAGTGCCATGCAGCAAAAAGGCCTGTCGCTCGACGCGGCGCGCGACCGAATTTCGATGTTCGACATCGATGGACTACTTGAGTCCACCCGCGCCGATCTGTCGCCGGATCAGAAGATCTACGCGCACGACACGATCCCCACCAAAGACCTGATCCACGCAATCCAGACCATCAAGCCAACCGTGCTCATCGGTGTAAGCACCAAGGGCGGCGCCTTCACCCAAGGGGTCATCGAGGCCATGAGTCGCCTCAACGAACGTCCTATCATTTTCGCTCTCTCAAATCCAACCAATAAAGCCGAGTGCACGGCCGAACAAGCGTATCGCTGGTCGAATGGCAAAGCACTGTTTGCGGCCGGCGTTCAGTTTCCTGACGTGACGCTGAACGGCCAGACCTTCCATCCGGGTCAAGCCAACAACTTCTACATATTCCCCGCGGTGGGTCTCGCAACCTACGTGACTCGTCCGCGGCGGATTACTGATGAGTGTTTTATTGTAGCCGCACAAGCGAGCGCGGACCAGGTTGGTACTGACCTACGGGAGAAAGGCATGCTCTTCCCGAGCCAAGCCAACATCCTTGAAACCGAGTTGACCACCGCGACGCGGGTAGCTGAGTTCATGTTTGACAAAGGTCTCGCGCAGGTGGAGCGACCCCGCGACATCCGAGCATGGATCGAAGGTCAGCTGTACAAACCACAATACCGGTCAAACTGAGGTCACGCCATGAACCAGACTCAAATGCTATCGCAAATACACGCCATTCAAGATGTCCCTATCGGGATCCATGCAAGCGGAACCCGGCACGAAAGCGACTCTATGGGCGAGATTGAAGTCCCGGCCGATCGTTATTGGGGCGCGCAGACGCAACGCAGTTTGATCCATTTCTCGATCGGTGACGATCGAATGCCAAAGCAGGTTTACCACGCGTATGGGTATGTGAAGAAAGCCGCCGCGGCAGTGAATGCGGCGGCCGGGAGGCTGGAGAACTGGAAGGCCGACGCCATTGCGCGGGCCGCCGACGAGGTGATTGACGGGAAACTCGACGACAGTTTTCCCCTCTATGTGTGGCAGACCGGCTCCGGCACGCAGTCGAACATGAACGTGAACGAAGTGCTCTCTAATCGCGTCAACCAACTGCTGGGAGGGGCGATAGGGAGCAAGATCCCTGTGCACCCGAATGATGACGTGAACATGGGCCAATCGTCCAACGACACGTTCCCGACTGCCATGCACATTGCCGGGGTCATCGCACTGGATCGGCATCTTTTGCCGCGCGCCGAAGCTCTTGCGCAGGCTATTGAACGCAAGGCCGACGAATGGACGAACGTGGTGAAGACTGGACGGACGCATCTTATGGATGCCGTCCCGTTGACTGTCGGCCAGGAATGGTCGGGATGGGCACGCCAGATCAGGGACTCAATGGGGCGTATCCGCGCTTCCGAGGCGGGACTCTTCGAGCTAGCGGCCGGCGGCACGGCCGTCGGCACCGGTCTCAATGCACCGCCGAATTTCGGCCGCGAGATTGCCGCGACCATTGCAGCATTCACGGGCTACCCGTTCGTCACCGCACCCAACAAATTCGCCGCCCAGGGGTCGCTCGATGCGATGGTGGCTTCAATGGCGGCGGTCCGGGGATTGGCGGTGGCTTTGATGAAAATCGCCAATGACATGCGCTGGCTGGCGTCAGGACCGCGCTGTGGGCTCGGAGAACTCCTTTTGCCGGAAAACGAACCTGGATCCTCGATCATGCCGGGAAAGGTGAATCCAACCCAACAGGAGGCCATGGTAATGGTCTGCATTCAAGTTATCGCTGAGGACAGCGCGGTGGCTTTCGCAGGCAGCCAGGGAAACTTCGAGCTCAATGCGATGCGCCCCATCGTCATAAATAATTTCCTGCATTCGGCGACCATCTTGGGCGACGCCTGCAACAAGCTGCGGCAATTCTCAGTCGAAGGCACACGCCTCAATAGAAAGCACATCGATGAGATGGTTGGGCGCTCGCTGATGCTGGTGACGGCCTTGAGCCCAGTCATTGGATACGACAAAGCGTCGGCAATCGCGCACGCAGCGAACGACCACGACCTCACGCTGCGACAGGCGGCCATCGCGTCTGGCGCAATTGACGGCGAGCACTTCGATGCGATTGTAGCCCCGGAAAAAATGGTCGGCCGCGGTGTCGGCGGAAGCTGATCACCGCCCACGCCCCGCCAGCCACAACACGATGCTACCCGCTGGCGGGGCCGAGGGGGCCCAAAATGCACACGCTGTTACGGTCACGACCTTGGTGTTGATACTGAGCGTGATCGCCGGGTCGACCGACGTCATCGGATTCCTTGGGCTAAACGGATTATTTACGGCTCACATCACCGGGAATCTGGTCATGCTGGCAGCACACCTCATCGCCGGTGACGTCGACATTCTCGCGAGCATGCTGTCCGTGCCAGTTTACATCGTCATAATGTTCCTGACGCGCTTGATCGCACTCAGGCTCGCGCGGAATAACAAGCCGACCTTGCGTCCTCTGTTGGCATTGCAAATGTTGCTACTGGTTGGGTTTCTGGCGCTCGGCAACGCAGCGCCACCCGCAGCAAACGCGTTGCAGGGGGTTACTGCGGGCATGCTGGGTGTTGCTGCTATGGCAGTGCAAACGGCGCTCGTCCAGATCTCGTTGACCGGTGCCCCCTCGACCGCGGTTATGACGACAAACATCGCTCATTTCACGCTGGCTCTGGCAGATTGGGTTTCGGGTGGTGAGAGAACTAGGGTCGCGCGCACCCGCATGATAGAACTGCTTCCGGCGATCTTGGGGTTTACCATCGGATCCGCAGTGGGAGCGGCGGGAGAAGTGCTCTGGGGGCTTTATGCCCTAGTCGCTCCCATAGGGCTGGCGTTGCTCACCGTGGCAGTGGCCCATCCCCCCAGCCGCCGCCAAGCGCCTTGACGAGCAGAACGCTCGCACTCATTCGACGCATCTGAATGTCTGCCGCAGCCAGACGAGCGTTTAGGGCCGCATTCTCGGTCGCGACGATTTGCAGATATGTAACAAGCCCTGTCTGGTATTGATACTGAGATTGCCTGAGCGCACTCGCGGTAGATTGGACGGCAGCATCTTCATTCACACTTTCGACCTCGAGCTCTTTCAGGGCTGAGAGACTGTCCTCGACCTCCTGGTAGGCGGCTAGAACGGCACCGCGGTACTCCGCCACCTCGTCGTCATATCCCGCCCGGGCTTGGGCGAGTTGCGCGCGGCGCCGCCCGCCGTCGAATACTGTTAACGCCGCGGCCGGCCCGAATGACCACATTCGCGCCGGCGCGGTGATCCAGCTAGCGGCCTGCGTGCTGTCGAAACCCGCCGCAGCGAGCAAGTCGAACACCGGAAAGTACGCCGCACGCGCCACGCCGATCTCGGCATTGGCGGATGCGACGAGGCGCTCCGCCGCCGCGATGTCAGGCCTGCGCTCGAGCAGGGCCGAGGGCAGGCCCAAGTCGACAGATGGGGGCGCCACCTCGGGCGGCATGGGGCGGCACTCAAGTTGGAAGCTCGACGCGGACTCACCCACCAATACCGCGATCGCATGTTCGGTCTGGGCGCGCAGTAATCGCGTTTCAGCTGACCGAGCCTGGGCCGTTTCGAGCTGCGCTTTCGCCTGATCTACGTCGGCCAAGGCGGCCAGCCCCCCATCGTGAAGGCTTTCCGTGAGGGTGAGGGCCCGCCCGTAGTCGGCGACGGTTCGATCCAGAATTTGTTGTTCCGTATCCGCACCCCGCAGGACGAAATAGTTTCGTGCCAGCTCTGCGTGAAGATCGAGCGATACCAGGGCCCAGTCGGCCGCGCTTGCCTGCTCCCCAAAGTGGGCGGAAGCCACCGAATTGCGGATGCGGCCCCACACATCGGCTTCATAAGACAAATCTGCGTTAAACAGCGTGTCGTTTGTCACGGTCGGCGTCGCAGGACTGTGTGTTGGCGCGTACAGAGAGTTGCGGTAATGTTGGATTGACGCCTCGGTAGTCAGCGTTGGGAAATAAGCTGATCGCGCTATGCGCGTTTGGGCTCGGGCTTGCTGAAGGCGTGCGAACGCCGCTTTGAGGCTTTGATTGGCCGCACCGACTTTTTCCTCGAGTTCGTCGAGCGCAGGGTCCCGATACACGCGCCACCACGGACCTCGCTCCAGCGCATCCGCTGGCTGCGCTTGCTTCCAGTCGGCGGCTCCTCGATACGATTCCGGAGGCTCCGGAACTGAGGGTCTCTGATACGGCGGCGCAAACGAGCAGGCTCCCAATGTCAAAAAACCCGTCAGCGCGAGCGCTCGATTCTTCGGGTGATGCATAACTGAACGCTGCGGGAAAGCCATCCGCATTGATTGTGCGAAACACGCGCGCTTGGTTATTCGTGTCCCGCGTGTCTGGCTTGGCGGACATATCCAATGGTGAGCGTCACTTGCAATCCACACTTGGCAGGCAGGGGCACCATTCGCTCGGCATCAGTGACAAAGACAGGCACGACATGAATTCGACCATTCGTACGACCCGATGGCGACCCCTTGACATCGGCGGCAGCAAGCTGATCAGCGATAGAGTGCTGGTCGGCGCGCGCGCGTGCTACCCGGCGCTCATTTGCGGCGTGCGCATGGCCGCTTCGGTCTGCTTGGCATTGTACGTGGCTTTCTGGCTGCAACTCGACAACGCGTATTGGGCCGGAGCATCTGCCGCGGCGGTCTGCCAGCCCACACTGGGGGCCAGTCTACGCAAGGGCTGGTACCGCATGATCGGTACAGTGATCGGCGCATCGGTCATCGTCGGGATTACCGGATGTTTCGTGCAAAGCCGAGTTGCCTTTCTCGTGTCCATCGCTCTGTGGGGTGGCCTGTGCGCGGCAATATCGACGCTCCTGCGCAACTTCGCCTCCTACGGAGCGGCGCTCGCCAGTACGACGGCAATCATCATCGGGTGCGACACGCTCGGCGTAACCGGAGGTCCCGACGGCCAAACCTTCATTCTTGCCATCACGAGAGCGAGTGAGATTTGCATCGGTATCGTATGCGCGGGTTTCGTCCTGGCGGCAACCGATTTTGGCGGGGCACGGCGTCGCTTGGCCGTACAATTCGAAGCCTTGCTGGCCGAAGTATGGGCCGGGCTTTTGAGCGCTTTAAGCGGCACGGGGGCGCGGCAGGGCAATTTGCAGTCGGTGCGGCGGGCACTCGTTGGTCGAGTAGTCGCGCTAGATCCAGTCATCGATCAGACGCTCGGGGAGTCGTCCGAGATCCGCTATCACTCTCCTGTAATTACGCGGGCTACGGAGGGGCTATTCGATGTCTTGGTCGGATGGCAAGCAATCGCCAATCACTTGATGCGACTCCCGTCTGACGTCTCGATTCGGCAAGCGGATGCGGTCAGACAGCTAGTAGCCCCTCATCTTGTCGACAATAGGCAATCCGCAGTTCTGACCCCGGCCAGGTCGAGCGCTTGCCATTCATACCGACTCTCTCGCCGCGCAGTCCGACTTCTCGTCGGTACTCCCACGTCGGTCCCCTCGCTCCGATTGCTGCTTGATCAAACCACGATGGCGTTGGCCGGGATATCGCGGGCGCTTGCGGGAGTGGCCTTGTTGAATGCCAGCTCCAACGCCCCGCTCGGGCGACGCAGCGCCACTCGCCCCTTTATCGCCGATTGGCTTCCGTCGATCATTAACGGCGTACGTGCGTTCATCACGATCGGAGCGGCCGAGATACTCTGGATCGTTACCGCTTGGCCTACCGGGTCGACATGCATCATTTGGGCGGCGATTGCCGTCGTGCTCTTTGGACCCAAGTCAGACCGTGCGTACACAACGGCCTTGGGCTTTTGCGTCGGCGCAATTATTGCTGCAGTGTTCGCATCGATCGTCAAGTTTGCCGTCCTGCCGAGATGCGAGTCTTTTTGGTGTCTATGCGCCGTTTTCGCGTGCTATCTCATCCCGATCGGCGCGTTAGGCTCTCGCGGCCGACTACCAGGGCTTTTCGGGGTGACGCACGTAGGGTTTGTCGCCTTGGTCACACCCGCCAACATCATGGTCTACGATACCGCGGCTTTTTATAACGCCGCTTTAGCTCTGATCGCCGGTACGCTGCTTGCTGCCCTGGCCTTTCTATTGCTGCCTCCGCTTTCTGCCGCCGTTCGGACGCGTCGCCTGCTGGCCTCTAGCTTGCGGGATGTGCGGAAGATCGCCGCGGGCCGTGGGCGCTGGAGCGCAAGAGAATGGAAGCGCCGTGTCTATGCGCGATTACTGGCGCTGCCCGACTTCGCCCAGCCTGTGGAGCGCGCCCAACTGACAGCGTCGGTAACCGCTGGCACCGCACTAATACGCTTGCGTCGCCTAATCCCAAGCCGGCCGATAGTCGCGCCACTCGAACGCGCATTAAATGCAGTTTCTACCGGCCACTGCAACCTCGCGATTGAGGCGCTTGCGATGATCGAGCGGCACCTGTCGACGGCGAACCACAGCGACGAACCAAAGCATACGATTCGCGCGCGGGCGTCGCTGCTCGCGTTGTCCGAGCTTCTCAAGCAGCACAGCGCTTACTTCTGCGGGGAAGCTGCGCGATGAGGCTAACCGAGATCAATCTGCTCGGTGTGTATGTCGCCCCCCTCTCCGTGATCATGGCATGCGCGTGGATTTTGTTGATGATCTTTCGACGCCTCCTCGTGTTCGCCAGCCTGACATCTTATATATGGCATCCAGCGCTATTTTCACTGGCCGTATATGTCATTTTCGTGTCTTCCATTGTTCTGTTCTTGACACGTTAGGTACACGACATGGCAGCGGTAACAAGTAATCAGGATCGCATGCGGCCTGAAGCAGAACATAGACCTTTGCCGGGTGACTCTTCGCCTCTGCACGACGGTCCAGCACCAGCCGCTGAGTCGCCTGCGCAGGATATAAAGCCGCAGTCGCGGGCTGGCGGCCGGCGCTGGCGACTGTCGATCATATTCAAGCGCTCAGCCGCAGTTCTCGTCACACTGGCTAGCGTCTCTCTCGCCGCCGTTCTCGGCCACTCGACGTGGGACGCCTACGTGACAACTCCCTGGACGCGAGACGGCACCGTACGTGCCTATGTCGTCACCATGGCTCCCGAAGTCGTTGGGCGAATAGTGGACCTTCGCGTAACCGACAACCAATTCGTACACAAAGGCGACCTATTGATGGTCATAGATCCGACCGATTACCGAATTGCCGTTAGCCGAGCGAGTGCCGCCCTTCGCCAGGCCGAATTGGACTCGCAGAATGCGGCACGACTCGCCGAACGTCGTGCCAGCCTCGCAAAGGTCGAGGCGGTTGCCCTTGAACAGGCTCAGACCTACGGCAATACTGCGCTGGTCACGCAAGCCCAGGTTCAGCAGGCCGCCGCCAACCTGCGTCAAGCGCGTGCGAATCTCGAGCGAACAGAGATTCGTTCGCCGGTAAATGGCTGGGTAACCAACTTGCTGATCCAACGAAATGACTTCGCCTCCGTCGGGCAGAACGAAATATCTTTGGTGGACGCCGATTCCTTTTGGGTCGATGCGTATTTCGAAGAAACACAACTTGATTCGATTCAGGAGTCCGACGAGGCCATCATACAGCTGCTCGCTTACGAACCGTCCATTCGGGGCCATGTCGACAGCATTTCCCGGGGGATCTACGTGGCTAATGCGCAGCAGAGCCAGCAGGGACTCGCCTCCGTGAACCCCATTTTTACATGGGTGCGTTTGGCTCAACGCGTGCCCGTACGAATACATATCGACGACGTGCCGCAAGGTGTGCGGCTTGCGGCGGGCATGACCGCTACCGTGCACATCGGTCAACAATATCACCTGGCTACCTCGCATAAAGCTCTGCCCTAAGAATCGCGCGGTAGATCGTACTACACCCATATCCTTCCGGGCACGGCTGCGAGGGCTTAAACGGCCCAAGTACCGCATCGTTCAATTCCCGCCGAGACCCGCCGCAGCCGCGTACAGCTTTTCGGAGGGCATTTCCATCATGGGAATATATGAGATAGTTTTGACAAAACTAAGCCATTGGCGCTCGCGAGTCTTTCTTCGTGACGCGTATACTTGAATTAATGAAGATCAAAAAGCCTCCTTATGTCATCGCCATAGTTGATGACGACCAGATGGTCCTGGAGTCGCTAGGTAATCTGTTGGAGTCCGCGGGCTATTCCGTTCGTCTGTTTGCTTGCGCAGAAGCCTTCCTGCGTGGCGATACGCTGAACGAAATCGATGCCCTGATTTCCGATATTCGCATGCCTGGCATAGACGGGATCGAGTTGCAGCTGCAAGTGGGCGTTACGCGCCCCGATCTGCCGGTCATTCTGGTCACCGCACGGAATGATCATGACCCGACTCGAACGCGGCAGCCAAACAACCGGGCGGTCTTTTGCAAGCCGATCGACGCGGCAGAGTTGGTCAAGACTGTCGCAACCGTCGTAAAGGAAAATCCCTAGAACGTAGCGAAGTCGAGAGCGCGCTCACCGTTGCGCCACATTTAAGTGCGCCTTGCGAAGGTTACGGGAATATCGAGGGCGCCAGCCATTCTCACGAGGGCGGCAAGCGAATCTGCATTCATTTTGCGCATCACGTTGGTGCGATGGATTTGCAAAGTTATTTCGCTAATGCCCAGACGCGCGGCGGCCTGCTTGTTGAGCAGGCCGCTCACGACCAACGGTAATACGTCGCGTTCACGCGACGTCAGTGTTTCGTAGCGGTGCTTAAGATGATTTATTTCCGACAGCTTGATCCGTCGCGCGCGATCCTGATCGAGAGCCGAGCGGAGTAACTGCAGCAGGTTTTGCCCATCGAATGGCTTGATCAAGAAATCCAGTGCGCCAGCCTTGATGGCGCGCACGCTCGAGGGAATGTCGCCATGGCCAGTAATGAAGATGATTGGCGGATGGTTTCCAGTAATGAGCTGTTCCTGCAAGTCGAGGCCGTTGATATCGGGAAGCTCCACATCTAGGACGACGCAGGTCGGTACGTTCGGTCTGGAAAAGGCGATGTATTCAGCCGCCGAACCGAAGCTGACGGCATAAAGGCCCGCAGCGGCCAGCAGGTCCTCGAGCGTTTCGCGGACCGCACCATCGTCATCCACAATGAGCACGATGTGATCTGACGCGTTTATGGCGGCCCGCTCCCACTTTGCCGGTTCAATCTGCGACACCTGACCTCACCCCCGTTGGAGGTTTTCCTCTATCTATTCCGCATTCCGCCGGTACGTGGTAAGCGGCTCTGAGCCGAAGTGTAGCGACGCCTACAACGAGATCCATAACGTTATTCCATTAGGTGAATTCAGCGAGGCCACTAGTAGAATGGTCTGGTCCGCCTATAACGTCGGCGAAAGATAACAACCACAGGAGGCGTATCTGGGAATCGGTTGCATTGTTGCCCATGGGATATTAACATAACGTGGGCATAAGCCTCTGCGTAAATACCCTGAGACGCTGGCGGTGTACGCTTTGGAGCTAGAGAGTTCGGGATTTAATTCCTTCCTCCGGGGATTCAGCCATGTCACGGGAATTGTGCCACGCGTCGGCACCGACGCTGCTTGCAGTTGGCGCCGATGCCTCGCCTGAGTCCCTGCGACGTCTCGAGCACGAGTACGCGCTAAAAGGTGAGCTTGATGCCGGCTGGGCGGCGCGACCACTGGAGCTTTGCCGCCAAAACGACGGCATGACGTTGTCGCGAGAAAATCCTGGTGGAGAGCATCTCGACCAGATATTGCTCGCTAACGGACCCTTGCTAGTTGCGGCATTTCTGCGTATCGCGATCGCCTTGGCTGACGCTCTACGCCGCATGCATGAACGCGGCCTCATCCACAAAGACATCAAGCCGGCCAACGTCATCGTGAACATGACGAGCGGCAAGGTCTGGCTCACTGGATTCGGTATCGCGTCTCGTCTACCCCGTGAGCGTCGGCGAGCGGACCCACCCGAGGAAATTGCGGGTACGCTCGCCTACATGGCGCCTGAGCAAACGGGACGGATGAACCGCTCAATCGATTCTCGCAGCGACTTGTATAGCTTGGGTGTCACTTTCTACGAGATGCTCACGGGGCGGCCGCCTTTCGCTGCATCGGATCCGGTGGAATGGATTCATTGCCACATTGCACGCAAGCCCGCGCCCCCAAACGACCGGGCGCCTCACGTGCCCGCGCAGCTTTCGGCAATAGTCATGAAGCTTCTCGCGAAGACCGCCGAGGATCGATACCAGACAGCGGCAGGCCTGGTGCTGGATTTGCGCAGATGTCTGCAAACCTGGGAGCTCTCAGGCGGCATCGATCCGTTTCCTCTGCGGGAGCACGACGCGTCGGACCAACTCATGATCCCCGAGCGGCTGTACGGTCGAGAGAGCGAGATCGCAGCGCTCCTCGCGGCATTCGGCAGCGTTGTTACAAACCGGACCACGGAGTTCGTGCTCGTTTCCGGATATTCCGGTATCGGCAAATCGTCCGTCGTGAATGAGCTTCATAAGGCCTTGGTCCCGCCGCGCGGACTGTTCGCCGCAGGCAAATTCGACCAATACAAGCGTGACATTCCATATGCGACCCTCGCCCAAGCTTTCCAAGCGCTTATTCGGGAACTACTGAGCAAGAGCGACGCCGAGGTCTGCGAATGGCGACTTGCGCTGTTGGAAGCCCTGGGCACCAGCGGCGGACTCATGGTGAATCTAATCCCAGACCTCGCCCTAATAATCGGCGATCAACCGCCAATTCCCAGCCTGCCACCCAACGATGCACAAAATCGCTTTCAGCTTGTCTTCCGCCGCTTTATTGGAGTGTTTGCCCGACCGGAGCATCCACTCGCGCTGTTCGTCGATGACCTACAGTGGGTCGATACGGCGACGCTCAACCTGATTGAGGATCTCGTCACCCATCCCGACGTGCGCGACCTTTTGTTGGCTGGCGCCTATAGGGACAATGAAGTAGGTCCCTCTCACCCGCTTACTCGAATGCTCGACTCGCTTAGCGCGGCGAGGAGAAATGTGCGGAAGATCGTCTTGACTCCGCTGACGGCGGCGAGCATCGGTCAGCTCGTCAGCGAGTCGTTTCATTGCGGCAGTGACGACGCGCGACCACTTGCCGATCTGGTTCATTCGAAATCCGGCGGCAATCCCTTTTTTGCGATTCAGTTCCTCATGACCCTCCACGAAGAGACGTTGATTGCCTTCGATCATGGAGCGGCCGCCTGGTCATGGGACCTGCCGCGCATTCGGGCCAAGGGCTTTACCGAGAACGTCGCCGCTCTCATGGCTGCTAAGCTCGGCCGTCTTCCACAAAAGACCCAGTCTGCGTTACGGCAACTGGCCTGTTTAGGGAACGTCGCTGCGGCGAACACGCTCGCCCTCATTCACGGCGACACCGAGGAGGAAATCCGCTCGCATCTCTGGGAGGCCATACGTGCGGGTCTCGTCCTTGTGACGGACGGCGCCACGTATGCATTCGCTCACGATCGTGTTCAGGAGGCTGCCTATGCCCTCATCCCAGAGCACGAACGCGCCGCGGCCCATCTTCGGATTGGGAGGCTCCTGGCGTCGCAGTCGGATCTCGGCCTGCTTGACGAGGCCATATTTGACATCGTCAATCACTTCAATCGGGGTGCCGCCCTGCTCACGACACTTAGCGATCGGCAGCAGGTCGCCCAATTAAATCTTCGAGCAGGGTTGCGGGCAAAAAGTTCTGCCGCCTACGCTTCGGCCCGCACATTCCTGGCACAGGCCGCAGAATTACTGCCGACGGACGCGTGGACACGGCGGTGGGAGGAGGCATTCGAGATCTATCTCGCATTTTCGGAATGTGAATATCTAGTGGGCCACTTCGTCGCAGCTGATGCGCTATTCGATCAGATCTTGGACAAGGCGCGCTCCAACCTAGACCGAGCAAAAGTCCATAGCCTCCAAATGAAACTCTACCAAGTTGCCGGCAAATACGCCGACGGCTGTGCCGTTGCCGTGGAAGCGCTGCAGCATTTCGGCATTACACTGCCTCAATCACCGGCGGATATCGAGGCGGCTGTATTCGCCGAATCTCAGGAAGTCCCAAAGAATCTCTGTGGACGGGCGATCGGCGATCTAGTGGATGCGCCAGCGGCGGCAGACCCCGCCATTCGCGCCGTCATTGACTTGCTCGGCGAGGCGATGGTGTGCTTTTACATCGGGCAACCCGAACTCTATCCGTTGCTCACTCTTAAGGCGGTCAACGTCTCGCTCTCTCACGGCCACACGGATCAGTCCAGCTATGTGTACGGCAATTATGCAGTAATGCTGGTCTGGCTCGGCGACATTCCCGCAGCAGTGCAGTTTTCAGAGATGTCGCTTGAGCTTAACGAGAAATTCAACAATCCCCGCTTGCGGGGAAAGTTGTTGCACGTGCACGGCGATCACGTGAATTTCTGGCGGCGCCACATCGCAACTGACTTCCCGATCCTCGAAAAGGCAATTCACGCTTGCTTCGAAGCAGGCGACCATGTCTTCGCAGGCTACCTTGCTTTCGAGACACTGTGGCAGTTCATTGAAAAGGGGGAGACGCTCGAAAACGTGCAACTTCTTTCCGTGAAATACGCAGCGTTCGCACAGCAGAGCCACAATGATGCAGTTTCCGAAACAATCAGGCTCCAGCAGCAATTCGCCGCCGCTCTCCAGTCCAAGACCAGCACAGAACTTCGTTTTGACCGCGGCAGGTTCGACGAAGAGGCCTGTGCCGAAACCATCATGAAGGCCCGCTTCGGCTGCGGCATAGTTTTCTATCACGTCATGAGACAAGTCCTAGCCTTTCTTGGTTCTCGATACGAAGAAGCGCTCGACTGCGCTGATCGTGCCGCACCCATCCTGGGTGCGGTCATGGCCATGCCGATCGAAGCGACCTACCATTTTTTTCACGCCCTCACCCTGACCGCACTGTATTCGGCAGCCTCAACCGAGCAGCAGCGCAAATATGACGTGGTAATCGGGAAGATCCGGCGGAAGTTTGCGCTTTGGGCCCAGCACGCGCCCGAGAACTATGCCAACCGTTACTCGCTGGTTCTCGCCGAGTGTGCCCGCATCGAAGGCCGTGTGGCGGAGGCTATGCATTACTACGAGGCTGCGATACGCTCTAGTCGGGATCACGGGTTTCTCTGGAATCAGGCAATCGCGCACGAGCTCGCGGCGCAATTCTATGCGGCTCAAGGCTTCGCTGCGATCGCGGACACTTATTTCCGCGGTGCTCGCCAGTGCTATCAGACGTGGGGTGCGTCCAGCAAAGTGCGATGGCTCGACAAGGCCCATCCATCCCTGCGCGAGAGGATCACACAGCCTTCATTTTCGGATACTCTCGAAACGCCGCATGAACAACTTGACCTCGGCACAGTCATCAAGACCTCGCGAGCTATCTTCAGTGAAGTCGTCCCGGAGAAATTGCTCGAGACGCTCATGAATATCGCAATCGAACACGCCGGAGCGGAGAGAGGCCTCTTGGTGTGTCCGCGACTCGACGAACAGAGAATTGAAGCCGAGGCAGTGACCGACACGAACACGGTATCCGTCAGTCTGCTTGGAACACGGGTGACGCCAGCAGCCCTTCCCTTGTCGGTATTACACTACGTCGTCCGCACGCATGACAGTGTGCTCTTGGACGATGCGGCCGCCCAGGAGCGGTTTTCATCGGATGAATACATCCGCGACAAGCAAGTTCGATCGCTACTCTGCCTGCCATTGGTCAAGCAAGCCAAACTGATTGGTGTGCTCTATCTGGAGAACAACCTGGCGCCTAGCGTTTTCACCTCGGAACGTCTCGCAATATTGAAGATGCTGGCATCTCAGGCTGCGATTTCGATCGAGAACGCACGCCTATATGCCGATTTGGTCAGCGAGAACCGCGACCGCAAGAAAGCCGAGGCAGCACTTCGCCGTAGCGAGGCTGCCCTCACACAAGCACAAGAGATAAGCAACACCGGGAGCTGGCGCTGGAGGATAGGAACAGGTGAAATCACACCCTCTGCAGAACTTTTACGCATTTATGAGTTTGACGGGCATTCGCAGCCACTGTTGCCTGCCTTCATGGACCGTATTCACTTGGAGGATCGATTGCTTGTCGAGCAGGAACTGAGCCGGGCAGTCGACGAGAAGCAACATTTCCAACTCGCCTATAGGATCGTGCTTCCCAATGGGCAGATCAAGCATCTGCGATCCATCGGGCGGGCGGTCGACTTCGATTCCGACGATGTCGAATACATCGGAACGAATATCGACGTAACCGGGCAAACGCACGCAGAAGAGGCACTCCGGAACGCGCAAGCCGAACTTGCCCGCGTTATGCGGATTACCACGATGGGCGAGATGGTCGCGTCGATCGCGCACGAGATCAACCAGCCATTGACCGCCGTCGCAGCAAGCGCAACCGCCGCTCTCAACTGGCTGGATCGGGACGAGCCGGACATTGAAGCAGCACGCAGGTCGATCTCGCACATCGTCCGAGACGCTGCCCGCGCCGGCGAAGTGATCAACGGCCTGAGGGCGCTTGCGAAGAAATCGGGATCCCATCGCACCAGCCTCAACATCGACGAAGCGATCCGGGGCGTTCTGGCGTTGACTCGCGGCGAGTTTCAAGCACGCGGCGTATCGCTTCGTAGCACGCTTAAGGCCGCCGATGTGCCAATCATGGGCGACCTAGTACAGCTACAGCAGGTCCTATTGAACGTGATTCTAAACGGCCTAGAAGCAATGAGCGCAGTGACCGACCAGCAGAAGGTATTGGCGATCACCTCTGAGCCGCACGAGACTGGCGGCGTACTGATATCGGTAACGGATTCAGGCAGGGGACTCGATTCTGGGACCGCAGATCGGATTTTCGAACCATTTTTCACAACTAAACCGGACGGAATGGGAATGGGTCTTTCCATCTGTCGCAGCGTTATTGATGCTCATGGGGGACGCTTATGGACATCGCCCCGCGCACCGTGCGGCACAGTGTTTCGTTTTACGCTGCCGCCAGCGTCGAGCGCTTGACTCTCAGCGCGGGCAGACAACAGTGTCGGCCGGCCTTCATTCTACTGTTCTTGGCGGCGTCGATCGCGCACGCAAATTCCGATACGACGAAGAATGACGCCGAGGGCCTTCAAGAGATTGTGGTGACGGCGCAGAAGCGCGAGCAGAATATACAGGACGTGCCTATCTCGGTCACCGCCGTAGCCGGTGAACGGCTGGACGCCTTGGGTACTTACGACTTTCGCGACTTGTTGCTCACCATCCCTGGTTTGTCGTATTCGGGAACCGAACCTGGCCAGAGCAACTACTCTATTCGCGGCGTAAGTACGGGGGCCTCTAGCCCCACAACCGGCATCTATCTTGACGACGTTTCGCTCATTACCATCGCGACCTTCTTCTCCGGCGCCGTCGATCTGCCGATGTTTGACCTCGCTCGCATCGAAGTGATGAAGGGCCCTCAAGGAACTCTCTACGGCGGCAGTGCAATGGGCGGTGCGATCAAATACGTAACAAATAAGCCCGACCTGACCGAGTTGCAGGTGAGCTCCTCGGCAGGGGCTGAGAGCACGCAGGGTGGCGCAATGTCCTATAACGCCGGGGGGGTCTTGAACGTGCCTCTCGTCGATGACAAGCTCGCAATGCGTGTCGGAGTCTCCTACCGCAACGATGGCGGATACATCGACTATGTTCCTGGCGCGCAAGGAATTTGGCCTAATAGAGGTGCCGCGGCGCCTCCGGCGCCATTCGCCCCTTTGGCCTTTGATTCGAGCGGCGGCGTCGCTCAGCGCAATGCAAATAATATTCAGGAGCTTGGGGCTCGAGCTGCGCTCCGGTTCGAGCTCGATAGCGGCATCACCATCTTGCCGGAAGCAACGGTGCAGAGAAACTACGAGGCCGAGCCTCCGTATTTCTGGATGAATCTACCAGGCCTCCAAGTCGCCGCGCGAATGCCGCAACCTACACATGATGATCTCGACATTTATAGCATGACGGTCGGCCAGCGATTGGGTCCAGTGACGTTGACTTCGCTGAGTGCCTATTCCGATCGTTCAAGGGTATGGGATCGTGACTACACCTATTGGGTGGCCGGACTGTATCCGGAATTGCTATCCCACGATTCACCCAGCAGCTCCGTAACCAATACCACGAAGTCAAGCGAAGAACTCCGTCTTGCTTCATCCGATCCGGTCGCCAGCGTGAAGTGGGTAGGAGGATTCTTGTACGAAAATCAGTACGACGCCCTGCGACAGGTTATTGAAACCGATGGATCTGCTGCCATATTCGGCTCGGGCACAGACGTGACGTATACAGGCACGCAATTGACCAGGACCATCCAGCTCGCCGGCTTCGCAGATGTCACCTACTCCCTGTCTAAGCGCTGGGATGTGGGCGTGGGTCTGCGCAGATTCAATATCGATCAAACTTATAATAGCTCGTTTTCTGGCGTAATTAATGGCGGTCCGACTGCCGTCAAGAACGAGCATAGTTCGGACGTTGGACTGAACCCAAAATATGCCATAACGTATCACCCTGCAGACGGTCATCTGCTGTATGCAAGCGCCAGCAAAGGATTTCGAGCCGGTGGCGTCAATCGATACGACACGTCGAGTTCCCTGTGCGCGCCAGATTTCTCGCAGCTCGACATTCCAAGTGCACCTCGATCTTACAAGTCAGACAGTCTTTGGACCTACGAGATTGGGAACAAAAATGCCTTTGGCGAAGGTCGGTTTCTGCTCGACACCGCCATCTATTACACACGTTGGAAAGATATCCAGCAGCAGGTGAATCTACCGAGTTGCGGCTTTCAGTTCATTGGTAACGTCGGAGCAGCTCAAATCAAGGGTGCGGAGTCGGAGTTGCAGGCAGTGGTGGCGAAACCTGTAACCATCGGTGCGGGAATAAGCTATTCGAAATCCGAGGTCACCGCCACGGCTCCCGGCATCTCCGCCCAGATTGGCCAGCCTCTGCTCGACACCCCCGAGTGGACTGGAAACGCCTATATCGAGTTGCAACTGCACATGACATGGGGCTGGGCATCGAAACTGCGGCTCGACTACGAATATCACGGGGCTAACATTCGTCAGTTCGAATCAACGGCCGTCATCACTTACCCCAATGGAAGCTCAGGCACAATTCCCGATCCAGTTCAGGTACAGCACGCATATGACGTCGCCAACATCGGCATCGAGTCGCGCAAGGGTCCGTACGGTCTTCGATTGTATGTCCAAAACATCGGCAATTCTCGGCCCATCCTGGATAACACGGCTCGGCTCTATGACACTCCGAACGTCACCACTTTACGGCCCCGCACTATTGGTCTCGAGGTGCGGCAGGGATTGTAGTGAAAGAGTGCGCCACGCACCTATGGTGCTATCGGGATCAGCGACGCGTTCCTTCAGATTTATCTTTCGCGCTCTCACGTTGAACTCCAGCAAATACAGTGGAAGCAACCCATTTGAAGGCCACGCCAATCGCGATCCCAACCATGGTGTCAAGGAGGCGCAGGGGCGGCTGGGCTCGAGCATGAGCCGGATTGATGATCGCGACGACCATGACGACAATCGTGGTGATTGTCGTGGTGATTATGTCTTCCCGCCGCTTGAGCATCATCATCGCTACTGCCCCAAGTGTGACGAGGATTGGGATGGCGATTGACGCGGGCGGGAGAAATGTCAGGTAGAGCATACAGAGTGAAAAACTAACGCAGGTCGCGACGAACCGCGAAAGTCCCGCCGAGGCGCTATGCGCCCGCGTGTCTCTGAACACGAACGCCGCGGCCACGGCGGCCCACATTCCTCCCAGCAAATCATCGTCACGCTCAGTGGCAGAGGCCAATAACGTCGTCGTGATCGTGAAAGCGATCGAGCAGGCGATGCCCATGTTGACGGAATATATGACATCCCATGTTGATGGCCTTCCTAGTCGCCACACGCACTTCATGCCGGACCATTGGTTACCCATTAGAATACTCCACCAACCTGCAAATGGTTTATATGACGTTAGGTTGCCGATTCCCGTATACCGCGAACATTCGCCTTTTCGTCTCGTCGGCGCAGGGACTCCGCACCCGCACGCGTGACGGCACCTAGTCCGATCTCAGCAGCGGTAGATAAGCCAAATCCTGGCTTACTGCCGACGTCGCTCGCTCGCACCTGTAGGCGAAAGGCAACCATTGTTTATATCGCGTGTAGGCCTCTTCGGCGTCCCTCGCGGGAACAAGTCGTGTCAGCTGTTCCATAGTGCGGCTTAAGTGTAGAAATCGACCAACCCATATATTGGGGATCTCCGCCGAGCCCTTGTGAGCAACGGAGAACTCCTCGAGGGATATGAAGGCCGGCATATCGCTCTCCCACCGAAGTTGACCATGCAAATAATCGACAAAGCGCTCGAACTGAGATGTCAGCCGAGTGAGAAGCGGCTGCTTACAAAATGAGCTGTTAGAAGGAATACCCCAGCGCAATGCCGCCAAAGTTTCACCAAATACATAAAGAACATAAGGTAGGGAAAACTGATCTCGGCCGCTCTGGAAGAAGTAAGCGACATGATGCATGCGCAATCCGTCGGCATAAGCCCAGAAACTGTCGCTGATCGCCTGGAGATAGCCGTCCAATCCCCGACCGTCTGGAAGGTAGGGTTCAAGATTCGTCAGTGGATCGGTTAGCCCGTGTTCCGCGTCGGAAAAATTGGAGGACAGGGTCCGCAGGTCTCGTATGACTTGATACACGCCGAGGAGGAAACTAAGAATCAAAGTAATCAGCAACGGAGAGCTTAAGGTCTCCGCTATAGTCAATGCACGTAGCAAGTCCGTCTCGGCGCCGATCTGCGAGGTGCCAACGGTAGATAATTGCGCGGCGCTCAAGTACATGGCGCTGAACAATCCCGGACCGACACCTCGGCCGTCATATAAAAAATTGGCTCCAACCATCATGCCGTAGTAAATAAGTCCAAATCCAACTACGACGAATCCGAGCCAGACGGACACACTGAGCAAAATATTGAGCCCCATAACCTGGCGCAATGCGAACGGGCGCCACCGTCGTGACAGGCGTCGGGTCACGCTACGTAAACAGTACCACTGCAATCGGCACAACCGGGTAGCGAGGAATCCGGTCTCATCATAGTTAAGTACAACCAGGAATACGTCGATGAAGGCAACCGCCAACACAACAACGCCGAGGATTACCCATGTCTCGTGCATACTAGCTCGCAGGATCAATGGGTGAGCAAGGCGTCCCTCGGGCCTCGATCGCCTTGCCAGCAAGCAGACACAAATCTTCCCGATAGTGGCTCGCAAGGATTTGCACCCCCACCGGGACTGAGCCCACTATATTCGTCGATACGGCCAAGCCAGGCAATCCCAAGGCCGGCGGCGCCCTCATGGGAAGTTGCGCGTTCCACACGCGTTGAAATCCTGCGTCACCCTGAAGGTCGAGGCCGTCAGGGAACGGTAGTTCGCCAGAAACCGGGAGCAGCAGCACCGGATACTTGGCGAAGAACAAACGCCATGCGCGCTGGATTGTCGTACGAAGCACCAATGCATGACTGACGACATCGCAGGGAAGAGCTTCGGCCATGCCGCGCACCGCAGCGACCACGGCAATTGCCCCCGGGTCTCCGTCGCGCTTAGCAGCTTCGACGAGCCCTGCGTACCCATCACCGAGCCATAAGCGCATTTGCACATCCGCCGCCTCATGTATCGGCGGCACATCCACAATTTCCTCCACTCGCCATCCGGCATCGGAGAGTCGCCTACCTGCATCCAGAACCGCCTCTCCTACCTCTTTTGCAACCTCCATCCCGCCCGGACGTAGGCACATGGCGGCGACAAGCGGCATGGGAGGACCCTCGAGCGGAACCGCAACCCACCAAGGGTCGCGCAAATCAGCAGCCGACATGGCTGCCAGACCGACTCGAAGATCCTCGACGGTGCGCGCGATAAGACCGGTGGAGGACATCATTTGAGCACCAATCGCACGCTCCGGAGAAGAAGCATTAAACGCCGGAACGCGCCCGAGAGTCGGCCGTAGCCCATGCACTCCGCACGCATATGCGGGGTATCGTAATGAGCCGCCAATGTCGGTGCCTACGGCTAAATGCCCGATTCCCGCCGTCACGGCAGCCGCCCCACCGCCAGTCGAGCCGCCAGGAGTTATCGCGTTGTTCCTTGGGTTGCGAGTGGTTCCATTGAGAGAGTTGCTGGTGAACCAGCGCAGAGCAAAGGTTGGAGCGTTGCTGCGTCCCAAAAGCACCGCACCCGCTTGCACCAGATTCTCGACTGCCGGGCTGTTCTCCTTTGCAAGCCAGTCTTTCTGCAGGCGTGTGCCATTGGTGGTGGTGAACCCCGCCATATCAGTGTTGATCTTCACCGATATTGGAACCCCCGCCAACGGACCGGGATCCTCGCCTCGGGCTAATCTCACGTCAAGACGGTCCGCTTGCTCCAGCACGAGTTCCGGCTCATGCGCAACGATTGCGTTGATCAAAGGGTTGACCTCATCGAGCCTTTGGAGCGCTGCTTCCGCCGCTTCGCGCGCCGAGACCTTTTGAGTCCGGATCATGCGTGCTAGATCGGTAGCCGGCAGCCGCCATAGATCGGTCGTCGCGTCGCCGACAGTCTTCCGGTCAACGTCATTCTGAAGCGATCCGTCTGGGACGATTAGTGCCATTGCGTTCTCCTGATTTATCTGTAGAGGACCGAGACGCCCCTCATCTCGGTTGGAGGATGCCTACTCGAAATGGCGGTGAATTGGATCTACGGGTGTGAAATGGATATTTCGCCGTTATCACAGCTGCGGCAAGCTTTTCTCTGATGAACAATTTGAGCGCCACTTGCAGTCGAGCCGATATATCCAATGGGCGCCAGCCAATCCAATCTGCGCTCGCTAACACGGGCGAATATCTCTTCGCGACGCGAAAGCGCACGCATAAAAAAAGGTTCCTTGGGTTTTAAGACATCACTGGAGATTTATGAATAAGCAAATTGTGTCAACCACGAACGCGCCTGCCGCTATCGGCATTTATTCCCAAGCCGTCAGGGTCGGTAACACCGTCTGGCTGTCCGGCCAAATTCCCTTGGACCCGCTGACGAACAAATTGGTCGAGCGCGATGCCGAGACCCAGATTAGGCGAGTTTTCGAGAATCTCAAGGCGGTCATCACGGCAGCCGACGCCACTTTCGATGACGTGGTGAAAGTCAATGTGTATTTGACGGACCTCTCCCACTCGGCCCTCTTAAACAAAATTATGGCGGAGTACTTCCGCGAGCCCTATCCGGCGCGCGGTGCAGTCGGTGTCGCGGCGCTCGCAGGTGGGTCGCTTGTTGAGGTGGAGTGTATCGTCGCGTTGTGAAATGACTGACTAAACTCTTTCACGTGGCCCGGTAGAGGCCGCAGCGTTCGCAGGAGATCTTTCATGCATGTTACGGCGCTCTTACTTTCCCGATTGCAGTTCGCTTTCACGATTTCATTCCACATCATATTTCCGTCTTTCACCATCGGCGTAGCAGCGTGGTTGACGTTTCTCGAAATCCTGTATCAGGCGACCGGGCGTCCAACCTACCGGGTGGTCTTCGAATTCTGGCTCAAGATATTTGCTGTAGCCTTCGGAATCGGCGTGGTTACCGGCATTGTCATGGCGTTCCAATTCGGCATGAATTGGAGCGTGCTTGCGCGCCTAGCCGGACCAATTCAGGGGCCGCTCATCTCCTACGAGACATTCTCAGCCTTTTTTCTGGAGGCGAGCTTTTTCGGAATACTGCTGTTCGCACGATCCCGTGTCCCTCCGTGGTTTTATCTGATCTCCACTGCAATGGTAGCCTTGGGTACAACGTTATCGGCCTATTGGATCATGGTGAATAACAGCTGGATGCAAGTTCCCACAGGCTACGTCGTCGCCAATGGCGTCTTCACCCCCACCTCATGGATGCGCATTCTCTTTAACCCTGTTGTCTGGGTGCGATTCCCTCACATGTTGCTCGCCTCGTACCTCGCGGGCACGTTCAGCGTGGCGGCGACCGGCGCGTGGTATGTACTGCGCCGGGAATTCAACGCCGAGGCACGGGTAATGCTGCACATGGGGCTGTACCTCGCCGCCATGCTCCTACCGATTCAGCTTTTCTTTGGACACATGGTCGGAGGCTATGTGCACGATCGTCAACCAGTCAAGTTCGCCGCCATCGAGGGACGATGGCATGATGAACAGCCCGCGAGTGAAATCCTCATCGCCCTCCCAGACTCCACTAGCGAAACCAACCGTTATGAGATCAAGGTACCCGTACTAGGCAGCTTGATCGGAAGCTTAAGCTTCCATTCGAAGGAGGTCGGGCTTACGGACTTCCCGCGCGCGGACCGGCCGCCGATGGCCGTTCCATTTTTCGCATTTAGGATCATGGTCGGCTGCGGGATTGCCATGCTGCTCATCGCGTGGTTGGGCACATACCTCAGCCGCAAGGGTCGACTAGAGCAGAACCGAGTACTGATGTGGCTCACATTTTTGAGCTTTCCCCTGCCGTTCATCGCTATTTTAACCGGTTGGTTCACCGCGGAGGTGGGTCGGCAACCGTGGACTATCTATGGAGTTCTTCGGACCGGCGACGCCGTGACCCCGATTCTAACCACGAGTACCGCGCTGATCTCGCTTCTTGTCTACTGCGTCGTGTATATCGTAATAGGTACTTTTGGTGCGCTCTTTATCTATCGCATGCTGCTTGCGGGGCCAGGCTCCGTCCTCACTCTGCCACCGGTCGCCTCCTTTCCACGCCAGCCAATGTCGCTTGCCGATGATTTCGCACATGGAAAATAGAGAGGTTTCATCATGATCAACTTCTGGGTATCCGTACTTGCCTTGAGCATACTGCTCTATGTGCTGCTCGACGGCTTCGATCTCGGCATCGGAATTCTCTATGGCCTCGCTCGCACGGATCGGACCCGTCGCGCATTGATGAGCGCCGTCGCACCAGTATGGGACGGCAATGAGACCTGGCTGATCGTCTCGGGCGTCGTGCTTTGGGGTGCATTTCCAATCGTTTATGCAACGCTATTTTCGGCTTTTTACTTGCCGTTGCTGTTCATGCTTGCCGGCTTAGTCCTGCGCGGCGTAGCTTTTGAGTTTCGCAACAAAGCACGGCACTTACCTTGGGTTTGGGATACGGCTTTCGCCGGCGGGTCTCTGGTCGCTGCATTCATGCAGGGGACCATGGTTGGCGCGCTCGTGCACGGACTTCCTATTCTGAACGGCAATTACGCGGGTGGGGAGTTCAGTTGGCTGAGTCCTTTTTCACTACTGTGCGGGGCCGGTTTGTGTTTCGGGTACGCGCTTTTAGGGGCGTGCTGGCTGGTGCGCAAATCAGAAGGCGACATCCAAAACAACTGCTTTCGACTGATTCCCACCTTGTCCCTAGCTTCCCTGGCCGTGCTCGCCGTCGTGCTTCTCCTAGCCCTGAGCGAGAACCTTCGAGTCTTAGGCAGATGGGTCGAGAGGCCGTACCTATTTTCTTTTCCGTTGTTGGGCATCGTTGCCGGTGTGGCCTTGGTATTGAGCGTTCGTAGGCGATTCGAGCGCACGCCTTTCTACCTGGTCGCTGCGACGTTTTCCGCTGCGTTCGGCACCTTTGCCGTATCGTTCTGGCCCTACATAATTCCGTTCGGGATCACGATTGATGAAGCCGCCGCTCCGCATAGCAGCCTCGCATTCATGTTCTGGGGAGAAGGTCTATTCGTATTGCCCCTCATGCTGGCGTACACCGCCATCAGCTACCGGGTGTTCCGGGGAAAGGTCGGAGCTAACTCGGTTTATCACTGACGGTCTCATCCTCTACTAAAAGTTGATCGATAGGCGCAGTCCAACGATGAGATCGTCAGAGTTTCTGGCGATGCCGCCCGGCTCATGAACATACTGAACATTAGGGCGCAGAGTCAGCCACTCGGTGGCCATGGCCTTGTAGAAAAGTTCGCCAACACATTCCGCGCCCTGAACATCGACTCCAAGCCGACCTGCAACGTTGTCTTGCGCTTCAACTTCTGCTACGCGACTGTTCACATGGGTACGCCCTATCGCGAGACCGACCTCATCGTTCGGCCGTGACGCAAAAGGCGCCGAATACAACACTCCTGCTGCCACTTGACTGTCCAGCGTCGATGTCCTCCGATCGGCGTAGATGCTGTTTATGAAGACCTTGACGCCTTTTTCGGGGTCGCCGGTTGAGAATCTCGTCAGGTTTTGGAGAAAATTGAAATATGCCCCGTACTCTCCGTGTCGCATGAGCGGTACTCCCCCATCAATCGCAAGCGCCTGCCCCCTGGTATTCTCGACAACGTCTGGCGCCTTCGACGAGTTATACCAGGCGCCGAACTTATAGCTACCGCGCAAACCACCACCAAAGGTAGGTACCCAGCCAATTTCGAATGGCGCCAACAGCCCCGTCGCACCTGCTGGATCCTTGAGATCCAAAGCATATTGGGTCAGAAGATAGCTTGGGTTGACCTCAAAGGCACCTAACTGTAGGTATCCAAAGTCCATGTTGACCCTGACGCGACTCGCCAATTGGCTTACTGGCCAGTTGTACCAGACGCTTACAGCAATATTGCCCGGCGATGAACCACAAAAAGTGAAATTCATGAATTCGCACGAGAATGCAGCGAAATCCTCCCCTGGCGACACTCGCCCGATTTTCCAGTCAAGTTTGCCGTTTGGATATTTCTGGTCGTACCAGAACTGACTCCAATACCAGGTCTGGTTGCTCCCATAGACTTCCTGAACTTGCTGAAGGTCATCGAGATGCGCATCGGCGCTCAAACTTCGGCCGTTGCGATCGGTAATAGCGATCTTGAACTGCGCTTGATTCAGCTCAAGAAGCTTATCCAAATCAAGCGTCACGGCAAACGTCCATTGATCGGCGTAACGCCAAATCTCCCTATCACCGCCTTGAACGTTAGAGGCGGTCTCCGAGATATAGCCAGCACGAACATCGATTCCGTCCTCGCGCAGCGCACTACGCAATCGACCCCAGTCTAGGAAAAGATCGTCACTGAATGGTTGCGGTGTGCCCGCCCATCCCGTCGAAACACAAGAAATAATACCCAGCGAGAAGAGCGCTCATTGGATTCTCATCCTTGTAAATTATCCCGCGAAAATGCCACTTTATTGGATCGGAGAAGGTCGATTGGACTTTCTTCGCAGCCAGCGCCCCCGCATTTCCTCATTAAAAATGGTACCACGCCGGGTCGTTGCCTCACCTGAGATGTTACCGGCGGGCCGTACGACCATGATGCCTTTAGAACTAAGAGGCAACATGAAGGTATATTGCGGAAGATAATCCTGTGTGAGCTATCAACATATTGGTCGATGGCCCAGAGACTCTGCTTGGCTTAAACCGTGTTGTCGCGAACCTGTACGTGGACGTAGAACCGCAATCATGACGCTTAATGGGCTCGGGCCTCGCATCTGCATTATGGGGCCATCAAATAGCGGTAAGTCGACTCTGGCGACTGTGATCGGGCACGCTCGTGACCTGACGCCTATTCACCTAGACCGGCTTTACCATCGGCCAAATACGGATTGGCAGCCTCGGCGGGAGGAAGAGTTCATCAGGCTGCACGATGAAGCCATCCTGGGCGAGAGCTGGGTAATGGATGGCAACTACTCTCGTTGTCTACCACGGCGACTCGCGCGCGCGACAGGGTTCATGCTGCTCGACATATCGACCGCCAATAGCCTTATACGATACTTCCGGCGGTCCTGGTACGAACGTAGCCGTCTTGGGGGCCTTGAAGGCGGCAAAGACAGCGTGAAGTGGGCAATAATCCGCCATATAGTGGCTACGACCCGCGAGAACCGGAGACGCTACGTTGAGATGTTTGAGCACATTACCTTGCCGAAGATCAAACTCATGACGCCAGGCGATCTCGCCGAATTCTATCAATCGGAAGGAATCAGCCGCTAGCGGGCCATTTGCGGTCGCAGCCCCTGAGGCCCGGCTGTTTTCCTGCGCTCGATAGGCCCCTTCCGAATGCCTATCCCACTGTCCAGAAGCGAGTCCAAACTTGGCCGCAAAAGCCTTCTAGCGGTTGATCTGTGAACTCAGAAATCGCCCCCACAACCTCTCTCTTACCGATCCATGTCTCGCATAGTCACCGAGCCCAAGATCATGGGTTCAGTAACATCGCTCGTGAGGCATCCGGTAACAAAATTACGCGAGGCAACACGGGGGCCAGCGTGCTTCTGGCATCGGAATAAGCCGCGAGGTCGGAGATCGACTCGCGGTGCATGGAGTCGAGCGATATCAGTTGCAATGCACGCGCTCGCTGCAATCTCATATTCGGTGATCGCTACCGATCCGTTTGCCTAACTTCCGCCGCTCATGCCTGAGGCAAGTTGTCATGGCAACCGTGACTAGGCGGGATGACGACGTAATTCAAAAAATGCTAATTCCGGAGCGTCGATCGGGTAGTAGCGACTTGCAGTATCATGGATGGATGTGCCGGGCGGCTTAGCAGGCAAAGTCGCATCGCCGCAGCTCGATGTGATATATAGAAATACGCACAACACAATCAAGGCTGCAACAGCAGCGAGCGCCGCGGCCACTATGGTCACAAGAAAGCCGCGTCGAGATATGGATAGTATCGTTGAGTGCATAATTGCTAGCCTTGGTTGAATTGTCGGCATTGACCCTACCGGTCAATGGGGCTGCCGCGTATCAAGGCTTTCCGTTAGAACTTCCTGGTAGCTCGATAGATCTTGTCGCGGGGACTGCGGACGTAACCCAATCTCGGCGCGCTAAGGCAGTACGATTGCTCAAACAGAATTAGTCGCTCTAGGCAGCCGTGTCCGATGTCGGCTATCAGAGTACGGGATTCCCGACGTTATTTCGCACGACGGTCAACGAAGAATGCTTTTCCTGTAGCGTCAAGCGGCAGCTGAATGAAGTGCTGTCTCTGCGGTCTCTTGTAGGCCTCAGCTACCACTATACGCATGCGCTATCGGATCGATACTTGAACGACCGCGTCGACGGTCAAGATCGCCGCGATTTATCGAAACCCATTACACTAGACAAAATCTTAACGCCGTGTTCGCGGCGTCTGTCTTGACGGTTACGTTTGGGGTACTCCGTTACGAGCCGACAAAAGCATCCATCCGTAACGTTGCTACCGAGTGGCAAATTACCTCTTGGCGTAAACCGTGAAAACGTAGTCCTGCTTCGCCGCTATGGTGTGGCAAGCGGCACCGCATTTGGCGTCGTTAGCCTGCGGTGGGTGATCTGCCGACGTGCCTGGTCTAAACTTCGCGGTCGTGAGATCGTATTCAAACTCGCCATATCCCCAGCCGGCGCTGTCCGCAAATCTTTGGCTGTCCTTAACCATGAAATCGACATCGTGAAGAGTGTTCGGGACCAGCGGCGGGCCGGGAGCGAACAAGTTCTTTATTGGTTCCCAGTGGATTTTCGCCATCTTGACGCCGTCGGGAAAGCGCTTGCCGTTACCGGGAATGCCGGCCTTAAACGCCTCAATCATCGCGGGGTTTCCGAGTATGGCAGCCATTCGTCCTCCGTTATAACTGATAGAGATAAGCTCCCAACCTTCGTATCCACTGAACTCGGAGAACGCGAGCCCATTCGGCACGTTCAGAGTGTACTTATCTTGTGCCACATCTACTGCCCCGGCAGCAAAGACGGCGAGCGTTAACGTTATTCCCACGCTGACCACAATGTTTCTGCTCTTCATGATAGTAACTCCTGACCGATTTTTCATTGAAAGCCCATACACCAATGCATCCGCCACAGCGCAACTGTGGCAGAGCAGATCCTTGGTGTATCTAGTGGAAAGTTGTTAGAACGCTCGGAGCGGCATCTCATCAGGCCTGAGATCGATACGTTCGTTGAATACATCAATCGAACAGATGCACTCAATCGCGGGCTTGCGTGGGCCACCGCTGCTCACGCTGCCTCCCCTTCGCCCCCAAAAAGGCGCGACATCGTCGTGTTGGACTATTCTCGACGATGTCGCGCGTCATTTAACGGTTCATTCTAGTGAATGCTTCGGGCGTGCCGCGCGACAGCCGCTGCTTCCTTTTTCGACATCGGTCGGCGCACGGAGTGCGCTATGTCTTGTGGCTTACCCTTCAGTGCTTGCGCTTTGAGCTGATCCAAATAGTCCGCCCATGCCTGCATCATCTTCCGCCGCTCCGGCAGGTGCTGAGCATAGTTATACGCCGCCCTCACTGCATCGCGCTCACCATGCGCGAGCTGGCGCTCGATTGCATCCCGGTTCCATCCTTGCTCATTGAGCAGGGTGGAGGCCATGCTGCGAAATCCATGACCCGTCATGTCTTGACCGCTGTACCCCATCCGTCGTAACGCCGCAATAACGGTAGTTTCGCTCATGGGTCGGAGCCGACTCCGAACACCGGGGAACACAAATGCAAAGCGGCCAGTAAGCGGTTCTAGGTCGCGAAGCACTTCAATGGCCTGCGTCGACAGCGGCACTATATGGAGCACGCGCATCTTCATACGCTCCCCAGGGATCCGCCATTCGGCCTTTTCAAAATCGAATTCCGCCCACTTCGCCTGGCGCAATTCGCCGGGACGCACGAATACCAGCGGCGCAAGCCGCAACGCACACCGCGTGATCCATGCACCGGTGTAGGCATCGATCGCGCGCAGCAGCGCACCTACTTCCGCTGGATCTGTAATTGATGCCAGATGCTTCTCTTTGGTTGGGGCCAGCGCGCCGCTCAAGTCCCGCGACGGATCGCGCTCGGCTCGACCGGTGGCGACCGCGAACCGAAAGACGCGACCACAGATCTGTAGTGCCCGATGCGCCGTCTCGTTCGCGCCGCGGGACTCGACACGCCTGAGAACAGTCAACAGCTCCGGCGCGGTGATAGCTTTGATCGGTCGGGTGCCAATCCAGGGAAACACGTTGAGCTCAAACCGGCGAATGATCTTGTCGGCGTGGCTGGCAGCCCACGGCTTCGAGAACATCGCAAACCATTCGCGAGCAATCGCCTCGAAAGTGTTCTCCGTGTTTTCGATCAAGGCAATCGCCTCGTTTTTCCTAATCTCTTGGGGGTCAATGCCAGCGGCGACCTTCCGGCGGGCTTCCTCGCGCTTTTCTCGGGCATCCGCGAGGCCCACGTCCGGGTAGATGCCCAGCGACATTCGTCGTTCCTTCCCGGCAAATCGGTACTTAAATCGCCACCATTTGCCGCCTTTGGGCGTGATTTCGAGGTACATGCCGCGACCATCCCAAAGTCGGGAGGTCTTGCACCCGTGTTTCGTTTTTTCAATCAATAGCTTGGAGGTAAGGGTCCGGTCTGGGCACATTGATTTGAATAATCTAATCACGTA
>Ga0302315_10000793_pt1 | contig 34348 bp, 25 predicted proteins | sample III_Palsa_N3_1_FD_200532 | JGI IMG/M metagenome (GOLD analysis project Ga0302315, IMG submission 200532) | Peat permafrost microbial communities from Stordalen Mire near Abisko, Sweden - III_Palsa_N3_1 | ecosystem: Environmental > Terrestrial > Soil > Palsa > Peat permafrost | place: Sweden...
GTGGTTGCCGTCATTTACCGGGGACTGGTGTATGCCCGCCGAATAGGGAAATGATGTTTCAAATAGATTATCGTATTTTGTGGTCAGGCTTTTCAGCATTTTTGCCAGCGATAACCGCTCATGTTCAGAAAAATCAAGCATGTTAATAACCTGCCTTTTGCTGATGATCATCGTTTCATAAGGCCATATAGCCCAATATGGCACCACCGCCGCAAAATGTTCATTTTCTAAAACAACGCGTTCCTTTTCCTGCAATTCAAGTCGTAAGTAAGCTCTCAGCAAGCTTTCGCCATGCTGCTCAAAGTATTTTTGTTGCTGTATGGTTTCCTTTTCCACTTCAACGGGCACGCTGTTTTGCGCCCATATCTGGCCATGCGGATGCGGGTTGCTGCAACCCATGATCTCGCCCTTATTTTCAAAAATCTGTATGTGTTTGATATAAGCTATTTTTGATAAGGTTTTAAATTCCCTACACCATAAATCCACCACATCCAATATATTCATCAATGATAATTCGGGCAGTGTAAGATCATGCCGTGGCGAAAAACTGATTACCCTGCAAATGCCCTTCTGGCTGACCGCTTTAAGTAAACCCTCCTTGTTTACTTCTCCTGCGGGAGTATCTGAAAGCAACGCTGAAAAATCATTTGTAAAGGCATAGCTTTTTTTATAATCGGGGTTAACAGTGCCGTCGGCCCTTGCATTTGTGGGGCATAAATAACAGGTTGGGTCGTAAGCCGGGCGTTGAAAAGTATTTTCTGCTTCCTGCTTGCCCTGCCAGGGGCGCTTGGTGCGGTGCGGGGAAACCAGCACCCATTCGCCGTTTAAAATATTATATCTTTTATGCGGATGCTCGTTAATATTAAATAAATTTTCGCTCATAATACAGGTTGATTAACCTGTACTAATTTACCGCTACACCCTATTTTGAACTTGTACTATTGATTATAAGTATGGTTATTTTGAACTTTTTATGGAGATGGGATTTTAGATAGATGAGAGGGCCACGCGTTAATATTTTGTAACCCCATCGGGGTTAAATGTCTATAGAAAAAATATCAAACCATTTATTCGGTGCCGTAGGTATCTAACTTAGGTTGCGTACCTACGGCACGCTATATCTTCTACTTTTATTTTTTCTATAGACATTTTGCTCCTGACGGAGCAGTTTATATGCTTTATTTAATGGTCAGTCTTCCTCCCACATCACGCTATTTATGCTGCTTCTTAATGTCCTGCAAAAATTGGGTTGGCGTTTTGCCATACTCCTTTTTAAACACGCGGCTAAAATATGACGCGTCTAAAAAGCCTACGCGATAGGTTACTTCAGTAAGCAGCACATCCTCGTGGGTCATGATCTGGATGGCTTTTTTCAGGCGGAACGTCCTAACGAATTCGGCTATCGACTGCCCGGTAATGCTTTTAATTTTCTGGTATAATTTGGTCTTGCTCATGTATATCTCATTACACAAGAACTCTACATCCAACTCGGGGTTTACCAGTTGCGATTCGATAATTTGAACTAACCTGTCAATAAACTCCTTGTCTTTCGATGAGTTTACCAGGCCCTTTGCTTCTGCATAATAATCATTTAAGTAGCGGTCTTTCTGCTTTTGCTGCTGCTCAAAAATATTCCTAATGGTCAGCAACAATAAATTTATGCTAACCGGCTTTGATAAATAAATATCAGCGCCTGATTCGGCACCTTCTATTTTTGATTCAAGGGCGTCCCTGGCCGTCAGCATAATGAACGGTATGTGGCTGGTTTCAAAATCGTTTTTAACCGCTTTACAAAAATCAATACCGTTCATCCCCGGCATCATAATATCACTTATGATCATGTCTATATATTCGTGGCTTAGTTTTTTCAGGCCAGAACTGCCGTCTGTGGCCTCTACTATTTCGTATTGCGCGGTTAACGCCCCTTTTAAAAAATCTCTTAGCTCGTTGTTATCGTCAACCAATAAAATGCGGTACTTAATTATATGATCATCCGGATGGTCAAAAACCAGGTCTTCTATTACTGTCCGTGTAATTACATTAGGGGCGGGCGATTCTAAGCTAATGCCACCCTCTGACGACACCTCTGTCCACTTTTCTTCCCCGCTGTAGTTACTTACATCATAAGGCAGGCCTATCATGATCTCGGTGCCTTTGTTACGTTCGCTGTAAACATAAATATCACCTTTATGCAACAGGGTTAAGCTTTTAACAAAAGCCAATCCTACGCCTGATCCCAGGTGCGCTGATGCAATGCGGTAATAACGTTCAAACAAATGATTGATGGATTCCTTTGAAATGCCAATGCCATTATCTTTAACCAGGATATAAAAATAATTGTCGGCACGGTGGGTATTTTTTATGGTCAGCTCATTTTCAAAAGATGGCGTGAAATCCTTTAACAAATAGAATACTTTAACATCAACCAGGCCGTTATCGCCGGTATATTTAAAAGCGTTATTAAGTAAGTTCAATATAATTTTTTCAAGTAGTTTGCTGTCAAACCAAACGTTTTCAAATTTTGAGGCATCATTTATTGTAAGGTCAATTGTTTTATTTGCCGACAGATCTCTAAACTCTTCAACTATATTATCTAAAAAAACGTTCAGATCGGCATTGCGTACTTTTAATTTTAACGCGCCCGATTCAACTTTTCTAAAATCCATCAGCTCGTTAATTAAGCTCATTAGCCGGTTGGCATTACGGTGAATGGTATTATAATAATGCGCTATTTTGGTTTGCGAGGTTTCGTGTGTTATTTTCTCTAAAGGCCCTAAAATTAAACTTAACGGCGTGCGGAACTCGTGCGAGATATTGGTGAAAAATTGTAGTTGTACCTGGTGCATTTCTTCATTTTTCTTTTCTTCCAGCAGCCGTAGCTCAAATGCGCGCCTAAAATACAGGACCACATAAACGCATCCACATAAAATGATAAACATTAACGATCTGAACCACCAGGTTGACCAAAAAGGCGGGGTGATATGAATTTTAATTGCAGCGCCTTCTTCATTCCATAAGCCGTCATTATTCGAGCCTTTGACCTTAAATACATAATCGCCCGGATCAATATTGGTATAGCTGGCTTTTCTTTCGGTACCGGCTTTTATCCAGTTTTTATCAAAATTTTCAAGTTTATAGGCATATTGATTATTTTCGGGGGCGACATAATTTAAAGCCGAAAATAAAAACGAAAAGGTAGATTGTTTATAGTTTAGGTTTAGCTCTTTTGTTAAGGCTACGTCCTTTTTTAATGGCGAACCCTCATCGCCAACTATGACACTTTTGTTCAGTATCTGAAAATCAGTTACGTACACCGGCGGGATATATGGATTTAGCTTTATGTTATCAGGGTAAAAAACGTTAAAGCCGTTTACCCCGCCAAAAAACAGCTCGCCATTTTTAGCTTTCATACACGATCCAACTTCAAACTCCAGGCCCTGTAGCCCATCGCCGATATTGAACTTTTTAAAAACATGGGTATCAGGATTAAATTTTGTTATACCATTTGATGTGGATATCCATAAATTACCATGATCATCTTCCAGTATCCCCTTTATATATTCATTGTCTAACCCGGCCAGGCCGGTGTATGGTATAAAACGGTTATGTGCCCTGTCAAACAAATACAATCCCTTTTTACCTATCCAGAGCCGGTCTTTATTATCGGTAAAAGCAAAAGCTATATCTGATGTGCCCGCCCTGCTGAATAAATAATGTGAAAATTGCTTTGAGACAAGATTATAACAATTAATGCCGCTATCTAATGTGAGTATCCAGATGTTTTTATGATTGTCTTCATTAATATCAATTATATTATTTCCCCATAGCCGGGTTTTGTTTTCAGCATCCTGTATAAGCCTGGTAAATTTATGCGTTTTAGGGTCAAACAAATTCACACCGCCTATATCTGTAGCTATCCACATATGGTGTTCGCTATCTTCAAAGGCCTTGCGGACAAAGTCGGAGCTGATGGAAGTTTTATCAGCCGCGTTATGGTTAAAATGCGTAAAAATGCTTGTTTTAGGATTAAAAAGGTTCAGGCCGCCATTCCATGTTGATATCCACAAATTATCATTGCTATCGCCGGTAATACTCAATATGGCACTTGAACTTATGCTTGACGGATTAGGGCCGTGCCTATAATGTTTAAATGTGCCGTCCTGCTCATTAAAAAGGTCAAGTCCGCCACCATCCGCGCCAACCCAAATGTTGCCGCTTTTATCCTGGTGAAATGAGCGTATATCATCATAGCTTAAACTTACCGGCGATACTGTTTGCTTATACAATTTAAACTTACCCGACTGCGGCGTGTATAAATTGACACCGCCCCGCAACGTGCCGACCCATAAATTACCCTGCCTGTCATCGTATATACACCGCACACTTTTTTGTGATAAGCTGGTGCTGTTATCCGGCTCGTGGTGATAATTAAAAAACGAATTATTAGCCGGGTTATACAGGTTTAAACCCGCATTGACACCACCTATCCATACATTGCCGCTATGGTCAACCAATATATCCCTTAAAATATCACTGCCTATTGAATACGGGTCGCTATCCTGGTGTGTAAAATGTTTTGCAATGCCGCTTTGCGGATTAAAAAATATCAGGCCATGATCATTAACGATCATCCATAAATTATCCTGGTTATCGCATCTTACCTGCTGGATATTATTGTAATCAGCATTGTTGATCTTGCTTTTATCTGTTAAATTTTGATATAAATGAAAAGTGTTGTCCTTCCTGTTAAAAAGGTTGAGGCCATTGTTTGTAGCTACCCAAAAATTGCCCTTTGTGTCCTCACAAATCGAATTTACCTCGTCGCTGCTAATACTGTTAGCCTGGTTATTATGATGAACAAAATGTGTAAATTTATTTTTAACAGGGTCGAATAAATTTAAGCCTCCGCCCGCTGTAGCTATCCATAAATTATGCGCCGCGTCTTCATGAATATCATTAATCTTATTACTGTTGATGGAATTTAGGCGTAACGTATGGGTGTAGCGGATAAATTTATTTGTTGTTTGATCAAACAGGTTTAAACCGTTACCGGTGCCTATCCATAAACGATGTTGATGGTCCTCATAAATGCAGTTGACCGAATTATCGCTGATGCTGGCGGTATCTTTAGGGTTGTTACTATAAACGGTAATTTTATAGCCGTCGTAACGGTTTAGCCCATCTAACGTGCCAAACCACATAAAACCCCTGTAATCCTGGAAAATACATTCTACCGAGGTATTTGACAGCCCCTGCTCATCAGTTATATGTTTGAATTTTAGGGTAGGTGTTTGCGACAGCCCATTGTGGGCACAAATGGTTATTAACAGTCCAATAAATAAAAAATATCTGACCGGCATTTGTTTGTTAAAACTTTAATGTACTGCAATGTTAAGCAGGTTTATAATTGGCTTAGGTGAGTGGTTGATTGGGTTGGATTAGGTTAATTGAGTTAATCACTCACCTAATCAATTCAATCAACCACTCACCCTATAGATAGATAGCTAAACTACTATAATTTCCCGGTTTAAGCAAGATGTACTAACAAGCCTAATAGCTCCCTCTAAATCTCCCCCGGTAGGGGAGATTTAGAGGGAGCTTTATCGTAGGTCATTTTTGCAGCATTACCGATTCAATATCCAGGTTATATGTTTTAGCTGGCTGGCCTGCCGGTGCATCCTGCCCAATTACAATTTCCAGCATATTAATATTCTTTATATTAAATACAGTATTGCTTTCATTTTTAAACGTCGCGGGCAGAAAGCCGGGGTAAGGTTTTGGCCATAACATATAGTTGTCTTTCTGCAGGCTGCTGACAGGTATTTCTAATTCCGAAAAATTATTGGATACCGTTACGTATGCCGACCATGCCGAACCTTCATCATCCACCAACGCTATCTTTATTTTGATAGGTTCGGCGTTTTGGATTTTGGCCTTTACTATTATTTTACCGAACGCGTTCAGTTCATCCTGCCGCCCTGCAAGCTTATCCGCTAAATAAACATGAAAACCTACCGGGTTTGGCCCTTGCTGCCCTCTTCCGTTTCTTGATGTCATGCTCAATGCCAGTTGGTTTGGGGTTTGCGTAGCTATATATATAACCGGGGCCACGGCATCAACTTTGTTTCTGTCGATGTTGGCATCAAATAACGGCAATGGCGCGTTTTCTGCCGATACGTAAGTTTCATATTCTTCATTATTGTAATTATCCCATCCGGCAGGGTCGCCGGGGTGATTACCGGGAAATGCGGCGTAGCTTGCCCCATTCTGAACTACTATTTTGTAGTTTAATAAGCCCGGTATCAAAATCTCCTTACCAATTTCTGCCTGGTAATCATAAGCCGTTTTCCTTACCATATCAACAGTTTGGTTTCGTCCGCCTGCCGAATTATGCAATACAAGCGTAACTTTAGTATTGGCATTTACACCAACTATTTTGGCTTTAATTATTAAGGGCCTATCTGCCGAAACTTCGGCAAAAGGTTTATGCACTACATAAGGTACGGTATCAAATGGCTTTGGCGCGGCATATTCGCCGAGACTTAAAGTGCCCCAGTTACTGTCGGCTGTCCATTTTAAGTTTTTCTGATCTTTATTAACCAGCAAATAAACACCGGGTTTAATGATGATATCCTTGCCTGCCGATGCAGTGCTGTAGACATTGCCGGTGTTTAAAGGTTTTACCATAAAACCATCGCCCAGGTCGGGCAGGTTGACGTTCATCGGCTCGGGCTCCCATTGTATACGCGTTACTTCTTTTTTCAATGATGGCTTTTCAAACGGATCACGTATAGAAACCGCATCCGGCATTACTTCCAGTCGCCATACGCCGTTCTCCAGTTTATCTATAAAATAGGCACCATAGCCCTGGTATTTAACTATTGGCGAACTGCCGACACCTGCTATATGCTCCAACTTTTCAACATGAACAGGCATAGCCCCTGTGTTATTTGAATAATAATAATCTTTATCGGCGTTCATTAAGCTTAGCTGCTCTTTATAGCTTACCCGGAAAGCATCAAAACTGCTGTCCGCAGGGTAAGGGCCATAGCTTTTTCCCCTGGGCACATCATGAAAAACCTTCGACGCTACCAGCAGGCTGATAGCCTTTGACGGCGTATAAGCCATGTTTAAATAGTGGGTTTGGTATTCGGTATTGGCATAGGCGGTAGCCATAGGGTCGTAAGCAAATTGGGTAGCCCATTCAAACCCGGCTGTCCTGAAACTGCGGGCGATGGCCGGATACATATAAGAGCCCAAAACATCGGCTGCATCAAACTCATAAACCATACGGGCCTTATTGGCATATTCAGGAATGGTATCATAAGGAATAGTGTACCGGTCGACATTTGGTAAAAAATTATACTTTAACCATCGTCCCGATACCAGCCCCGACGGGTACCATTGAAAAGAAAACCCGTTTACATCTGATTTAGCAACCGCGTCGGCATAATATGGCCCCTGGCTGATGTTATAAAATATAGGTTTTGTCCACCCAATTTCCTTTAGCGCGTTGCATAACCGGTTAATGTATTGGGTGGCATTAATTTTTGGCCCGCTATGGCTTGGCTCGTTATTTAATTCTGTTGCTATAATATTGGGATCGTCTTTATAGTTCAGTTTGGTATAGGGGTTAACATGCACAAAAAGCTGCCTGATATAATTTTCCTCGGCTTTTATGGCTTTAGGGTTGGTTGCTTCTTCACCTTTTCTGTAAATGCCTGCAAATCCAGGCGTTTTTTCATCTTTTTCAGGATAACCGTTAGGGTTAAAGGCGATGGCGGTAATGATAACCCTGATATGGCGCTTTTTTAACTGCGACAGCAAGTAATCAAATAACCGTAAATGATCATTCTGGATTATGTTGCCTAAAGTATCTGTAAACTCCGTTTCCCAGATATGCACCCTGAAAGCGTCAATACCGATCCTTGACATGTGGTAAACATCCTGCCCGATGCCTTTTTCGGGATCGGTACCGGTAGCTTTAACCGACCGGTAACCATAAGCAAAGGGCACCGTATAGTTTACGCCGAAAAAAGCGGCTTCTTCATTGGTTTTGATCCATCTCAGTACGCCCTTTTGGTCAACATAAATTTCATTTTTTGTATCCCGTTGATTGGGTTGTGCGGCGGCGGTTTTTGCAAACCCAATTATTAAAAAGAGGTAAACCATAAGCCTGACTTTTTTGTAGCGTAGCATTAAAATTTTATCAGTTAATGAATAATTGGTTAATAAGTTGCTGCAAACGCGTTCATGGCAACTGTTGGCTTCCCGGTGCTATCAAACGCGCCCATGCTATAACTTTGCCAGTTCGCATAAGCTTCAGGTTCCCAATAAAATAAACCAAGTCCGTTAGCGCCTAAAGAAGCCGTTTTAGTCATCATATCGGCAAGCATTTGCTGACATGTAGCAGCCTGGGTTACATCCATGCCTGTTTCGCAAACCATTACGGGTTTGCCATAGCGTGTTATCATATCCTGCATATTCGCCAATACCTCGGTATTGTTAGCTGCCCACCCGCTTGTTGAAGGATAAGAAGACATACCGGTAATATCCCATTTACCGCCATTGCTTTTTAGTATATCCAGGTTATATTCAAATAAGCTATTGTCATAGCCATTTGAGATATGCAAAATTGTTAGTATATTAGGGTCGACCGCTTTTATAGCATTATATCCGCTGTTAATTAACGCCGCGTAATTAGCACCGCCACCCGCGCCCGCACCTGTAATTTCTCCGGTTGTCCATAATAACCCGTTATTAATTTCATTGCCCGTTTGTACCCATGTTGGCTTTACGCCATTGGCTTCTAAAGTGCTTATTACGCTATAAGTATAGTTGTATACTGCGGTTTGCAAATCAGTAAAGCTTAAGCTTGCCCAGGCGGCGGGTTTATTTTGGTCACCGGGGTCGGCCCAGGTATCACTGTAATGAAAATCGATCATTATTTTCATCCCGGCATTATTGGCGCGTATGGCCATAGCCACTACATCTGCTGTATTGCAATATCCAGCCGGAGGGTTAACCCAGGCCCTCAAACGGATAGAATTAATACCTAAACTTTTTAACAGCGCGATACAATCCATAGCCGTACCGCTGCTGTTATAAAACTTTATCCCCGAAGCTTCCATTTGCGACAGCCAGCCAATATCCGCGCCTTTTGCAAAGAATACTGTACCACTTGAACCCGTTGAACCCGTTGAACCCGTTGAACCCGTTGTTCCGGTTGTACCCGTTGTGCCGCTATTATTGCCTGACGGATTACCGCTTTTAGAGCACCCTGCAATTAATGCAGCAAATAAAATATAAATTAATAACCGTGCCCTTTTCATAACAAACCTGGTAGCTAACATCAAAAAGTATTCCATACAAATATCTGTTTGCGATAAAACCTGCTATTGTATATTCAGACTTATTTTTAGGATTTATAGACTTTAAGTTCAAAATCAATTAAATTATCGGTCTAATTAAGCGATAACGGGGAAAGTATCTATTGTTTTGCTATTAAAATGAAAACAAAACAATCCTGTCAGCGGCTTTACCCTATCCTCCTCCTTTCCCTGAATTCAGGGAAAGGCATCGCACAGTCCCTCAAGCCCCGTTTTCTTTCATTTTGTGCTATCAAACTTACCCTGCACAGCATTTTAATCTTAAAGGCTATTTCGTTGAACAATCCTGTGCTATTTATTTAAAATTAACAGAAAACATATTTATATTTGCCGTCGTTAAAATATCATTATGAAGAATTTAGGTCTTATTATCGCGCTTATCGGAATTTGCACAGCAGGTGCAGCTATGGTTTTTACACCTAATCACGCATTAAATGCCGGTGATTCTGTTAGCGGAATAAGTGCATCGGCCCCGTTATTTTTTAGCTCGCTGATCGTTTTCGGTGCAGGAGTGGTAATATATGCCGGTTCGGTTATTACTAACAGTCAAAAACACGCTGAGTAACCAGCATTTTCATTTACCCTTTTCTTACGCTATTTTCTCCTTAGCTTAATCCCGGCTACTTTATATTGTGCTGTAATATCTTGCTTGTTACTTTTTTGGCAAATTACCCTTTATCGCCAAATTATCTTCTATCGCCAAATTGATAATTCCTTATCAATTTGATAGGGTTTGTATTCCCTGGATTATCCACAAATAATTGATTTTCAACAATTTATTTTTAGTTTTTAATAATGGCATTAGTATGGCATGTGTGCGTTAAATATTAACTCATTACTTATACACTATTAATAAAAATGAAAAAGCACTTCTACATCTTCGTTGTATTATCTGTTATCACGTTCAGGGTATTTTCACAATCAACTACACAAAGTACTCAAAAAGACACTGTAAAACGGTCACTGCCGTCACCACTGGATTCGCCACCATTCCCTACAAGCGACTGGGACGGCGCGCCGCTGATTGGTGCCGATGCCGTGGCCCCGCTATATCCTTTACAAAAAGCTTTAGGGCTAACTAAAACCAGGTTCAGGTTTTATGGCTGGATAGACCCCGGAGCCAACATAAGTTCATCTAAAAATTCAAATGCCCCAACTTCGTATGATCTTATACCGAATGGGGTAGTACTTGACCAATTAGGTTTAAAACTCGACCTGCAGCCAAATACGGTTCAAACAGATCATGTTTCAGCAGGCTTCTTAGTTACTACTATTTTCGGTACAGATTACCGGTACACTACCGGCAAAGGTTATTTCAGTAACCAATTGCTCGGCAACAATAATAAATACGGCGTTGACCCTGCCGAAATGTATGGATTGATCTATTTCCCTAAAATAGCAGATGGAATGCTTTTGAAGATTGGCCGCTATATTTCACCCGCTGATATTGAGGCGCAATGGGCTACCGACAATTACCTTTACTCGCACTCTCTAATGTTTACAGTCGATCCTTATACTTTTACAGGCTTTGTAGCTACGTTTAAACTTGGTTCATACTGGCAACTTGAAGTTGGCGCGGATGCCGGCAATGATATGGCGCCCTGGAGCAGTTCCGCCCAGCTTAACGGTTTATTAATGGCCCGTTGGGTATCCCACGATAATGATGACTCTATTTATGGCGGTATCAACTCACTGGGTAACGGCGATTATACGCAACAACATGATGACCTGCAAATGCTGGTTGCAACCTGGGGTCATAAGTTTAATAAAACTTTCCATATGATGACTGAGGCCTATTATATGTGGCAATATCATGCGCTTACCGGCGGTACCGTAATTAACGGCCCGGCTCAGCCATTTTTAACAGGCGTAGGCCCGGGTGTACCGATAAAAGGAACAGAATATGCACAGGGCTTGGTTAACTACTTCCAGATACTGACTTCGCCCAGGGATTATTTCTCAATCCGAAATGACTTTTTAAATGACCCGCAGGGCGGCAGGACAGGCTATGCTACGCTATACTCAAGTCATACTATAGGTTTTGTGCATTATTTTACCGACCTCATAAGAATACGCCCTGAAATAAGGTATGAAACTGCCTGGGCTGACGGTATAACACCTTATGATAATGGCACTAAAAAAGACCAATGGACAGCAGCGATGGATTTGATCGTAAGGTTTTAATAATGCAAATAACTTGGTCATTTTACCAGTTAATGACATCCTCCACTAAAAGCAATGATAATTGAGGGCAGATTTAATTTTATTGAAATGAAAACCATTAAATTATTTGTCGCTTTTTTTATAACGGCAACCTATGTACAAATATCGATGGCCCAGGTTAGTGAGATGGGATTATATTTAACCCGGGAAGATTACCGGGACCATAAGCTAAGTTTTGAAAATGCCGCTAACCAGATCAGGTTAAACGGATTATTTGAAACCAGCGATATTATTGTTTGGCACGATGGCAAAAAACAGGTTTTGTCGAAAAACGAAGTCTTTGGTTATCGCTTGAAAAACGAAGACTATCGTTTTTTTAATAATAGCGCCTACCGGATCATCGATACAATAGATTTTTATATTTACAGCCGGTATAAGCTAAGCCAGCAAAACAAGGGCTTAAAACCCGTAGAAACTTATTATTTTAGTACCGGGACCAATACAACAGTTGAAATGCTTACCATAAGCAATTTAAAAACTGCCTATACTAAAAACACTAAGTTCAGGTATAGTATTGAGCAGCAATTCAGGTCGGATAATGAATTGATGGCCTATGATAGCGACACAAAGGAATATAAGCTAAAATACTTATTTAACGAAAGTGTAAAATAAGATAAGGCAGCAATTTTACAATCAGCCTCAAAATAATTGGCAGCAATTATTTTGAGGCTTTTATGTTTTCCGGGGCTTAACTTACGTTAATTAATGTAAAATGATACTTTTTACTATTTTTGTGAAAACTTAAAAACGATGAGCGAACTCATTAAAAAACAGGTCAGCGACGCAAAAGCTGCAATGGACAAAGCAATTGAACATGCCGATAACGAATTAAATAAGATACGCGCCGGTAAGGCAAGCCCATCCATGCTGGATGATATTGTAGTTGATTATTATGGCAGTCCGACACCGTTAAGCCAGGTTGGCAGCGTAAATACGCCCGATGCCCGTACCATTGTAGTACAACCCTGGGAAAAATCATTATTAAGCGCTATTGAAAAAGCGATAATGGAGGCTAACCTGGGTGTTAACCCTCAAAATGATGGGATAATTATTCGTATCAACGTTCCGCCGTTGACAGAAGAGCGCCGCCGCGACCTGGTAAAAAAAGCAAAGGCCGAAGCTGAAACCGGTAAAATAGCTATACGCAACGTGCGCAAGGATGCCAACGAAAAAATAAGAAAGCTAAAAGCTGACGGCGTTTCAGAAGATGAAATGAAAGTTGGCGAAGCCGAGGTGCAAAAGCTGACAGATAGCTACATAGCAAAGGTCGACCTGCTATCAGAAGCTAAGGAAAAAGATATAATGACGGTTTAAATATTAAGTCAATGTCAAATTAAAGGGAATGAGCTACTTAGCCGTTCCCTTTTTTTATTTTTGTGCTGAACATGAAAATACTATTATCATATCTTAAAAAACACCGTTGGATAGTAACCTGCGCCTTATTGTTTGCAGCTTTTAATATTGGCTTCTCTTTACTGGATCCATATATATCCGGTCGCATTTTCGACGAGGTGATCAATGAGCACAATAAGTTGGATTATCATGTGTACCTTTCCAGGGCACTTAAACTGGTAGGTTTAGCTATTGGAGTTGCCATGGTATCGCGTATAGCAAAAAATTTCCAGGACTATTTTACCAATATCATTACCCAAAAAACCGGTGCAGAAATGTATGCCGATGGTTTAAAACGCTCACTTGAATTGCCTTACCAGGTTTTTGAAGATCAACGCAGCGGCGAAACCCTGGGTATATTACAAAAAGTACGTTTGGATTGTGAAGCATTTATTACTTCGTTTATCGGCGTGTTATTTGTGAGCATTACAGGAATGACGTTTGTTATTGTATACTCGCTGTTTGTGAGTTACAAAGTAACACTTGTATATGTTGCGGCTATTCCTATAATTACCTTTGTTAGCGTAGCACTTAGTCGCAGGATCAAGAAAATACAACGTAGCATTTTGTCTGAAACAACTGCTTTAGCAGGTTCAACAACCGAATCATTAAGAAATATCGAGTTGGTTAAAAGCTTAGGCCTGGTTAAGCAGGAAATTAACCGCTTAAACAATACTACCTACAAAATATTAGGCCTCGAGCTTAAAAAAGTTAAATATGTACGAAGCATGAGTTTTGTGCAGGGTACTACTGTTAATTTTGTGAGGAGCACTATGGTAGTAGTGTTGCTATTGCTGATATTTGGGCAAACCATAACCCCCGGCCAATACATCAGTTTGCTGTTTTACTCTTTCTTTTTGTTTAATCCTTTACAGGAACTTGGAAATGTTATCGTAGCCTGGCGCGAAGCAGAGGTATCTTTAGGCAATTTCGAAAAGATATTAACTACCCCAATTGATGTTAAACCTGAAAAACCTGTATTGCTTGAAAAAATAAGCAAACTAACTTTTGATAACGTAAGTTTTAAACATTTAACGGCTAACCGCAACGCGCTTAACCACATCAGCTTTGAAACACAAACTGGCGAAACCATAGCTTTCGTTGGCCCGTCTGGCTCGGGCAAGACAACGCTGGTTAAACTGTTAGTTGGTTTATACCAGCCATTAGAGGGCGATATTTTATACAATAATGTTTTAAGTAAAGAGATCGATTTAGATCAGCTACGCGAAAGGGTAGGCTTTGTAACCCAGGATACACAGCTATTTTCGGGGACTATCCGCGAAAACCTTCAATTTGTACGCCCCGGCGCTACAGATGAAGAATGTATGGATGTACTGCAACGCGCGGCTTGCCAAACCTTGCTGGCAAGGGCAAACAACGGCCTGGACACTGTGATTGGCGAGGGCGGTGTAAAAGTTTCGGGCGGCGAAAAACAACGTTTATCAATTGCGCGCGCTTTATTACGCAGGCCAGATCTGCTGGTATTTGACGAGGCTACTTCATCGTTAGATTCATTGACCGAAGAGGAAATAACCGAAACTATCCGTGATGTATCTGTATTTAAAGATCATATCACTATTTTGATTGCCCACCGCTTATCAACCATAATGCATGCCGACAGGATATATGTGCTGGAGAAAGGCCGTATTATTGAGTCGGGCAAGCATTTCGATCTGATCAATCAAAAAGGGTTATATTACGCCATGTGGAGGCAGCAAATAGGGGAAAAAGATGTTGTTGAAGCAGAATTAAATTAAAGAGCGATGTATACAATTGGCGGCGCACTTGGAATGTTATTTATGGCCATTTGGTTGTTCCTTGGCGTGATTACCATACTGAATATCCTCCGTAATAATGAACACGCGTTGACAACGGCTAACCAGCTGCTTTGGATCATCGTCATCATAGTAGCGCCTATTATAGGTCCGCTGGTGTATTTATTATGGAAAAGCCCAAAAAAGCCCGAAGTTTAGGTTTTTAATTTCCCGTCTTCTTCGGTTACATGGATTTCATTTAATGAGAGCGGCAGCAACTTTTTAGTTTTAAAATAGGTAAACGTCACGATCAACAAGGTCATGCTGCCTCCAAATAAAACAGCCGGTATGGTATTTAATAATTTCGCCGCCATGCCCGATTCAAAATCACCAATTTCATTTGAAGAGCCAATAAACATAGAGTTTACCGCCGATACCCTTCCCCTCATTTCATCGGGAGTGAGCAATTGAACTAATGTTCCACGGATGATCACGCTTACCGCGTCGAAGGCCCCCTGTCCAAATAAAAATAACAGCGACAAGTAGAAGCTGGTTGATAAGCCGAACCCTATTATGCAACATCCAAAGCCCGCCACAGCTATTAATAAATTTCGCCAGGGTTTGCCCATTGGTGTGTACTTAACCATCACTATCATGGTAAGCGCCGCGCCTAATGACGATGCCATGCGCATTAACCCTAATCCTTCCGACCCAACTTTTAAAATATCCAATGCAAATACTGGTAGCAAAGCCACCACCCCACCAAAAAATACCGAAAACAGGTCGAGGCTCATGGCATAAAGCATCATTTTATTATTAAAAACAAAATGTAATCCGGCCGAAAGGCTTTTCCATATCCCTTCCTTTGGCACAAATACCGCAGGGTATTTTCGCAAACGATAAACCACCGTTAATGCAATCAAAATAAAAATAAGCACGATACCCAAAGTGGCCGACATGCCCGTCAACCCTGGTATGATATGCCCGGCAAACGCATACGTAAACCCACCCAGCATAGGACCAAGAATAGAGGCCACCTGCCAGCTTGAACTGCTCCAGGTACTTGCATTAGGATAAAGTTCGCGGGGTACGCTATGCGCGTACACGGTAAACGAAGCCGGGCCATAAAATGCGCGGGCAACACCGTTACAAAATATCATGGCATATATAACAGGGATTATCCAACCGGTGTGTATGTAATTACCCATGCTTTTAAGTGTAACCATAAACATCACAAATGATGAAAAAAACACACCTATGTATATAATCAACAACATTTTACGTTTTTCATATTTATCAGCTATATAGCCCCCGTAAAGCGCTATTCCTACCGCTGGGATAGCCTCACTTAAACCTACAAATGCAATAGCTACTTTACTATGCGTTATTTGATAAATGTAAAAACCCAAAACGGTGGTTTGCATCTGGTAGGCAAACGTGAAGAAAAAGCGCATGCCCAGGTAAGTTCGGAAATCTTTATAGCGTAAGGCCGCGAAAGAATCTTTTTTAGGAATGACCGGACTGTCTGCTTCTGGCATAATGCGCACAAATTTACAAATCAGAATTGAAGAAAGCGGCAGTAGGTCAGGATATTTTATCCCAGCTAAGGCCTGCATTCCTGGTTTGAAAAGCCTGGTTGAGTATTTGATTTTCGGGCAATGCCAGTTGCGGATCTTTTTCAAAAATGCTTTCAACGCATTTGCGCGCCTGTAATAACAGATCTTGATCGGTTGCCAGGTCAGCTACTTTCAAATCTAATATGCCGCTTTGTTGGGTGCCTTCAATATTACCCGGTCCGCGTAGCTGCAAATCAATTTCGGCTATTTCAAAACCGTTGTTGGTTTTAACCATTGTATTTAAACGGGTGCGCCCATCATAGCTTAATTTATCGCCCGACATCAACAGGCAATAGGATTGCTCGGCACCGCGCCCCACACGGCCGCGCAACTGGTGTAATTGCGATAAACCAAAGCGCTCGGCATTTTCAATGATCATTACCGAAGCATTCGGAACGTTCACACCCACTTCAATTACGGTAGTCGCCACCATGATCTGCGTTTCGCCTTTTACAAAACGCTGCATTTCAAATTCTTTTTCGGCCGCTTTTATTTTGCCATATACAATGCTGATCCTATATTGAGGTAGGGGAAACTCTCTTGAAATAACTTCAAAGCCATCCATCAGGTTCTTCAGGTCCAGTTTTTCACTTTCCTTTATCAGTGGATACACTATATATATCTGCCGCCCCAGGGCAATTTGCTCTTTCATAAAACCAAACATCCGCAGGCGGCTTGATTCATAAAAGTGCAGGGTTTGTATAGGTTTGCGCCCGGCGGGCAATTCGTCAATTATTGAAATATCCAAATCGCCATATAAAGTCATGGCCAACGTACGTGGGATTGGGGTCGCAGTCATTACCAATACATGTGGCGGTATAGCGTTTTTTTGCCAAAGCTTTGATCGCTGTTCAACACCAAAGCGGTGCTGCTCATCAATAACCACAAAGCCCAGGTTTTTATATTGAACTTTATCCTCAATAAGCGCATGTGTGCCAATTAATATTTTAAGCTCACCGCTCTCCAGCTTTTCGTGGATTACTTTTCGGTCTTTTTTTGAGGTGGAACCGGTTAATAAGGCAAATTCAATAAAATCATCACCCACTAAATCTTTTATGGTTTGGTAATGCTGATTAGCTAATATTTCTGTCGGAGCCATTATGCACGTTTGAAAGCCGTTATCAATAGCTATTAGCATACTCATTAAGGCAACCACGGTTTTACCACTGCCAACATCGCCTTGTAGCAAACGGTTCATTTGTACACCGCGCTGGGTATCCAGCCGAATCTCCTTTAAAACTCTTTTCTGCGGGCTGGTTAATTCAAACGGCAGCTTATGGTGATAAAAATCATTAAAGTAATGCCCCACTGTTCCAAATATGTTTCCCTTAAATTTTTGGATGCGAAGCAGCTTATTTTTTAACAACTTGAGCTGCAAAAAAAATAATTCTTCAAACTTTAACCTGTGCGTGGCCTCATTAAGCCGGATGGCATCTTCGGGATAATGAATATTGCGGAAAGCATCTGCCCTGCCCATTAACCTGAATTGGTTAATAATATACAGCGGCAGGTTTTCGTAAATATCCTTAGCGCATTGCTCAAGCAGGGCGGCAGTAAGCTTTTGTATACCTTTACTGTCTAACGAAAACTGCTTTAATTTTTCTGTGGAATTATAAGCCGGTTGTAGTGTTTCATTACCTTTACGCTGCACTGCCCCTGCCGAATAAGGCTCCAGTTCGGGGTGCGACATTTGGGTTTTACCATTAAAAAACCCCGGCTTGCCAAACAGGATATAAGCCTTGCCAGGTTGCAATAGCTTTTCTACCCATTTTATTCCCTGGAACCAAACCAATTCCATTAAACCGGTGTCATCCTGTACATGCGCGACTAACCGTTTGGTGTGCTTTTCGCCAAGAATTTCCTTATCAATTAACCGTGCTAAAACCTGCACATACGGCAAATCGGGCTGAATATCCCTTATCTTATAAAAACGGGTACGGTCAATGTGCTTATACGGAAAATATTTAAGCAGGTCTTCAAAGGTGAATATGGCAAGTTCTTTTTTTAAAATGTCGGCGCGGGTAACGCCAACACCTTTTAAATATTCAACAGGAGTTTGAAATGACTGGCCGTTCAATTTAGGTTATCAGGGTTTTACCGCTATTACTGATATTTCAACATTTACACCTTTTGGCAACCCGGCTACCTGTACAGTTTCGCGGGCAGGAAATTGGTCTTCAAAATAACTACCGTAAACTTCATTTACCTGTGCAAAGCTTTTCATATCGGTTAAAAATATGCTTGTTTTTACAATATGGCTAAAATCGGCACCAGCCTCTTCTAAAATCGCGCCAATGTTTTCCATAACCAAATGGGTGGCTACTTCAATATCATCTATTATTAACTCGCCCGTACCGGGGTGAAAAGGGATCTGCCCCGAAACAAATAAAAAATTTCCGGCTGCAATAGCCTGGTTATATGGCCCGATAGGCGCAGGGGCGTTGGTTGTGTTTATTACTGTTTTCATTTAACTTGTATAATATATAATCGTTCTTCAATAGCGCTTCGCTTTAGCGTTTTAATATAAACCAGGTAATCAGCTTATATAAAATACCAAGTACAAACATGGTTATAGCTATCGCGTTAATAGCATGCATCACTTTAAGGTTAAAATTAACCGGCCGGTTGGGATCTTTTTTTCGAAAGAAATACATACAACAAACTTAATAAAAAAAAGGCTCTCCGTAACCGGAGAGCCTTTGAAAATTATTTTACTGAAGTCAATTATCTTTTGAATTCAACGCGACGATTTAATATACGTCCGTCTTCAGTATCGTTGTTAGCGATTGGGTGAGTTTCACCGAAAGCTTTAACTTTTATTCTTTTAGCGTCAACACCAGAGTTAACCAGGTAAGTTTTTACCGAATTAGCACGGTCTCTCGATAACCTCATGTTGTGAGCAGCTGTACCTTCAGATGAAGCGAAGCCATCTAATTCAACCGGAGAACCTGATGTCCTAAGTGCGGCAGAAGAAGCATCTAATACAGGATAAGATGAAGTTTTTAATACTGAGCTGTCAAATTCAAACTGAATATTTGTGAACGGAACAACAGTAGGAACAAGACTTGATTTTCTCACGAATAAAGAAGTATCAATTATTTGTTGTTTTGGCCAGTTAATAGGGCAACCTGAACCATCAACTACAGTACCTGCAGGTGTGTTAGGGCATTTATCAAACTGATCAGAAACACCGTCACCGTCAGAATCTTTCTTCAAATCTCTAACTGCGTTTTCAACATTGGTTACACGGCCTTTTAAGGCGGCAACTTCCTGGCGCAATGCTTCGTCATATAATTCATCATATAGCGTAGCGATAGGGTTAGCCCATTCTAAGCTTGGTTTTGATTTCGACCCTAAGGTATATTCTACACCACCATAACCGTAAGAATAACGATCCCTGGTAGGATAAGCAAAATCTACACCGTCAAAGTTATCAGCATCAACAAAGTTTTCAGTATAGCCTACATTAATAGCCACCTGGTCAGTAATCCTGAATTTTACACCTGCACCTACAGGTATAACAAGGCTTGATACCGAGTTAGGATATTTAGCACTTACAGTAGTAACTTCACCAGGTGTATTAGCTCCATATACAGTTGGTGTATAATTAGCTAAACCAAAGCCGCCGCTCAGGTAAAAATTGATAGCATTTTTACGGCGCAGATAATCAACAGTAGCAACGTTTAAAACGCCCACTAAATTTCCCTGCCAAAAACTTGTTTTGTAACTTGAATAATGCTCGCCCAATGAGTTAGCAACATATTTAGGCACGCCGTTAGCCATGCCTGCATTGCCTTCTACATTTCCGCCGTTCAAATCAAATTCAAGGCCGAAGGAATGTACTAACTGATCTCTGATCGCAAGACCGTAGCCGAGGTCTACTTTTGTACCGTTAAAGTCAGAAACACCACCTGTAGCTAATGCTCCCGATGTTGCGCCAACGTTAAGACCGATACTCCAGGTATTGTACTGTCCGCTACCACCAAATACCTTGGCAGGAGCAGGAGCCGTATCCGTACTTTGAGCGTTGGCTGCCCCAACTGCTATCAAAGAAACAAAGGATAAGGCGATTGTTCTTTTTAATGTAGAATAGTTCATAGTTTTAAGATTAAACAATTTTTAATTGTGATTTTTTTTTCAAAAATAGTAATTATGTTTGAAACGATAACCAAATACTGTTCCAAAAATAAATTTATAGCATAAATAAACAAAAAATAACCGAATATTATACAATAATCATTTCAAGTATATGAAATATCCAACTATAGCGAACAGTTTATTTCTAATTAATAGAAAAAATTTCGTTTCACGAATAAAGCCATCTTCTTTAGCTATCTTTAATTCTAACGATGAATACCCGCGAAGTGGCGATCAGTCCTTTATTTTTAAACAAAATGCCGATTTTTTTTATTTAACCGGCATCGATCAGGAGCAAAGTGTCCTTTTATTGTTCCCGGATTGTCCTAATTCACTATACAAAGAAGTACTTTTTTTAAGACAAACCAACGAACACATTGCAGTTTGGGAAGGACATAAGTATACAAAAGAGGAGGCAAAACAGGCATCGGGCATTGAAAGCATTTTTTGGTTAAGCGAATTGGAAAATATTTTACATAGCATAATCAACTATGCCGAAAATATATATATCAACACCAATGAGAACGACCGGTATGCCCATACGGTGCCTTATCGCGATTTAAGGATGCTGGAAACCCTCAGGGCAAAGTATCCTTTGCATCATTATGAAAGATCAGCAGTTATTATGCGCGATCTGCGGGCCGTAAAATCTGATATTGAAATTGAACTGACCAAAAAAGCTTGTGCCATAACCCGCGATGCTTTTATACGCGTACTTGAATTTACCAAACCCGGCGTTGCCGAATATGAGATAGAAGCTGAAATAATACATGAATTTATCAGGCAGCGCGCAACCGGGCATGCCTATAATCCAATAATTGGCTCGGGTAAAAACGCAGTTGTGCTACATTATATAGATAACAACGCCATTTGTAAAGATGGCGAGGTTTTATTGCTGGATACGGGTGCCGAATATGCCAATTATAATGCCGACATGACGCGCTCCATACCGGTAAACGGGCGGTTTACCAAGCGTCAGCGCGACGTTTATAATGCGGTTTTGCGCGTAATGCGCGAGTCTACCAAACTGTTGGTTGCAGGTACCATCTGGAATGATTATCATGACGAGGTTGGTAAGATAATGACGGGCGAGTTGATAAACTTAGGCCTGCTAACCAAACATGACGTTGAAAAGCAAGACCCTAAAATGCCTGCCTACAAAAAATACTTTATGCATGGCACCTCGCATCACCTGGGTTTGGATGTACATGATTTTGCCAGTCGTTATAAACCATTTGAGGTTGGAAACATTTTAACAGTTGAACCGGGTATTTATATCCCGGCAGAAGGTTTGGGGATACGCCTGGAGAATAATATCCTGATAACAAAAGGTGGCAATGTTGATTTGATGGCGGATATTCCTGTTGAAGCAGAGGAGATTGAGGAGATTATGAACAGGTAATTTCGTAGAGACGCTATGCATCGCGTCTCTACGAACCAAAATGTTCTATAAAAGCATATAAATTAAACCCCGGTTCGTTCAAAGCTTTAGCAATTTCCTGCTGTAGTTTTTTCTTATCCACATCAGCCATACGCTTTTGCTGAATGATCCTGTAAGCTTTTTCGGCCAGCAATAATTCTTTGCGTTTGTTTTTTAGGACAGTGCCTTTGTTAATAAAATCCACAATCTCATTAATGCCGTTTCCGTGCGATGCTATAGTTTTAAAAACAGGCAAACGTTCGCCGCCTTTTTGCTGAATGATCTTTTTTAAATTGTTAGCGAATAAGTCGGCATCTGCCCTGTCGGCTTTATTAATAATAAAGGCACCGGCAATTTCCATTAAGCCGGATTTAATATTTTGTATCTCATCGCCCGATTCGGGTACCAGTACCACAAATGTTATATCCGCCAACCCGGCTATCTCAATTTCCGACTGCCCCACGCCTACGGTTTCTACTATAACATAATCGAAGCCCGATCCACGCAGCACATCTGCCATTTCAATTGTTTTTGCGGAGAGGCCGCCTAATGAGCCGCGAGTAGCTAACGACCGTATAAAAACGTCAGGATGATTAAAGTGGCTGCTCATCCTTATCCTGTCGCCCAATAAAGAGCCAAAATTAAATGGCGAGGTTGGGTCAATAGCCAAAACGGCAATCTTGTTGCCCTTTTTTACCAGTTCGTCTATAATACCATTAACCAGCGTGCTTTTACCCGCGCCCGGCGGCCCGGTTATACCTATAATAGGTGCAGGTTTTTCAAAAAGCAGGTTTTTCAGCAGTTCATCAGCGCCTTGCAGGTCATTTTCAACTATCGTCAACGCGCGAGCCACCGACCGGAAATCAGTATAAGCAGGTTTAATATTGGTTGAATGTATAGACATAGCTGACAAATATATAGGTTTAAAAAAGCAGAGAGGCAAAATATTGCGTCTCTACCGACTATATTTGTTGCAATACTAACAATATCAATTAATAGCTATGGGTTTTAAACCCATAGCTATTAATTGATATTGTTTGGAACATTCACCCCAAATTAATGAAGGTAGCCGGTTTTACTTTTATCAGGAATGCTGTAAAAAATGATTACCCCATTGTGGAGGCGATCACTTCTATATTGCCCGTTTGTGATGAATTTATTGTGATGCTGGGAAATAGCGAAGATGAAACCGGCGATCTCATAAGAGGGATAAACTCGCCGAAAATTAAAATTATTGACAGCGTTTGGGATGACTCGTTGCGCGATGGAGGTTTGGTGTTCGCCGTAGAAACAGACAGGGCTTTGCGCGCCATATCGCCCGATGCCGACTGGGCGTTTAGTATACAAGGTGATGAATGTGTGCATGAAAAATATCTTCCGCTGATAAAAAAGGAAATGGAAGATAATTTAGCGAACACTAAAGTTGAAGGCCTGCTATTCAAATACCTGCATTTTTATGGATCGTATGATTATTACGGGCATTCGCGCAGATGGTACAGGCGCGAGATAAGAATTGTTAGAAATAACAAAGCCGTTCATTCTTATCGCGATGCGCAGGGTTTTAGGTGGAATAACCGAAAGTTAAATGTTAAGCTGATAGATGCTTATATTTATCATTATGGTTGGGTAAAGCCCCCTTCGGGACTGACAAGTAAACTGCGAAATTTTAACCGGTTTTATCATGACGATGCATGGATGGATGAAAACCTGCCCGAAACATTTGAATTTGACTACACCCATAAAAACCCCGACCGTTTAATTCATTTTACCGGCACGCACCCCGCAATAATGCAGCAACGCATAGCCGCTACCAACTGGAATTTGAATATCGACTTGAAAACATTGAATAAAAAAATGACCTTTCGCCGTAAGGCATTGCAAAAAATAGAGGATTGGACAGGCTGGCGGGTAAGCGAGTATAGAAATTATAAGATCATTAAATAGCGTTTCGGTGGCTAACAATAAAAGCGTTTCGATAATTATACCTAATTATAATGGTAAGCACTTATTAAATGAGTATTTGCCCTATACCATTAATGCAATCGAAAATGCCGGCGCTGTTTATGAACTCATAATTGTAGATGACGCTTCGACAGATAATTCTGTTGAATTTATAAAAACCGAATATCCGCAGGTAAAGTTATTGGTGAATGCCGAAAACAACGGTTTCTCTTATTCATGCAACCAGGGTATCGCGGCGGCAAAATGCAAATTGATTTTGCTGCTAAATTCGGATGTAAAACTAACCCCCGATTACTTTGATAACCAATGGAAGTATTTCGACATGCCTGATACTTTTGGCGTTATGGGGCGCATTATTGATATGGAAGGCGACCGTATACAGGAAGCCGGACGAATACCAAAATTTAACGGTTTAAAATTAAAAACAGCATATTTTTATTATACCGACGATAAGGATGATTTACTGTACACCTTTTATTTAATGGGTGCAAATGCTTTGATAGACACAGCGAAGCTGAAACAGGTGGGCGGGTTTTATGAGTTGTTTTCGCCGTTTTATTGTGAAGATATGGAGTTAAGCATCCGCGCCTGGAAGCTGAACTGGAAATGTTATTATGAACATAATTCTGTTTGCAGGCACCAAATATCAGCAAGTACAAAAAATTATAAAACCGCCCAATGGGTAAAAAGTGTTTATTATCGTAACCGCTTTTATATGCACGCTTTGCATTTAAATGGCTTGGTCCTGTTTGGCTGGTATGTCCAGGTAACTATTATTGATCTGTTGCCTAAACTGTTGACGGGACAATTTTGGATATGGAAAAGCTACCGTGAGCTATTTAAAAACCACGCATTGATCAAACAATATAAAAATAAGTTAAATACACTCTTAGCCGAAAATAACAGCCGCTTAACTATATTTAATATAGTCGAAAAGATAAAGGCATCTGTTAATGGTAAAAATTTGATCCGTATAAAGCTGTAATGAAAAAGCCATTAGTTTCCATAGCATTATGTACTTACAATGGGGCTGCTTATTTAGGGCAGCAACTGGATACACTTGTTGCTCAAACCTATCAGAATTTGGAAATTGTAGTGGTTGATGATTGCTCAACAGATAACACCTGGGATATATTATCAGGGTATTCAACCCGCTACCCCCAATTTAAAGTTTATAAAAACGAATATAATTTAGGCTTTGTAAAAAACTTTGAACGCGCCGCAACTTTATGCACCGGCGAACTAATAGCCCTGTGCGACCAGGATGACCTATGGCTGCCTGAGAAAATAGAATTGCAGGTGAACACTATAAAAGATAATATACTGGTTTACCATGATTCGGAGTTTATTCATGAGGACGGCACCAGCATGGGCAAAAAAGTATCTGACAGGATGAACTTTTACGGTGGCGATAAGCCTGAGGCCTTCCTGTTTTTTAATTGTGTTTCAGGTCATACTATATTAATGAAGCGCGAACTGCTTAATGAAGCCTTGCCGCTTAAACAAGGCTACTTTCATGATTGGTGGCTGGCATACGTGGCTACCAATATGGGCACGATAGATTTTATTCCGCAATGCCTGGTTAAATACCGGCAGCATGATAAAAGCGATACCAATATGCTGGGCCTTACCCGTGAAACGGATAATTATAAAATACCGTCAGCGTCAAAAATTGAGAAGCAATACAAGTGGTTAGGCTATTGCGCGGCCTATCCTAAAAACCGCCGGCCCCAACTGATCAGTCAATTTTATGAGGCATATAAAAAGAAGATTAACTCTTATGCGTCGTTAGATTTGGCACTATTGCTATATAAATACCGCAGCATAGTTTTCTACATGCGTAAAAAAAGTAAATGGAGTAAGCTGAATTATATGTTTCAGCAGATTTTTGGTACAAAGGCAAAAAAATTAGTGGATAAATAAGCTATGGAGCAGGGTGGTAAAAGATTAAATAAATTGAACAGCGCCTTACCCAAAGTATCTGTAATATGCGTTACGTTTAATAGCGCTGATACTTTGCCAAACATGCTGAAAAGCTATGCGCAATATAAAACGGATGATACCGAACTGGTAATAATTGATGGTAACAGCACAGATAGTACCATCACCGTAATAAAAGAAAACGAAAGCCTTATTGATTTTTGGATAAGCGAACCCGATGGTGGGATATATGAAGCCATGAATAAAGCAATACAATATACTAAAGGCCAATGGCTGGTTTTTATCGGCTCGGATGATGAGCTGGCACAGGGGTTTGGGGGTATGGCCGCCGTGTTAAAAGAACCCGATACCATTTATTATGGGAATGTAATTTATTACGGCAACGAGTTTTGTAAAGTATATGATGATTATTATTTAACCAAGCTCAACATCTGCCACCAGGGCATTTTTTATCCCGGGGCTGTATTTGATAAATACCAATACGACACCAAATATCGTGTTTATGCCGATTATCATTTAAACCTGCGCTTATGGAAAGACCCCGCATTTAAATTTGTTCATGAGGATTATTTGGTAGCCAGTTTCCCTGAAGGCGGCTTTTCATTTTATACCAAAGACCTCGTTTTTGAAAGTGAGCGCGACCAGCTATTTAAGCAATACCTTAAACGCACTTCTTACTACCGTTATTTAAACCGCACCATAGGTGCTTTTAAAACGCTGATACGTTTTATATTAAATAAATAAGCAATGGCGCAAAACAGGAACTTATTCAGATTAACCCGCTTTATCCTGCTTCGGCTGCCATTACTGTTTAAATTGTTTGCAAAATGGCGTAAACCAACCAAACGCTTACTCATCATTAAAACAGATGCTATTGGCGACTATATCCTTTTCAGAAATTTTATTGAGGTTCTTAATCAATCAGAGCAATACAAAGATTATGAAATTGATCTGTTAGGAAATGTGCTATGTAAAGATATCGCCTTAAATTATGATGCCGCTTTTGTTAATGAATTTTTCTTTATAAGGCCTGATGATCTTTACTATTCGCCTTTACAAACACTAAAATTAGGGTGGAAGCTGTTCAGAAAAAACTACCAAACCGTTTTGCAACCAACCTATGCGCGCACATTTATAATAGATGGCCTGGCAGGGCTTGCCGTTGCCAAACAGGTTATCGGTTTCGAGGGGGATACGGAACGGATAGCGGCAAAGTATAAAGCCAAAACCGATAAATTTTATACCGAAAAAATAGTAATGCCTAAAAGCGTTTATTTTGAATTTGACAGGTCGAGGTTTTATTTTGAAACCCTGTTAAGGCAGGTGGTTGAGTTGTATGGGCCGTCCGTTAAATATAACGAAACAAATAAAACAGGCATTGTCATATTCCCCGGCGCAGGTGTGAGTAAACGTAGCTGGGAAGCCGGAAAATTCCTGGCGCTTATCAAATTGATTATAACAGAAAGTTCACAAACAATTTATTTAGCCGGTGGCCCGGCAGAAATCAGTATCGGAAAATATCTGGAAGAAAATTTATCCCGGGAAACCATTGTCAACTTAATTAACAAAACCACACTGCCCCAATTGGTTGATTTGGTGGGCAACGCTACTTTAATTGTATCCAACGAAACCAGCGCTATCCACATTGCGGCAGCAACGCAAACACCCGCAGTTTGTATTTTAGGCGGCGGCCACTTCGGGCGGTTTGCACCATATCCTGAATATATGCTGAGCAAACCTATATGTGTATTTGAAAAAATGGAATGTTATTACTGCAACTGGCACTGCAAATTCATCACCCGCGAAGATGAGCCTTATCCTTGTATATCAAACGTGGGTTTAGCCGTTTGGCAGGCAGTTAAGCCACTCCTGTAAAAATTGTTCAGGGCTGAATATTTTTTATTTGCGCTAAAAAATACCGGGTATACACTATTGAGCTTGATGGCGTTAAATGAAACCCATCGCTGGTGGCGTAAGTTTCACATGCCGGCATTGGTAACTGGGATATATTATTTTTCGCGGCAAATTCCGTTATCCATTGCCGGGAGTAAACCGAAAGCTGGTCATTTGCTATACTGCAATCTACGGGCATTTCAAAAAAATACATTTTTACACGTTTACGCTTAAAAAAATCAACGTAGTCCTTCAACAGGTTCAGGTTATTCAAAAAAGTTTCTTTGTAGTTTTCCAAATCGGCTAAATGATTTTCAAGCAGCGCCGTTTTGAATTTTAACGCAACCATTGCGCTATCATTTTTTTTACCGGGATTTACATTAACCGGAGGTATGGGTTTTCCATATTGATCTAAAATTACCTGCCCCAAAAAGTTTGCCGGATGATATTCTTCTCTAAGAATCGGCATCAACCGCCTTAACTGGTAAAAACCGGGCAGAAATAAAGTATTGATATAACTTTCATCATGTTGTTTTTTTGAGAGCAGGAAATTACTTTCGATAAATATCCGTTTCGGCATTTTATTACTTTGTTTAATAGCCTGTAACCCGATAAACGGATCGCCGCCTGTTATTGCCAAATTAATTGCCACGCTATCGTTATCTTTTAATAAAATATGGGTGGCTAAAGACGAACCCGTCACAACATCATTATAATTATTTTCTGCATAAACATAATCCTGCAAGTGCATCATGTTTTCCTGCCATAAGTTTTGAACACCGGTAAATTTTTTGCCTGTGCGGGAGATACCAAAAACAAATAACGAATAGAGCAGGGTGCAGGCAATAAACGTGAAAAAGATGTTTCTTAACATGCCCATCAAAATTGAAAATAGATAAAGCTTTCTGATATACCGCTGTTAGTGAATATTAAAAAAAGCATTATGCCGTAAAATACCGGTTCAAACCTGAGGTATTCATTTTTTTTGCCGTTTACTTTATACAGGTAATAGGCATGATAAAGTATCACCGGTACCGAATAAATAGCGATATATACAATTACTTTATCCCAAACAGGGGTAAGGGGAATATTTACATTATGATAAATGCTGTTCAAATATTTTACTACCGGCATAATGCCCTGCATCCTGAACAAAATCCACAGGAAGGTAACAGATAAAAACACCAGCGCTATTTTAAGGGCTTTATATAACCGGGTGGGGTTGGATTTTATGCCCATATCTCCAAATAACCGTTCAGTTGCCAGCAACAGGCCGTGACAAAACCCCCACGCCGCGAAACTCCATGCCGCGCCATGCCATAGACCGCCCAAAAACATAACTATAAACAGGTTAAAATAGGTCCGCGCTTTACCTTTCCTGTTGCCGCCCAGCGGGAAATAGAGATACTTTTTAAGAAAGCTTGACAATGAAATATGCCACCGTTGCCAAAATTCGGTGAATGACGCAGATATATAAGGATAATTAAAGTTAATGTTTAAACGGTAACCAAATAAGGCAGCCAGGCCCAACGCGATAAGTGAATAACCGGCAAAATCAGCAAAAATTTGCATTGAAAATCCAAAGATCATCGTTAGTGAAACGCTTGAGGGTAAGTTTAAAAAGTACGGATAGTCTAAATACGCGACTTGCTGTTTAAGGTTATCTGCAACTACCATTTTTAAAAAATAACCCGTTATCAGCAATTTTACGCAATGCCCCCAATTTATATTTTTAAACAATTTTGCCCCGATTTGCGGCAGAAAATCGGCCGCTTTAAGAATCGGGCCCGCGATCAAATGGGGGAAAAAGGATATAAACAGCGAGGTTTCTGTTAATTGCCTGGCAAAGCTCTTTTTCAGGGTAAAGTTATTGGCCGGGTCGGGGTTTGTTTGGTTCCTGGCCGTATCGACCAACAGGCTGATGCCCTCGAAAGTAAAGAACGATATGCCAAGCGGCAGCGGAATTGTTAACAGGAATTGCCCGACAGAACTGTTGGTAACAAAAAGTGTTTTAACAAACAACGGGCTGTATTTAAAAAATATCAAAATGAGCAGGTTGCTGGTTACGCAGGTATACAATACTATCTTATTAAATTTAAAATTGCCGTAGTATATAAAATAGCTGCCGGTTGTATTGAGCAAAATGGACACTAAGAGCAATAAAAGTAATACCGGGTTAAAATAGCCATAAAATATAAGGCTTGAAATTACCAGGATATAGATCTGAAATTGTTTTACAAGCGGGACGTAATATAAAATAAAGGTGACAGCCAATAAAACGAAGAAAATTTGACTTGTAAATAACATTGATTTAGCGGCGGAGCGGCAATTTAATAATACTTGTAAAGTTATAGGTATTAAGGTTAACCGCTAACTATAATTAAAAGATTTAATAACAGTTGTTAATTACTGTTAGATTTGCCTTTTTATATCAAATTTTAATGAAGACATATTTCCGGCTGCTTTCCTTTGCCAAACCAATCGAAAAGTTTGCTATTCCTTATATTATAACCACTATATTTTCTGTAATATTCAGTACGCTTAATCTGGCGTTGCTTGCACCCTTGCTGCAAACCTTATTTTCTGCGCAAACACATCAAATTGTAACGCTGGGGCCAAAGCCACATTTATATGAAGTAATGGCTTCATTTAATTATTACGTACAATACATGCTGAACACTTATGGCAAATGGGGGACTTTGCAATTTGTATGCGCCACCATCATTATATCCGCTTTGTTTTCAAATCTTTTCAGGTATTTATCGCAACGTATAATGGAAAACTTACGGGTACATACCTTGTTGAATTTCAGAAGATCGGTTTTTAACAACGTGATGAACCTGCACCTGGGCTTTTTTAATAATGAACGCAAGGGCGATATTATTTCTAAAGTAGCGTCTGATGTGCAGGTTGTTCAGTTTTCTGTGACAAGCACGTTGCAGGTGGTTTTTAAAGAACCATTGACATTAATAGCTTACATGGTATGGCTGTTTGCAATTTCAACCAGCCTAACTTTATATTCATTATTGATCATACCTGTTTCGGCTTTTGTAATAGCGAAAATTGTAAAAAGGCTTAAAGCACAAGCCATCGCATCGCAGCAAACTTATGGCAACATGATCAGCTATCTGGATGAAGCTTTATCTGGAATAAAAATTATCAAGGCGTTCAACGCGACCGAATTTATAAAAAACAGGTTTGATGCCGAAAACAGGCGGTATTCGTCTATTATCAAATCAATGGCCAGGCGCCAGCAGTTAGCCTCTCCCGTTTCTGAATTTTTTGGGATATTGATGGTTGCATGCATTGTATTATATGGCGGTCACCTGATATTTACAAACGACGCTACAGCGTTAAAGCCCGAAGCATTTATAACTTATGTAGCGCTATTTTCACAGATCATGCGCCCGGCGAAAGCTATGTCCGATTCATTCAGTAATATTCATTCGGGAATAGCCGCAGGCGAGCGGGTATTGGCGTTAATTGATGAAAAACCATTAATAAAAGATGCGCAAAACGCTGTTGAGGTTAAAGAATTTACCGAAGGCATCCACTTTAAAAATGTATCGTTCGCCTATGAAGAAAAGGCTATTTTATCAGGCATTAATTTAACTATTCCTAAAGGCAAAACTGTGGCGTTGGTAGGCCCGTCGGGCGGTGGAAAATCGACCATGATGGATTTGATACCACGATTTATTGAACCTAAATCGGGCGAAATATTTATTGATGATAAAAATATAGCATCTGTTACTATGCACTCGTTGCGGACGCTAATGGGCTTTGTAAACCAGGAATCTATCCTGTTTAATGATTCTATTTATAATAATATTGCGTTCGGTAAAACCGATGCCACGCCCCAACAGGTTGAAGCCGCGGCGCGTATAGCCAACGCGCATAATTTTATTTTAGATACCGAACAAGGTTATCAAACCAATATCGGCGACCGCGGCACTAAACTGTCCGGCGGACAAAGACAGCGTATTTGCATAGCCCGCGCGGTTTTAAGCAACCCGCCCATTATGCTGCTGGATGAAGCCACCTCGGCGCTGGATACTGAATCGGAGAAATTGGTGCAAGACGCTTTGAATAATTTGATGAAAAACCGCACCTCGTTAATTATCGCGCACCGCTTAAGCACCATACAAAATGCGGATATGATAGTGGTGCTGGAAAGCGGGAAAATTGTTGAGCAGGGAAATCACCAGGAGTTAATTAGTCATAACGGGTTGTATCGCAAGTTGATCGAGATGCAGACGTTTAGTAATTAACACGGATTCTCACGAATTAAAGCGAATTTCACGAATTGCTTTAATGGCGGATCAAATTTGATTTATATAACTTTATAAAGTGTTTGTCCTCTCATTTTAATATTAGCGCATTCAAAATAAAAATTCGTGAAATTCGCTTTAATTCGTGAAAATTAGTGCTTTTAAAAAAAATGACCAGCCAGAAAGTCGTTATAATTATCCCCTTCTACCGCGATGCTATTTCGGCGTATGAATTAATCGCGCTCGAGCAATGTTTTAAGATTTTAGCAAACCATCCCATCATCGCCATAAAGCCAAACCATCTTACCCTACCGGCGGAAGCTCAAAAATATCCGTTTACTGATATTGTAAGCTTTGACAATGATTTTTTTAAAAGTGTTGAGGGTTACAACGCTTTAATGCTTTCGGCTGATTTTTACGGCGCTTTTTTAGCGTATAAATATATACTTATCCATCAGTTGGATGCCTTTGTTTTTGAGGATAAACTTGGTCATTGGTGCAGCCAAAATTATGATTATATAGGTGCGCCCTGGCTGCGGGATATTGACCATCCGGATTTGTTTAAAGCCATAAAATCAAACATCAAATACTACTTCCATACCCGTTATGATGTCCGCAAAAATGGCGAGCCAACCAAATACCAGTATGAAAACCGGGTGGGCAACGGCGGATTTTCATTAAGGAATGTAAAGAAATTTTATGATGTCTGCCTGAAGCAAAAGGCGAAAATCGACAATTATCTTGCAATTGGGGGCCATCATTTTAACGAAGACCGTTTCTGGAGCGTGGAGGTAAACCGTAAAAGGAAGACCTTAAATATTCCGGGCTATAAAACTGCTGTGGCTTTTTCTTTTGAATTTGTACCCGAAAGGGCATTGCGGATAAACCATAACCAGCTACCCTTTGGCTGCCATGCCTGGGACAGGTATGTTGATTTTTGGCGGCCTGTTTTTAAACAATACGGCTACACCATCTAATCTGCCGCCTGCAACAAACAAAAAAGCCACCTTAAACGGATGGCTTACTGTCTAATAAAACTAAGAATAATCAATGAGGGATCAAAACTTATAACCTACACCAAATTGAAATACCTGGTTGCTATAGCCCGGCACATAAGTATCGCCGTTAGAATTGTTTTGCTGCAAATCAACTGTATAACGGGCGCGAAGCTCAATGTTGTTAGTTACGCTTACGCTTGCACCAATTACGCCGTCAAAATAGGTACGGGTGCTGTTATTATCATAATAGGATTGGGTAGATGATACAAAACCAGTGGCATAACTGTTTTTCAATGAAGCTAAAACAGATAATTGCGGGCCTACATAAAGGCTAACTAAAGGACTTACCCTAAACTTACCCAATACCGGAACGTCTATAAATTGGCTGCGCTGTGTGAAGTTTCCATTTACTGTTGTTGCTGCATATCCTTTTTGAGAATAGATAGCTTCAGACTCTATAGAAAAATGCGAAATTACAGGCAAATCAAAAGTAACACCGGCATTAAACCCGGTTGTAGAGCCAGTATTAAAATTTGAGTTGGGACCGCTCATTGTATTTGAAACGTCTAAGCCGGCCTCAATTCCAAACCTGGGCTGGAAAGAGCCATCTAAGTTGCTGTAATAATCGCTGCGTGGGCCATAAAAATATTGCTGTGCGCTTACTGATCCTGCAATCAGCAGGCAGATAGCTAAAAAGAGCGTTTTTTTCATGGTTTTATAGTTTAAGTCTGGTATATAAATTTTTAATCGATATTCATTTTTCACTTTTATACGCTATTGCCAAAAAAAGAGTTACACATTATTGCATTTTATTTTACTTTTGATTTTAATGGTGCTGCCTGCTAAATATCTAACTCGTTTTCTGCTGTTCTTTTTGAGTTTTATTACGATAAATGCCTATGCTCAAAAGGAAGAATATATTCAATCCTTAAATCAGCAAAACCATTGGGTTGATTCTGTTTTTAAAAAACTGAACCGCCGCCAGCGCATTGCCCAGCTATTTTTTGTGCGTGCGCATACCGATAAGGGTGTGCGTTATGAAGATTCGGTAGCCAATGTTATTAAAGAGCAGCAAATAGGCGGCCTGGTGTTTTTCCAGGGTGGCCCGGTGCGGCAGGCAAACCTCATTAATAAATACCAAAAAATATCCAGTGTACCGTTACTCATTGCGATGGATGGCGAATGGGGAATAGGTATGCGGTTAGATTCAACCATCTCATATCCATACCAGATGACACTGGGCGCTGTGCAGGATAATACGCTCATTTATAAAATGGGGCAGCAGGTGGCTTATGATTTTAAGCGGCTGGGCATGCAAATGAACTTTGGGCCGGATATGGATATAAACAATAATC
>Ga0302315_10000798_pt1 | contig 34167 bp, 27 predicted proteins | sample III_Palsa_N3_1_FD_200532 | JGI IMG/M metagenome (GOLD analysis project Ga0302315, IMG submission 200532) | Peat permafrost microbial communities from Stordalen Mire near Abisko, Sweden - III_Palsa_N3_1 | ecosystem: Environmental > Terrestrial > Soil > Palsa > Peat permafrost | place: Sweden...
ATGATAATGGGAAAAGCGCTCCACCAGGCCGGGAAGTACTATGGCGACAGCGTAGCCCTCGACTTCACTGTAAGAAGCGGCCCCATACATCTAAAACTGTTGAAAAACAAGTAAGCGTCATCAATTTTGATAGGGTTTCATTTGGAATGCTAGGGCATCCAAGCCACTAAGCAATTTATCGTTTACCCCGGTAAAAAGCGCTTTCCCGTGACGAACGAAATCATCGCTATGTCTATATCTGATATGATGAACGAGCTACAGGATATGTAATAGCGTCGTTTTTATAAGGGTTCCAGCCTACCCGTCGAGGAGGTTCGAACACCCATAAAAAACGAGTGTGGCACACGGTTTTTCCGGCAGTGCAATATTTGAAATTTCACCTATTGTAAACCCGGTAATCTGTATTGATCTATATATAATAAAATCTCGACAAGTTTCGCCAGGTGTTCGAACCACTTCCCTAGGCCTTTTTCTTTTTCATTTCTGCCAATTGTTCAATAATACCCATGGTATTTTGTTTCAGTATTTTTCGCCCGGATAATTTATTTTTACTAATACGGATAATCCTTCAGCCATTGCCAAAAATTATCTCGATGAATGATATCGCTTTTAACAGGCTTGTATGCTTCTATAAAGCTACGAGCGAATTTTGATTTAGAACCGGGATTCCATTTAAATTCATACGCATACAACTTACCATCTATTTCCTCTATATAGTCTACCTCTGCTTGAGCTTTGCTCCGCCAAAAGTAAGTATGGCCATAAAAGTCGTTGTACGCCAGCAACTTTTTTCTTTCTGTAATGAGATAATTTTCCCACAGCGCGCCGATATCATTCCTATTATCCGGCAAACTGTAATTGCCTATCAAGGCATTCCTGATACCGTTGTCAAAAAAATAGATCTTTTTCTTGCGGCTGATTTCATTTCGGAGATTACCTCCATACGCCCCCAACCTATATACCACATATACTTGTTCCAAAAGGTGAATATAGCTATCCACTGTTTTTATATCCGCACCGACTATTTGGGATAATTCATTGAGCGAAACTTCGCTCCCAACTTGCCATGCCAGGGCTTTTAAAATTTTCTCCAACAATAAGGGCTTTTTTACACCGGTAAGCGCCAAAACATCCTTATACAAATAGCTGCTGGCAAGATTATTCAATATTTGTTGTGCATTATTCAAATTTGTTACGACTTCCGGATAGCAGCCATAAATAAGATATTGTGACAGCCCACGCAATAATTCCGGAGCTCCGGAATATTCGATCATTTCAGCACAACTTATAGGATAAAGAAAATACTCCCACTTCCGGCCTGTCAAAGGCTCCTGGGTCAGGTTGGCCATATTAAGTGCAGATGATCCGGTTAAGATAAGTTGTATGCCTAGCTCGGCATCTATAATTTGCTTACATATACTGCCAACCTCCTCAATCATTTGTGCTTCATCTAGAATAATCAATTTTTTATCCCCGAAGCTTTGTATAAGGGCAGGAACCTGGTCCGTTGTCCAGAGGCTCCTGGTAGTTATCTCATCACCGTTAAAATAGGAAAAAGACTGGCCCACTTTCTTCATCAGGTCCTTTACGAGCGTGGTTTTCCCAACCTGCCTGGGCCCAAAAATCAGGATGGCCTTTTTATGATCGATTTGATCAATTAGCTTATTTTCAATTGTTCTGGGGATCATGAACGCTGTTTAATAGCAAATATAGCTCATTTAGGATTGCATTCCACAAAATGCCGTCCTTTTATGGAATATAATACTTAAAAGGTTTGATATTTCCTAAATTATTCACTATCATCATTCTACAAAAGATAAATAGGTGGATGCCCTACTTCGAACACCCTTGACCTGGTAGTCCACCTCGTCAACATTGGTAAACCAAGTCGGCCGAATAGACCTTGGGGAGGGTGGATTACAAATCTATTGGTGCGGTGTCTGTGAATTTAATTTGCCTCAAGGATTGAAGGCCGATCTTCAGCTCCGCGATATTCGAGATGACGTCAGAGGCTATCTTCTCAACCCTTACGCCATGGTAAATCAGGTTGATGACATATTTTTTTCTATAGCCGCTTCTGGTGCTTACCAAAGAATAGGTATTCACAAATCCTTCAAGCTCCGCAAAAGGGTAGACCCTTACCTTTTTGGTAAAAACGTCGGTAAAAGAAATGGCTTTCCCTACACGATCTATCGTAACTTGCGTGTGATGCCGGGGGCTGACAATGATTACGATCAGGGTTATGCTTGAAATGGTCAGAGTAACCAATAGGAGAAAAAACAGGATTAGAATAAAAAGCTGTTCCGGAAACCCCCGGTAGATCACCCAGAAAATGCTTAGGACAACGCAAGTCGCTAAAGCCAGCACCGTCCAAAGCATTGGCCAAAAAGAGTACATAGATTTCGAACGGATCGGCGCTTGTTGCGACATGACCGCAAGCCTCCTCAGCTGGGGAGGTATCTCGAAAATATCAGTGGGAATCTCTGCTTTCGCACTCATAGAAACGCCCACGATCATCACGGCCATTCCCGACAAAAAAAACAACATCGACGAAGCGAATAGTAAGGATATATTATGATACAGAAAAGGCTGCGTCTCGACGTGGCTGGCTACATATGTTGCCAGGCAAAAAACGGCTGCACCTACGAGCGCGATTAAACCAGAGCCAATCAGCACTTGCTTCGCACGCTTTTTTTTATGGGTTTTTAGGTCGAGCCACTGATCGGTGGTCGTGGTCATAAGTTATTGTTTGGACGGTATAAACTTAGAATATTCGACCGGCAATGGTGACAGCGGGCAGACGAATGACCGGTTAAATAGACAAATGGATGATTATCGAGCTGTTAATCAGTCCAAAAAAATTATTCGCAGCACAACTCCGTGACCCATCCAGAAGCCCTACCCCTTCCAGGAACCCCATTGTCGGAAAAGCGCCGGATAAATGTCGGATAAATCGACACTCCGCAACCCGCCTCCCTTTCGCCGAGCCATCAGGACGCGCACCATCGTGGCCCGAAAAGCCCGGACTGCCACGTCCATTGCACCAACTCCACCACCAACTGCACCCACAATTTTCCAATAAACTTTTGTCGGCGCTACTCCCCAACACTGTCCCATACCCTCTCCCCGCTCTCACCCTCCTCTCTTTTCCTCTTTGCAACACTACAGCCCAATCACCCGCGATGTCCCCCATAACAAATTGGCTTAAACCGACTTACAAAGAGTATTTTTTCAACAAATCGCCCCAGCGGTTCGAACTGGCTCCCCCAAGCGGTACCTAATTTTGTTAGTAAGCCCCAATTCTCAACGTTGGGGCTTTTTCTTTCTGTCTATCAATCGCTTCTGAGTTCAGTTCAAGAGTTGCTATGAATGACTTAGGAAATCATCTAGCTTCTGCTATAATTAAAATTGAAATACAATTCATTGCCAATTAAGTATTTGTTTACCGCACCCTAACGGTCTGGCATATCTTTTTCCAGCAAACATTGAACAATTAGCGACGCCACAAACCTCAGAAGTGCATCTTCCTTTTCACTTACCGCTTGCTTCTGAGCTTTCGTTTTGGAGGCCTTTTTTCTTTCGTGGATGTCCTCGCTCAAATGAATGGCACTCCCAACTGTGCTCCTTTTGAATTTCTTCTGCCACCGGATAAGCACCTCAACGGTCAAATGATATTTCCGAAATGTAGGTTCCAAACCAACGAGATGAACCTCTCCCAAAATAACCAGTTTCTCTTGAGTGGTAAGGTGCTAAATATTAATAGACTTTTTTTTCCATTCCACGTCTTTAGCGCTGCTTGCATATGTGACGAGCATCCCTCCCACAAACCGGAACTTCAGCGCCGCTCCTTCCATAAAGAATTCATTCTCACTGGTAGCATGCAGGACCACCTTGGGCAGCCGGTCTGTCGGGTTCATGCCCTGTGCGTACAAGCGCCCCCGTTCCAGAGTTATGATAATTTCGTGATCGCTCCCCGCCCGGTAAGTCCCCGCAAACGCCCTTAACGAATCCTCATTCAACTTCCGGAGCTCATAATGTTCCCCCTCGTCATCCAAAACCGCCTTCCCATCGACGAAGTCCACGTCAGTCGCCGTTCCCTTCAAAAAGAAGTGATGCGCTCCGGCGGCGTACAGCCGCGTGGGCGACAACCCTGCCGTCACGGACTCGACCCAGAGGAGCCCGCCGCTGTCAAGCTTCACGACGACATTCTGTTTCCCATAATATTCCCCTGCAAACGGACGCAGCTCGGAGGGCGACAGCCGCACCGTCGCGCGGTAAGGGGTATATCCCTCCCACACCCAGGGAAGGGTCACGCCCGTGAGCCTCCCGACCAGCTCTTTAAAAATGTTTTCCCCGTTGTCGCTATTGGTCATGATAACGAAGGCGGACCCACTGCCGGGAAAGGCGATCCAATAATGTTGCCACCCCACTCCATGCCTTTCCTTAAAAAAGGCCGGCCCATTAGGCGTGGTAAAAAGGCCCCAGCCCAGACCGTAGGAGAGGTGTATCGCGTCGTTCTCCTTGGTGGTACTCGTGTCCAGGGAAGGGAATTCGTGCAGGGAGCAGATGGCAATCTGTGGGGATAGCATCGCCTGCCGGGAGGTGGCCGATAGGCCGCGGCCCCGGAGCACGGCCGCCATGAACCGGGTATAGTCCGCGATGGTGTTTCCATGGAACCGGCGGCGTTGGTCTTCGTCCTTTTATCTACAGGAAACGGGACCTCGTCCACGTTATGACCTACGGCGTAGTCGGTTTCGAAAGCAGGCTGCCAGAGGTAGCTCGTCCGGGTCATGCCGAAGGGGATGAAGATCTTTTCCTGGGTCACGTCTTCCAGGGACCGGTGGGTGATGGTTTTGAGAACGAGCTGGAGGAGGTAGAGGCCTTCTCCGGAGTAGGCAAATCGCTCTCCGGGGTGAAGAAGATCTCCAGCTTTTTGTTGCCCCGGGGATTGTATTGTCTCCAGTTGGGGAAGCCGGTGCTGTGGTCGAGGCAATTCCTGGCGGTGATGAGCTGCCAGCGGTTGTCGCCCTCCAGATCCTTATAGTTTGTGTATTCGGGGATGGGTTTGGGGAGATAGGTGAAGAGGGGTTTGTCCAGGTCGAGCTTCCCTTCATCGACGAGCTGCATGACCAGGTAGGCGAAGACGGCTTTGGAAAAAGAAGTGGCGTAGAAACTGGTAGCGGTGTCGTTCTTTTGCCTGGTGGCGGTGCTCTTGTATCCGTAAGCCTGCACGTAGGCGACGGTGTCTGCCCGGACCACACCCAGGCAGAGGCCGGTGACGCCGGCGCTATCCATCAGCTTTTCGACGGTACTGTCGATGGAGAGGGTCTGCCCGGAAGCGGAGCAGGCCAGGATCAGCGGCAGGTACAGAAGTAGCTTCATACGTTAAATATACTTCATCTCCGCAATTATATGCCCTCTAAAACGTACAGGCACTGTATCAAAATCGTGCGCCACTCAAAATAGAGGATAATTTAAAACGTTGGATTACATCCATTTATAGAATGGTATTCTTTTGGGGGGTTGAACGTCAAACCTTATATACAGATGAAGAGAATTGTTCCCCTTCTTACGCTATTACTAAGCATTCATTTCTCACAGGCGCAGGATTTCAGCGCATATAAGAAAGAATTATTTATTCGGGGGGCAGATACATTGCGCTACCGGATTTTATATCCTGAAAACTATAAAAGAGAAAAATCCTATCCTTTAATTGTTTACCTGCATGGCGGCGGTGATAGGGGAAACGATAATGAACACCAGCTTGAGTTTGGCGGCACGCTGTTCTTAAGAGACACCTTGCGAAAACGATTCCCGGCCATTGTTGTTTTCCCACAATGCCCTCGGGATAGTACTTGGAACAGGTTTACGAAAATGACGGATACGACGACCCCGGACGTGCGGAACCGCTCATTAAACACTTATGATCTTACAACTCCCGAACGCTTGGTAAAGTTATTAATGGATAGCCTGGTTCGAAATAGGATCGCTGATAAAAAGAGAATTTATCTCGGCGGTAATTCGATGGGCGGCTTTGGAACCTATGATTTGGTGATTCATTATCCGAATTATTTTGCAGCGACATTTCCGATTTGCGGGCAGTCCAATTTAAAAGTGTATACAGAAAAGGCGGCCAGGGTTCCCGTGTGGATCTTTCACGGGGCGCTTGATAAGGATATCAATCCGCAGCCCGACCGGAATTTAATCAAGGCTTTGCAAGCCGTTGGCTCGAAAAATGCGAAGTATACAGAATATCCAAATGCAAAGCACAATAGTTGGGATAGCGCTTTTGCAGAACCAGGGCTGCTTCCATGGATATTTTCGTTTACAAAATAGTATATGCACACATTCCGCTTTCACATTCTGGAATCTCACGACACACCGAACTTCACGGCTGTCGGGGAGTACTTCGAACACCCTAAGAAACTAAAATGTGGCACACGGATTTATCGACAAGATCATATATTAAATTTTCACTGCTCCAAACCCGGCAGTTTATAGCGATTTACCTATTGCAAACTTTCGATAAACCTGGAAGGGTGTTCGAACCAGTTCCCCGACACTGTACACTTCACGTTTTGTGGCACAAAAAACCAAAGAGGCTGTCTCAAAAGTGAGGCAGCCTCTTTTGCATTTGGAAGCTGGACAAACTTATTCGCTAAAGCGGACAAGTAGAGCAAAAAGAACAACGCCGGAAGCGTTGTGGCCCCTTGGGTTAAACACTCGCAGTAATATGGGGAGCAGGTTTACGTTATCGGTTGCTTTTGGTCTTTTCAATTTCTTGTTTTATCCTGTTTCTAATATCAATCCTGGCTTTCTCAAAAACAAAAACAGTTGTCCCGTATTCTCTGGCTAAAGGATTTGTAACCGATCCGCCAATAAAGGCACTACTGAAAAAAGGGCTCGAGGTTGTTAATTCATTCTCGTTCTGATCATTCTCTTTTATCCGAATCAGATTATCAAATCGCATATTCAAATTAAACCAGTTGATATAATCTGCATTAAACGAAACGGCAGTATGGTTAATATTTTTTGCATAGTAATTAATTGCACCTGCCTGCCCATAATTATCGCAAAGAATAAGCGTTTGTTCGTTCTTCGGAAACGTTGAATAGATTGAATCAACTATGTAAGCCAATTCTTTCCAGCCCAGCATATCTGCGTTATCCTGAGGTAATAAATGATCTTTTCCATCTTCCCATCGAAGCAACCCGAGTTCTTTAAACTCCCTGTTATTTTTTATAATATACGCAGGAGATTGATCTGAAAAGAAAACATTGAAGAAAAGAACAAAAAGTATGACGGGGATGGCAACAAAAATGAACTGCAAATACCTTTTCCGACCCTCTTTTAAAATACCAGCGGTAAAAACTGAACCAAATGAAATATAAATTGGGTAAAGCCCGATAGCGTAATAACTTTTCGCTCTTAAATAAACAAAAATGGAAAGTGTAAAAATCATTGCCAAAACAAAAAATGAATATTTTTTAAATGGCGCGTAAAAAAGGAGTGAATAGACACCCAGAAGAATGACCAAAAATGAGCCGATAAAATTAAACAGTTGCTCCTTTAAGAAATCAAATCTGTTTATATTTACAAGTTGCCTTTCTGTCAACTCTTTCATATGATAATAAACAGGAAAATGATTTTCAACCTGCCATATCAGATTCGGCAGAATAAGCAACAGCGCCAATAGTACGGACAGAATAAATTCCTTTTTCGCAAAAACTTTACGTTGTTGAGATAGTAAGACAGCGGGTACAAGCCCGCTTAGCAAAAACAGAAAATTATACTTATTTAAAAAACCGATAGCAAAAACAATAGCTCCAATGATAAGCCACTTTGCTTTTTGTGTGTTGAAATATTTGATGAGTACAAAATAAAATGTTGTCCACGCTAAAACATCCAATGAATTTTGTTGATAGAGCGCGTTTACTCGCAAAAGACAGGAAAATAAAATGCAACTGGCGCCGAGTATTAATGAGAAAAGCCTTCCTTGCAGTTCTTCAATGGCTTTCCACACGATTATCAGAGTAAGTGCCCCGAACAGGGCAGGAAAAAACCTAATCCAAAAAATAGTATTCCCAAAATAGGCGATGACCCGGGAGATCCAAGAAGTAACCGGAGGAACAGATAAATAACCCCACGCCAAATGATTTGCCTGGTCAAGATAAAGATATTCATCCCGTTGTAAATCATACGCAGGATTATAAAAAAGATACTGCAATAGAAACTTTGCAACAATAAAGCAGGTTAATATTATTCCTTTTTTTGTCATTTTAGATCCTAGCAGCGAGAAAATCACTCCCTATTCGTAAATATATAAAATAAATTGGAGCCGAATATTTGAGGATTTCCGTAAACCTAAAGTCGACGACACTGGTGTTTTCACGGGTGTTCAGATTGGACCAATTGCCAGCTAGTTGCAAATCATTCCCGTGGCACATTGTGGCACGTTTTGCTGTACGACAACCTAAAACTGAATTTGGTGATCTTTTAAACTTCTTTCATTGGTCGATTTAAAACGTTATTCGTCTAAAAAAAATAGTGTTTGAGTCTGAGTGAAGTACTATTACATCCATAATAGTTCAACATGAAAAATAAATTCATCTTTACCGGCATACTGGCTTTTTGTTTCACTGTGTGTTTCGCCATGACCGCAGATCCCACCGGGAAATGGACAGGGGTTGCCGACTCTCCAAACGGACCGATGCAAGTAACGTATACCTTTAAGATAGACGGTCAAAAGCTGACTGGGTCCGTCGAAGGACCGGAGGGCGCGCTTGATCTGGAAAATGGAACTTACAAGGATTCTGTACTGTCCTTCGATATCATGATAATGGGAAAAGCGCTCCACCAGGCCGGGAAGTACTATGGCGACAGCGTAGCCCTCGACTTCACTGTAAGAAGCGGCCCCATACATCTAAAACTGTTGAAAAACAAGTAAGCGTCATCAATTTCGATAAGGTTTCATTTGGGATGCGAGGACATCCAAGCCACTAAGCAATTTATCGTTTACCCCGGTAAAGAGCGTTTTCCCGTGACGAACGAGATCATAGCTATAGCCTATATCTGATATGATGAACGAGCTACAGGATATGCAATAGCGTCGTTTTTATAATGGTTCCAGCCTACCCGTCGAGGAGGTTCGAACACCCCTAAAAAATGAGTGTGGCACACGGTTTTTCCGGCAGCGCAATATTTGAAATTTCACCTATTGTAAACCTGGTAATCTGTATTGATTTATATATAATAAAATCTCGACAAGTTTAGCCAGGTGTTCGAACCAGTTCCCCGACGCGGTACGAATCGTGGCACATGTGGCACGAAAAAAGCAAGGCCTTCTTCAAACGAGAAGGCCTTGCTTTTTAGTTTTGAGGGAAGTATAGATAGTATTTCTAAACACAAGAAGAATTTGTGTGCCACAAAACGCATATCAAAGTGGGAGAAGTTGGTACGGAAGCAACGGCGGCTACCGTGATCGGTATAGTTGCAACTGGGGCTCCAATGGCTGAGCCCCCGGTTATCCAATTCAATCGCCCCTTTCTCTATTTTATCATGGAAAAGCAGTCGGAGGTGATCCTTTTTTTGGGTATCCTCAGCGATCCATCGCAGAAAGCCTGAACTGGGCTAGATACTTGTCTCTAAACTCCTGTTCCTTCGATTTCAATGCCGGAGGGTAGCACTGTCGCCAAAACGTAAACTTTCGACATTGTTAAAAGACCCTGACTATCATCGCGCTAAGCCTGCTAGCCTTTTTCATCCTTTTTCGCGCGTTCAATATTTACGGCGACCCTGCGCCCTGGTCAATGCAAAAAAATCTCCTGTTGAGCATTCTATCTTTCCTGAATGTAACCAAATATCCCTGTTCGCTATTATACTTATGCGTGACGCTCGGTATTTCGCTACTGATCCTCGCCCACACGGAAAGCGCCGGGAATCGATTCGCCCGTATTTTAATTGTATGTGGTAACGTCCCATTTTTCTACTATGTCTGTCATTGGTTCCTTGCCCAGGGCATTACCATCATTCTTTTCTTTTCGACAGGCCACCACATGAGCGATCTTAATACAGATATAGGCGGCTTCCCGTTCAGTCCTGACAGTTTTGGTCTGTCCCTGGCGGGTGTATACGCCGTATGGTTACTGTTAATTACATTGCTTTATTTCCCGTGCCGATGGTTTGGACAATATAAGAAAACACATAAGCAGTGGTGGCTTAGCTATCTTTAGGCTCCCACAATTGAATCTTATTCCCTTCAACGTCTAAAATATGAACAAACTTGCCAAACTCAGAATCCTCTATTTGGTCCACTACGGTTACTCCCCCATTTTTAAGCTGCTCTACAAAAGCTTCTAAATTCGCAACTCTGTAGTTTATCATAAAGTCCCTTGTGGAAGGCTCAAAATATTTTGTATTCTCTGCGAACGGTGTCCACTGCGTTAGTCCCTTTTTTGTACTGTCGTCAACCTCTCGCCATTCAAAGCTTGTTCCATAGGGAGTGGTGTCAAACCCCAGGTGTGTTTTATACCATTCGTTAACAGTTTTGGCATCTTTACATTTGAAGAAAATTCCTCCTATTCCAGTTACTTTTTCCATTGTATTAATTTTTGTTAGATATTATGATGTTAGCGCTTTAACCGGAATAAATAATTCCAGATCAAAGTGATCCCAATTGCAAATATTTTTTTTATCTAAAAAGACCTCCAAACCATGCTGCGGCTCGGCTTCATACGAACTGTTGATAAGCCAGTTATCAAAAAGATAATTTGTAGCCGCCACAACTAAGTTTAAATCACCGGATACAGAGGTAACGGCGTATTTGCATTTTGGCAAAGTCGTTGTTTCCAAAGCACTACTCGGATCAATTTCAAAATTCTTCGGAATGGTGATACACACCTCGTATCGGTACTTTTCTTTTGGGGTTACGTCAGGGTCATCTAGTGACATGCCAAAAATTGTTTCCGAATGGAACAAATCCATTTTTTCCGCCCATTTAACCATATCTGCAAATACACTCAATACAACCCCTTCCCTAAAGGCATCCGTCACTCTCATATAGGCAATTCTTCTTTCCGGAAGCTGTCTAATCTCTACAGGAAATTTACTTTTTATTTCTTCCTCACTCAGGTTGCAATGATATTTATTAACCGGGAACAACTCTTTGCGAATCTTGCTATTTTTAATTTTACCATCTCTTCTGTATTCACTGGGAGAAACCTCAAAGTATTGTTTGAACAACCGGGAAAGAGTTGAAGTTGACGAAAACCCACACTCTATTGAGATTTCTGAAATTGGTTTTTTTGAAAACTTCAAGAGGCGTGCGGCTTTTTCATTTCGCATGCGATTAGTAAAATTATTGACAGTTTCCCCGGTAATAGCAACAAAAATTCGGTGAAAGTGAAAAGGAGAGAAAAAAGCTACAGAGGCCAGTTCTTCCAGCGAAATGGATTTATGTAAGTTGTTATTGACATAATCAATCACCTTGTTAATACGGCTTCTGTATACTTCGTTCGATTTTTTCATGCATTTGCAAAGAGAAATGAAATCAATTAATAGAATATCGTTAAGTCATCACAAACAATCTTTACTAAATATAACGCGTTGTGCGGCTAAAAGCTAAAGGCACGTTTAATTTTTGATACGGAGAATCTTTGTTCGATCCAAAATGTGGCACGTCTTATAACCTCCATCAATAGATATAACTTTGATTATCAATTATTTATGGCATTCCAACCTCGATCTATGGTCGGGGTTTTTATTTAATGCATATCTTTATTCTTACCAACGCAGTCCTTGTGTTATTTACGTTTAAAAATCGGTTTCCAAATCTGAACACCTATTGGGATAAATACACCGCGCTGCAACAGCGTGTAACGTATCCTGCCAAAACTATCCTGCTGCACGAAGGTAAAACCGCCCAAAACTACTATTTCATTGAACAGGGTTGTCTTCGGCTCTGCTTTGACAATAACGGAAAAGATACGACAGTGCAATTTTTCTTTGAGAACGATGGTGTCGCATCCCTGGAAAGTTTTCAAAAGAACACGCCTAGTGCGTTTACCATAGAAACCATTGAGCCCAGCGTTATCCAGATCCTCCCTAAAACCGTGTTCAACGATATGCTAAAGGAACTGGATCAAAACCCCGACTTTCTAAAGGCCTTAATAGATATTTCTTCCGAGCGGCAGCGCCATTATATGAACGAATTTCTGTCCCGCATAAGGGATACTCCTTTACAACGCTACACAAATCTTATAAACGAAAAACCCCATATCGTCCAGCGGGTACCTCAACACTATATCGCCTCCTACCTGGGCATTACATCCGTACACCTCAGCCGGATCAAAAATAAGCTGGCAGGAAAAAAATAAGACCGTCCGGTATTTGATAACAAATGTTATCGTCCTGCTTCAACAGCGGTTCTACCTTTGAGGGAAAGTAAGCAATATGAAAGCAGCAGTGATGTATAGCAGGGGGGAAATGCCCCGGTACGTTGATTTTCCAGACCCCATTGTGCAAAACGATGATGAAGTTTTGGTATCCGTGAAGGCCGTCGCATTAAAACACCTTGACAAGGGCCAGGCCAAAGGGACGCACTACTCTACGAGTGGCAATAAGCAGGAAGCGAAGATCGTCGGGGGCGACGGGATTTGTCTGCTTCCTGATGGGACCAGGGTTTATGCATTGGGCGCCAATGGCATGATGGCAGAAAAGGCAACCGTCGGGAAAGACAGAATTGTACCCGTACCACCAGGACTGGATGATGCCATCGCCGCATCCCTACCGAACGCCGTATTTGGCGCCGCGATGGCGCTGAGATTTCGGGCAGGCATAGAGCCAGGCGATACCGTGCTTGTCAATGGTGCGACCGGCTTCACCGGTAGGGTTGCCGTCCAGATCGCCAGGCATTACGGCGCCAAGAGGGTTATTGCCACCGGCAGAAACCCCAAATCTTTACAGGAGTTACTCGACCTGGGAGCAGATGAAATCATTTCCGTCCGGCAGACCGACGAAGAATTTACGGCCCAGTTGCAACAGATCCACCAAAATACCCCCATAAACGTCGTCATTGACTACCTATGGGGCCACACAGCGCAAATGATCCTGGCTTCCCTCAAAGGCACCGGGTCATTCACACCGAGAACGCGGTTTGTATCCGTAGGCAGTATAACGGGAGACCTGATCCAGCTATCCGCCGCCAACCTTCGCAGCGTTGACATTCAACTTTCAGGTTCCGGCCTTGGCAGTTGGACAAAGAGCCAGGTGAGGACCCTCTTCACAGAGATGCTGCCCGAAATGTTTCACCTCGCCGAGGACGGAAAACTGAAGATCGAGACCGTCAATGTCCCTCTCCGGGATATTGAAAAATTGTGGGATGCGGATGTTCCGGATGGCAAACGCCTGGTCGTTCAGATATAGTGTCGTAGACGTTCATTATCATTTTTTCAAGGTATGATCAAGGGCACGCCCCAACCTACCCCATTATCATCTCTAACATACACACATGGGTACCCACTGTTTAAAGGGGTGACAGCCCAAACTTTTATCAGGGTACCCCAGGGAATAGTATTTCCTGGAGCGTAAACAGCATCGACATATCCCATCGTCGCAACCATGCATGAGCCGGTATAGCTATTCGGAGAAGGAACAAACGGCTTGGAAATCGGTGAGTAAGTGACCGATTCCGAAACGTGTTTTAGGAAAGAGCTTCGCAAGTATGCTAAGGTTTGATGGCCTGTTGTATCGTTTGTAAGCGGAGTCCCTGTATATAAATAGGCCGTATCGAAAACGCCCCCGTTAAAAACAAAGACTTCGTTATAATTAAATACAGGAAGACCATTCAAAAATAAATTGGCTGTTACCTGTGCCTGGGGAGTCATCCCCGTGTCTGTGTATATATCCGGAATATACTCGATGAACTGCAACTGATTAGTAGACATATTATTTTTGCCGAACAGGGTCTTGATGGAATCAATCTGGCCGCTTGTGAGAGCGGTTTGGGTGTACTGAGGTATCACACGTTCAATACAGGCGTTGTCCGAAGTCCCACTGCCCGACTTTGAACAGGAGGTGGTTTGAATGATCAGCGCCACAAAAAAGAGGGCCGCGGTAGAAAATACATATCCCCTTTTCATCTTATATATTTTAAGAGATGACCGCCGGGACGCAGGAAACGTTGCATCTCTATAAATAGATCCGCCGGCAAAACAGGGGGTATCGATTGCCCAAACCAGCTTACCTGGGGTGATCGGCAGCTTTCGGCATTTACCGGCACATGATAATCCGAAATATTGCCGTTAACGTATCGGCCATACGGGTTGCCGAACACGACTTCTTCTGTTAAGACCATGACAATACCTCCGACAGCACCACCAATCATTTGGCTGTTTGCTGCATTGCGATTGACAATTTTCCAGGCATCCACTACTGCCGTTTAGTTTCATAATAGTTAATTAAACCCATAAATCAAAAGAAATGCTTACTAATTTATAGGCATGCCTATTTGATGATATCTAAAATCCTCGGCTATTTACGGTGTCTTGTAGTTTGCATTACTTATTAAGATATCTTACGTTGACCTAAATATTTCAAATGAAAAAAAATCTACTCATTTCGCTTACCTCTCTGTTCTTTTACGCTCAAATCTGTGCACAAACTATCACTCCTGCATTACATTCGGAACAATGTCCCTTCCAAGGTTTGACTTTCACCGTCACTGTCCCTGGGGTTGCCAACAACTCCTGTAGTGTCATCGGGCAGGCTATTTCGCTGCCCACAGGCTCAAGTGGCCTAAATTACACTACAATCGCAGGAGTATTCTTTAATCAATCTCTTCCGAATTTTGACCCGAGCACGGGCTTAACAACACTTACTTTCACCGGAAGGTTTGCCGACAACAATACCCCACAAAACTTTCAAGTTATAGTGAAAGACAATACGCAAACTGTCATTGGGACTTATAATTTTACCTACACCGAAATAGCATCGTTTTATCCGACAATAAGCGGTTTGGCGATCACGCCTAACCTTTCGTCCATTACTGCCACGAGATGCCAGGTTGGTTCTTTCAATATCACTTTCCCTAATCTAAAATATTCCAATACCGGTCCGCTTCCTGCCGTTAGCTACGGTACGGTCACAGAATACCAATATGTTATTCCCACGGGATGGAGTATGGTAAATAATGCAGGGGCTACAGTTGTTTCTACAGGTGCTCCTATCCTAGGAACGAATAGTACGACTATCACTTCCGATTTGACGCATGGGGATGCTAGTTCCATTCAGATTACCCCAATCAATACTTGTGCAGGTGGCTTGGTAAATGGCCCCACTGCGTCAATACCAATTTCCCGCCCAGAACCCCCTCTCACTATCACAGCAAGCACAAGCCCCAATAGCCTTTGCTCAGGGTCAAAGACTTTCACCTTAACCGGAGCTCCGGCTGGGTCAACCATAGCGTGGTCGGTTGATAATACGGCTGTTGCCACCATACCGACTAATAGCACCGGATCTTCCGTTACTGCGACTTATGTCTCAGGAGGTACCTTTAATCTTAAGGCGACTGTAACAGATTGCATATCTTCTTATTCAACTACTTCGTTGATCAGTGCTGGCGCCCCCCTTCCGTCCGCGGTGATCGCCAGCCTAACCAATATGACTTATTGCCCGATTTCTGGCGTTTATATAGCTGAGGCTGCTTCAGGCGTTTACCCCTACAGCGGAACATTAGTGGTAGTGAATAACCTAGAGCTGCCTAATATAACGTATGCATGGTCTGTTATTCCTACTCCGTCCTATGATCTCCCGATTGAGCTAATGTATCTAACTGATAATGGGAACGGAAGCGTAACTGTCAGCTCAAAAACAAACCAGGGGAATTTGACAGCCAACCTTCAGATGACCAACGCGTGTGGATCAGAAACGATTATATACAGCTTTTTGTCCTCCAGTTGCAGCGCCGTACAATCGATAGGCGCGCTTAGCGATACCATTAAATCCACTTCGGATGGTCCCGATGATCAGACAAAGGCGGTAGCGATATTCCCCAATCCCGTACAGAGCACCCTGAATATCAATTTGCCGGACACTTTTGATATAAGAAATTCGCTCATCAAGGTTATTGACCTTAATGGCAAGGAAGTAAAGCGTTTGGAGACCGTTTCTTATTCGAATAGCATTTCCTTAAAGGGATTGCCCAGCGGGCTTTATATTATAGATATCTATTCAAATAAAAAGTTGGTCGTTACCAGGAAGGTTGTAAAGAATTAAGATAATAGACAAGGCCATCTCCTATGTTTGCAAAAACAGGAGATGGCCTTCTTTATTATCCGTTCGTATAAGATTCTATTAATTATTCCCGTGCTGTGTAACAATATTATTTGTGCTCCCCGTTTCCACATGATTCACGTCTAATGAAACCGAAAAGATAAGCCGGCTGTTCACCGCATGCCCGTTTACCGTGGCAGGAGTGAATTCGTATGCATCGGCCGGGAGTCCTTTAATAGATTTCTCCTGGATAATATCGTTGAACATCTTTCCCTTGTAAATAACCTTCCATCCCGTTAACTCTCCCTTCTCCGATATATTAAATACATAATTCAGCGATGCCCCGTCGCTCCCGCTTTTAACATCCTGCGGAATTTCCCTGGCATCATACAACAGGTAAAATCCGTAGTTCACACCTCCTATCTTATACGGAGGTTGCACTTCATCGGAATCACCCAGTTTCCCATCGAGTTGGTAGTGTGAATGCACAATCGTGGCGGAATCATACCCATCGTATATTAACCGGTCATTGGTAAAATCAAACTGCTGTACGGGTTCGGCCCATATATTATAGTAGGTCCATAGGCTATCTTTACGTCCATCCTTATAGATGCCAACTGCCAATATATGCTTGTCTTCATCGACTACTTTGTATGGGCCCACCTTTACCTTTTTGTCTGTTGTATAAACCTGGTACACTTCATCCAGGTTGCGGGAGAGTGTTTTCTTTTCCGTTCTTACATCCTGAGCAAACGTTGCTATGGTTAGGACCTGAAAGAACAGGCCGAGACTGATGGATTTCATGAGTGTTATGATTGAGATACGCTATAATACAAAAAAAAAGGCTACCGGAATACACCGGCAGCCTTTTTCTTATAAGTATTCTATAGACCTTGTAACTAGGGCCTTGGTCCCTGATACGTCAATGTATCATAAAAATATTGACTTGGTCTGCCATTCTGGACCATGATGTATGCAGCATAAATCATGGGGGTCGAACCAGTCGCATCATAACGGCTGGTTGTGATCGCAGGATTCAGCATGAACGCTCTTCCCCTGCCGTCATTGGGCTGCAGGTTGACAACGTTTATTAATTTATCAGTGGCGCCATCAAAAACAAACTGGGTCTGGGTAGCCCCGAAACCGGTGGTGCCCCCGCCTGTTGTAAATGCAGGTTGATAATAGTCTTCTTCAGTCGTATTGATGGTGTTCGTAGTTGCACCCGTAGTGAGGAAGCTAATATTTGAAGGCCATGTATAAGTAGGTCCATCAGAAATGCCATAGGCACCCCAGCCAACCTGCTGTTGATCTAATGAATACAAGCCATCATATTTATTCCGTCCCACATAGGTATACATAACAGTGCCAAAGTTAGTGCTGACTATCCCATACGAAGACGTAGTGATGGTCAAAGGCAATGCATATTGAGCATTAAAATCAAAATCGGCGGCTTTGGTTATGGTAACCCTGATTTGCCCTAAGTTCTGCCCTTTAGGAATGGTTATAGTAGAAGGAAAACTAAATACATCTGTGGGTGCAACGATGTAGTTTGAACTTTCCGAGGCATTGAAGGCGGACAATGCTGCAGTATCAATCGCCAACGTCACCGTTATATCCTGGGGAGCTGCAAAAACCGCTCCCGCGTAGTTGACATTCACGTTAAAACCACCCGTATCCAAGCCCGTTGATGGAAACAGAACGCTATTGGCGTACTGATAATATATGCTGGTATAGGAAACAGGAATAGAGCTGTTCTGGAACTCAACCACATTATTGCTGCCCCCTGGGTCCGTGGGGCTTTTAACATCCTTCAGACAGGATGTCAATCCGATGACTAACGGAATGAGTAGTGTAAGGGTTATCTTGATGCCTTGCTTCATATATAATATTTTTTTTATTTTAACAATAAACCTACTGGGCCCAGAATATCAATGAGGTATACGGGCTTATACCGGTAGGTACATTAGCGCTGTTATAGGAGTATTCCGAAGCCGGATACAATAACCTGGAGGGCAATTTATCTGGACGCGAACTCTGCGACAAAGTTGAAGCAAAGGTCAGTGTGCCGTCTTGCGATCCGTCTACGATTTTTGGATAGGTAGTCCTTCTGTACTCATTCCAGCCTTCCTGGCTGTTGATGAAGTTCAGCGCAATATATTTCTGGGTGATGATGGCTTCAATCTGCTGAGCAGTGGTGGTGGCCAGGCTATAATTCACCAGGTAGCTGGTTGCGTTATTAGCTTCGTAGGTTGCCGCATCAGCCACAGGATCCAAACCAGTAGCCAGTGTTTTATCATCAGGCAACAGATACAGGTAATTGAATGAAGCCTCAATGCCGTTATAGAAGTTTGTCTTCGCCGTACCGGAAACGATATTACGCACGTTTGCTTCGGCCTGGAGGAAATAGCTCTCTGCTGCGAGCATCAGAGGTTCTCCCATGTTGGGGCCTTTCATGATACCAGGTGCACTACCCAGTGAAGTGGTAGAACCGGAATACCAGCCATTGGTAGTGGCGGGTGCACTTGGAACTGTGGTAAGGCCTACGCCCAACTGATTATTGGGAGTAGCGGGGTAATCAAAATATATCACACTCCCTCTCGCGTTATCAGAAAGTTTCGTTCCATTATAAAAAGAAAAGACAAATGTACAGGGCATCCAGGCACGATTGCCATTGCCACCTGTATATGTCTGGACCCAATCACCCCAGGAAGGGCTGATCTGACCAGTGGCCTTTTGGTATCCCGGATTCACAACGGCATCCGTTGCTAAAAAGCCGTTTGCGTCGAAAGTGGTATTCGAGAAGGTAACCATGGCAGATGCTCTAACGATCAAACGCAATTTGATCGTATTGGCAAACTGTATCCAGGATGTCTCATTTCCCCCGAACAATGGATCTGTTCCTGAAGTCAGCGCTTCAGCCACATTGGTATTGGCGGCTTCGATAGTGGCAATGGCTGTATCGAGCTCATTAGCCAAAAGAGGATACAATGTTTTTGCATCATCATACGTGGGTGTCAGATCCGTTGTTCCTTGTAACGCATTGGTATAAGGAACATTATTATAGGTATCAACTAATAATTCATAGTTGTACGCTTTCAGGATCCTTGCCGCGGCATTGTGATAAGGGTAGAGGCTATCTCCCTGTGTACTATTAAGCACGAATTGAAGATCCTCCAGTGCATCATACGTACTGGACCACAAACCCGCATAATCGTTCGGACCAAAATCATAAGTCCAGTTGGATCCAAATCCGCCGTATCCGCCGGCGTTGGCGGCATACCCCCCTAACTCAGCCCCATAATCGTTAAAGCTGGAAATATTGGCTGCCGTGTACACTATCGCCTGGGGCAATACCGCATCGGGCGTACTGGAAGTGGATTGATTTGGATTTGCATTAATGTTGAGGTACTTCTTACATGACGACCCAAGCATCACTACCGCGATTCCTGATAATATTATAATCGATATTTTTTTCATATTCCTGCCTGATTAGAAAGTTAAAGAAATAGTTCCTCCGTAATAACGGACGGGAGGAGCCTGGAGATTGGTAAGACCAATACCGTTACTGGCGCTACCTGCATCACTGTATTCAGGATCGGTATAGATATTGGACTTAGGCAGCCATTCGAACAAATTCCGTCCCTGTACGCTGATAGTGGCGTTCTTGATGAACTTGCTTTTACGTAAAACAGACGCCGGTATATCGTAAGACAAGTTGATCTGGCGCAATTTCCAGAATGCTGCTGAAGTAATATAGTTAGACGTTACACCCATATTTTCCGTCTGATCCGTCCAGAAACCGTCATTACCGTTTCCGTTTTGGATAACAACTGTTTTATTAGCAATATAGCTTCCCGGGTGATTGGGGTCTTCGTATACTGAATTCGGGAAAACAAAGCGCTGACGGTTGTAGGCAACGGTCCTGATACTTTGGCCTGACCAGTCGTAGGTAGGACCACCCGCATTATAGATTTTGTTCCCACCGCGATATTCAAACAGTACATAGAAATGCCAGTTCTTATAACGGAGGGTGGCATCCAGACCCAGTTGGTCTTTTGCAGCCGCATTACCTAAAACCTGGATGCTTTGGTTAACCTGGGGCAATCCGGTCGTAGCGTCTACAATGACCCTTCCTTTTGAATCCCTTGAATAGTCAATCCCTTCGATAACCGGGAAGGTGAGGCCTGGAACGGCGTAAGAGCCACTTCCATCACCATACGAAGCAATAGGCAGTTTAGCCAGGGCTGCATTGATATTCACGACTTTGTTGTCGTAGTAGGAGTAATTTCCCGATACGGAAACCGTCCAGTTCCGGGACCTGATCGGAGTCAAGCTCAATTTTGATTCAACCCCTTTGTTGCTGACTTCCCCGGAGTTCAGCAAATAGCTGGAAAAACCCGTAGTGGTCGAAATGCTGGTGGGGATCGTTTGGTTATTGGTATGTGTGCTGTAGTAGGTCAGATTAACGGTGGCAAAATCATGCAGTAATGCAAAATCAGTTCCGAACTCAAACCCTTTGGTTATTTCCGGCAGCAAACCTGTTTGCACCAATTGGTTTCCGACGGAGTATCCGGCTACGCCCTGGTAAGGGTATCCATTTGCCTGTGAAAACGTAGGCAGCAGGGAATACGCACCGAAAGTGGTTGAATTGGGATCCCCTGTCAGGTTCACCTGTCCAACCTTGGACCAGCTGCCCCTGAATTTCAGGTAATCTAAAGACTTCATATTCTTCAGGGCCTTGATGGCATCCGATGCCACAAAGGACAAAGCCACGGAAGGATAGAAGAAGGAGTTATTAGGCGGGTTCAGGATGGAAACCCAGTCATTACGGCCTGTGGCTTCCAGGAACAGGAAATTCTGGAATCCGATTTTGAAATCACCATAAACACCTATCAGCCTGGATTCATAAGAATTAGAATTGGCAGTAGGGAAATTGGTGGAATTGCTCAGGTTATAGAGACCGGGAGTCACTAAGCCCGAAACAGAGGCGGTCGTATTTTGCGACTGATTCTGCCTGACCGAAGTTCCACCGGTTAAGTTGAAGGTGAAGTTCTTTACAGCCTTCCTATAGGTGGCATAAAAATCAGAACTCAGGCGGGTGTAATAATCATTATCCGAAGTCACAGCACCGGGAATATTTGATTTTGATCCACCGCTGGCCGTGATGGCATACGGAGTATACGTGAACTTGCCCGTCCAGGAATTATACGAGCTATTGGTAGTCGTAATACCTATGCGGTAGGTAATATTGAGGTCCTTGATCGGCGCATAATCAATCTGAGCGCTTCCGATTAAATAGTCGTTCCTGACCGTCTCCCTGTTATTACTCAATTCAAAATAGGGATTCTGGTACCAGGGGTTTTCAAAACCGTTGGGATTGCCGAATTTATTCGTCTGCCAATCTTTATAACTCAGAATGGGAACATCACCGGGGATATTGAGCAGGTTATTGTATATATCCTGACCTTCCGTAGTGATATTATACCTGTTCTGGGTATAGCCCACAGTATACGTCGTGTTGAGGTTGTCCAGTATCTTATGGGTACCATTCAACCGAAGGGAAGTGCGATTGTATTGATCGCTGGGCATAATCCCAGAGACATTGGCGTATTGGCCGGCAAGATATAAGGTAGAGTTGTCCGATCCGGAAGTAACACTAAAATCGGTTTGATTAGTGACTCCTGCTTTCCAGAATTTTTCCTTTTGCCCGTTGTCGGAATAAGGAACCATCTGTTGGGACCCATCTTCCAGGGGAGCTCCTAAATCAACCATCTGACCATTGTATTTTGGTCCGTAGGATTGATTTTCGATAGGGGAAAACACGGGCAGACCATCCTGTGTAACGCCATAGCCGTTACCGCCGCCGCCAAACTCATGCTGCAATTTCGGTTGAAAGGCGACAGACTGAATGGTTGTCGTATTGGATAATTGAACCTGGTTTACGCCCTTCCTGCCTTTTTTGGTAGTAACCACCAACGCTCCGTTGGATGCTTCAGAACCGTATAAGGCAGTGGCGCTTGCACCGTTCAATACTTCCATAGTTGCAATATCACCGGGATTCAGATTTCCCAGGACGGCATTTGGAACAACCACGTTATCAAGCACAATCAGCGCCTGGTTGTTTCCTAAAAGGGAACGCTGTCCCCGTAACACGATACGATAATTAGGATTTACTCCACCGCTCACGTCGCTCACCTGCAAACCAGCCACTTTACCCGAGAGGCCGGCTGCAACGTCAACTGGTTTGGCGATGTTTAATTCATCCCCTTTGATTTCGGTGGCATTATACCCTTCTTCTTTTTTCCTGGTCTTTAAACCACCCGCAGTAATAACAACCTCATCCATAAGGTTGGCATTGGGCGTAAGCACCAGGGAATAGTTGCCTTGTGATGCGACAACTGAGATCTTTTCAGGATTGAATGCGATAGCGGAGATAACTAAAACGGCGCCGTCTTTGGCATTGATCTTAAATTCTCCTTTAGGATTGGTGACTGTACCAGTTCTGGTACCTTGGATGCGAACAGATGCGCCTTCGATTGGCTGGCCATCTTTACCGGTAATTCTACCGGTGATCGGCTTTGTTTGTGCGAATGCCGTAATACAATACAGCATCAGCACGGTTAATAGTGCAGCGAATTTTCTCATGTCTGTTTGATTTTTTAAATTATCTAGCCGGGAAATTATATCAATTTCCGATTTTAACAAAAAACTATGTTTTGTTAACAGATAATTTAAAAATTAGGGCACAATCTATATAGTTTTTTTATATGTTTTAATTTTATAATTCATTATTTTTTATTTTTTTCTAATTATTGATTAACAGGCGAATAGCCCCTTTTGTCAGGTATAAGATGCATATAAATCAATAACATACGTAAGAAATATAGGAAATATTATAATTAATAATATATTAATAAATGTTTAATTAGTTGGTCAAAAATGGTCTAATGTGGCCACAAAGTTAAAAATCGATTAAGCTGATTCCTTACATCGTCCATCAATAAATTTAATGCCAGTTTATTGGGAAACTCGGGCGCGAGTCGTATAAGGCCACAAATGGATATAGAACCTGGAAAAGATGGGGGTCAGGTTATCTCATCTATCTTATCATGTATTGAGTACGACTCCTGACTATTAGGACTCAAGCTTTGTTGTAGACTTTCCAAACGGGTTCGCGTAAAGGAGCCCCCGCATCGGAACATATAAAATAAAATATTTCCGCTAGTTGTTCCGGGCTGACCCAGGAATCGAAATCTGCATCAGGCATACTCTTACGGTTGGCGGGAGTATCAATAGTAGAAGGAACCACTACGTTTGCCACCACATCTTTTCCTTTAGCATCCGCATTAATGATCTCCGCCAGGTGGAACAGCAGCGATTTACTGAGTGCATAGGCCACCGCGTTCTTGCCTTGCGAAGGCACCAGGGCCGGCTTGGCCCCTATGAAAATAATGCGTCCCTTACCCCGCTCCATCATATGTGCATAAACCGGCCTGGAAACGAAAAAGGCCGTTTCAAAATTCAGCGTATACATCTTGTGGACGTCGGCCCCTTTTGTATCGCTAAAAGAACCCATGGCAAACCCGCCCACGAGCAGGAGGGCTGCATCGATGCCCTGGTAAGTCCGTATCTGTTCGGCCACAAAGGCTCCTGTTTCCGACTCATCGGACAGGTCTACCACCTGCACATCCAGGCTGGGATGGGGAGAAAGACTTTTTTTGCCTTCATCGCTGGACACAGTGGCAATCACACGAAATCCCTTTTCCAGGAAAAAGGAAACAACGGAAGTACCCAATCCGCCGCCCGCCCCGGTTATGATGATAGTGCGCTCTGCCATGTATGTTGATTTTAGTACTAAAAATACCGAATTCGTACCTTTGTGCAAATTACAACTCTAAAGATGACTTATACAGACGCCACATTCCAGGAAATAGACAAGGCGCTGGAACTGGCGGCCCGGGCATATATTCCTTTTAAGAATAGTTCTCTCGGGGCCCGTCGGAATTTTCTTCACGCCATTGCACAAGGATTGGAAGCGGCGGCCTCCGCCCTGGTTGAACTTGCAGTCGGGGAAACTCATTTAGGTGCCGAACGGCTAAAAGGAGAGTTGGCCCGGACTTGCTGGCAGCTCCGGAGTTATTCGGACGCGGCGCTGGCGGGGCACCATCTGGACGTTCGCATTGATAAAGCCAACCCCGACCGTAAACCCGCCCCCAAACCCGACATCCGCAAAATGATGGTACCCCTCGGGCCGGTCGTAGTATTTGGGTCCAGTAATTTCCCTTTTGCTTATTCTACCGCCGGAGGAGACACGGCCTGCGCCCTGGCGGCGGGCTGCCCTGTCATTGTAAAAGCCCATCCGGCTCATTCTGAGACTTCTGAAGCGGTGGCAAAGATTATTCTCGCCGCCGCCGCTTCTACACATATGCCAGAAGGCGTTTTCGCCCACCTTCATGGAGCTGGCTTTGAAACAGGAAAGGCCTTGGTGGTCCATCCCCTGGTAAAAGCAGTGGGATTCACGGGGTCTACTTCAGGCGGAAAGGCCCTCTTCGACTGGGCGAACCAAAGAAAAGAGCCCATTCCTGTATTTTCGGAAATGGGCAGCATCAATCCCGTTTTCCTGTTGCCTGAAAAACTCCGGCAATCCGGGGAACAGGTAGCCAGGGATTATGCAGCGTCGATTACATTGAGTGTCGGCCAATTCTGCACCAATCCCGGATTGCTCATTGGTATTGCCGGCGATGCCCTCCACCTTTTCGCTACCCAATTGGGTGCACTCATGGAAGCTGTTCCACCGGCATTCATGTTACATCAGGGCATCGCCAGGGCCTATGAACAAAAACGGCAGACAGCCCTTACCCAGGCAAACGTAGAAACAGTAGGGGTGAGCAAGGTCCCGGGCACAGGAGAAGGCGTGCCTACCCTGGCCAGGACTTCGGCTGCCGCTTTCCTTAGCAACCCGGTTCTGCATGAAGAAGTATTTGGTCCCTACTCTCTCCTGGTGGAATGCAAGGACGCCCAGGAAATGTTACAGGTAGCCCTGCATCTGGAAGGGCAATTAACCAGTACGCTCATTGCTAGTGATGAAGATTGGAAAGCCCATTCCCAACTTATTGAAGTGGTGCAGCAACACTGTGGAAGATTAATTCTGAATGGCGTACCCACCGGTGTAGAAGTGGTGACGGCAATGCAACACGGGGGCCCTTACCCGGCTACCACGGACAGCCGCTTTACTTCAGTAGGCGCCGACGGTATCCGCCGTTTCACCCGGCCGGTGAGTTACCAGAATTTTCCAGACCATCTTTTACCGGAAGCCTTGCAAAACGGAAACCCCTTGGGCATCTGGAGGCTGGTTGACGGGAATTGGGAACAATAGAGCAGGCGCTTCGATCCCGGGCCTTATAATTCAAAAGACTGATGAAGGTCAGGGATTTCTACGTTTGCAAATCCCTTGCTGATGAGGCGATCACGAAAGGCCATTTGTACTTCGTATTCTCCATGCACGACGAATACTTTCTGTACTTTCCCGGTGTCCTGACCGGACAAAAAATGCAACAGGTCCAGGTAGTCGCCGTGGGCGCTCATACTGCGCATTTGACCTATTTCGGATACTACAGCATACTCTTCACCGAAGATATGGACCTTCCCTGCATGGTTCATCAATTGTCCCCCGAGCGACCTGGGTTCACAATAACCCACCAGGAGGATGGTGTTTTTTTCATCTCCGATATTGTTGGCAATATGATGACGGACCCTTCCGGCATCTGCCATTCCGCTGGCGGAAATGATTACCATAGGGTCCTTTCGGTCATTTAACTGCTTGGAAGCGGCTACGTCTTCTATATAGTGAAGTCCCTTAAAATCGAATGGATCTTTGTCCACCAGGAGGATGTTCTTTATGTTTTCATTGAAGTTTTCAGGATGCTTTTTTACAACGGTGGTGGCCTCCTGGCTCAAAGGACTGTCGACAAAATAGTCCAAGTGCGGCAAGCGGTTCTCCAGTTCGAGTTGATTAAGCATGAATAGCAGCTCCTGCGTACGTCCTACGCTGAATGCCGGGATGATCAGCTTTCCTTTCTTTTGGATACATGTGCGCGTAATCCAATCCAGAAGTACCTCCGGAGCGGGAGCAAAGTTCTGGTGAAGGCTGTTTCCATAAGTGGATTCGATCAGGATATAATCCGCCTGCGGAAATGACTGGGGGGACCGGAGGATCAAATCCGTGTAGCGACCCACGTCACCGCTAAAGGTCAGGTGACTGACCTTGCCGTTAATGCTGATCCGCAGGCTGACCGCCGCACTCCCGATAATATGACCGGCATCCGTATACAGCACTTCAAGGCCTTTCTCTATTTCGAAGAAACTTCCGTAAGGAACAACGACAAACAGGTCCATAGCCCTGGAGGCGTCTTCTATGGAATAAATGGGTTCAAGGAGTGGCAGGCCCTGGCGCTGTCTTCTCTTATTTTCAAAGTGCGCATCATCCCTTTGAATAGCCGCAGAGTCTTCCAGCAAAACCTGGCATAGGTCACGCGTTCCAGAAGTCGCGAAGATCTTCCCCGAAAAGCCTTCTTTTACCAGCTTGGGTACGAGTCCCGAATGATCAATATGCGCGTGCGACAGGATTAGGTAGTCCACTTCCCGGGCATTAAAGCCAAACTCCCTGTTGAGTTCATCGGTTTCTCTTCCTAATCCCTGGAACATTCCACAATCCAGCAATACTTTTTTCCCATTATCCAGTGTCAACAAGTGCTTAGATCCCGTAACCGTCCGGGCTGCTCCGTGAAAGGCAATCGTCATGAAATTATTTTTATGCTTTTATTTTGAAGGACCAGGTGATCCAAAACTCTGCTATACAATTCCCCTCCTCATCAATACCCACGGTATAGGCCTTATAGGTCTGGGGTTGTCCGCGTCCCACGGCATACTGTACAGCGGCCTGCAGAAGCCTTCCGTCCCTGCAGATAAACTTGGTTAGCCCTTTGGCCTTTTTATGGAATTTGGCCTCCATATCCAGCACCAGCAAAGAAACTTTTTCTCCCGATCCGCGTACATGGAGCATAGCCAGTGTCCCCGTACTCATTTCCCCCGCCATGGCCAGGCAGGCAAAGTAGGTAGACCGGAAGGGATTCCTTGAAAACCAGGAATAAGGGACAGATACCACGCACTCATCTTCGTTCAGGCCACGTACTCTGAGGCCCGAAAAAAACGCGCTGGGCAAAAAACGAAGCAGGAATAAAGAAAATGACCAACGCCGTGTGGTCATCCTGATAAAATGATCTTTGGGTGAGGTATGAGTACTCATATGGCAAAGCGCTGATGATCTATTTACTTATAAGTGGCTGGATCCAGCGCCCGGGGAGACCAGTCATTCAGGAAAGAGATGATCTGACCTTTGTTATACCCCTTTCCTTGCTCAAGATAGGATGAATTTTGGATATGTACCAGTGTGCCTTCTGTATTCAGGATGACAAACACAGGGAAGCCGAATCGCTCCGGATGACCCAATCTGGCCATTATAGGGAGGTTCTCGTTCTCCTTACTGTAGTTAAGGTGGTAGACGATATAATTCGCTTTGAATGCGGAGTCTATCTGAGGGTCACCGGTACTCAATTCGTAAAACCGGGCGCACCAGATACACCAATTGCCGCCTATCTGGACAAACAGGTTTTTATGGGTCGCTTTTGCCTGTATCAGGGCATTTTGAATCCCTGCCGCGGCGTCCTCTTCCGGGTGATAAAGGTGAAAGGCTGCCAGGTCCTGGGCCTGTATTGCTTCCTCGCAGGCAAGCCCGGAGAGTAAGCAGAATAATATATACTTTATCATAAGCTTATAAAACTTCTACCTGGTTCCTGAGCAAGTCTTCAAAAACATCTCTTTTCCGGATGAGCTGGGGTTTCCCCTCCAGCACCAATACTTCTGCCGGCTTGAGCCGGGAGTTGAAATTGGAAGACATTTCAAATCCATAGGCGCCGGCGTTGTAAAATACCAGGAAATCTCCTTCCCTGACTTCATTGAGCTTCCTGTCCCAGGCAAAAGTATCTGTTTCACAGATATTGCCGACGACCGTATAAATGCGCTCCGCGCCTGAAGGGTTGCTGATATTTTCTATTCGGTGGAATGCGTCGTAGAACATAGGACGGATGAGATGGTTGAATCCCGAATTCACCCCGACAAATACAGTGGCCGTCGTTTGCTTGATGACGTTAGCCTTCACCACCAGGTATCCGCTTTCGCTGACCATATACTTACCCGGCTCAAACCATACTTCCAGGGGGCGGCCGTAATCTTTGGAAAACGCGTTAAAGACAGCACAAACTTTTTTGCCCAATGCTTCCACATCTGTTTCCGTATCGCCTTCCTGGTAAGGCACCTTGAATCCGCTCCCCAAGTCTATGAAGTCCAACTGATCAAAATGGCGAGCCTCTTCGAACATCAATTCCAGGCCCTGCAAGAATACATTTACGTCCTTGATCTCGCTCCCGGTATGCATATGCAACCCGTTCACGTGAATCTTAAAAGTCTTTACAATGCGCTCAATATGCCGGATCTGGTGAATGGAAATACCGAATTTGCTGTCTACGTGACCAGTGGAGATTTTGTAATTTCCCCCTGCCATAATGTGGGGGTTCAACCGTATGCAAATGGGATAAGAGGCCCCAAAGCGATTCCCGAATTGCTCCAGGATGGAAATATTGTCAATATTGATATGAACCCCCAGGTCTTTGGCCTGGATGATCTCTTCCAGGTCAACGCAATTGGGGGTAAACAGGATATTAGCAGGTTCAAAACCAGCCATAAGCCCCAGCCTGACTTCGTAAATGCTCACGCAATCCAGGTTGGCTCCCAGTCCGCGTATATACTTCAGTATATTGATATTGGTTAGTGCCTTACAGGCATAAAAGAAACGGGCATTGCTATCCGCAAAGGCGTGCTTTAATTTTCCGTATTGTTCCCTGATCTTTTCGGCATGATAGACGTATACAGGCGTTCCGAATTCCCGGGCAATACTGATCAATTGTTTCCGGTCTAACCTTGTTTCGTTCATGGCTGCTGATTGTAATGTTATTGGGCTTCGTTTTCGGCTGACAGGCCTGGTTCCGGCAGTTCTTCCGGTTGATCCGCCTCCGGTTCCGGCAGTTCTTCCGATTGATCAGGTCCCGCCTCCGGTTCCTCTTCCAATCGATCCGATTCCACAGGATGGTCTTCAGTTACTACATATGGCATCACCGCCTGGTCCATCAGGACTTCCCGGATGGTGGGTAGTTCTCCCGCTGAGTTCAGGCCGAAATAATCCATAAAAGACTTGGAGGTAGTATATATCAGGGGTTTCCCGGGGAGGTCTTCGTTTCGTCCGGAAATGATAATCAGTTCCTTTTCCAGCAATTTCTGCACGGAATAGTCGCTGTTAACTCCCCGGATGGCCTCTATATCTCCTTTAGTGATGGGCTGTTTGTAAGCAATGATGGCCAGGGTTTCCATGGCAGCGGCGCTCAGTCGCTTAAGGAATTTATCTCCGTTGAGGAGGGCCACCGTTTTGTGGTATTCCCTCTTGGTCAGGAACTGCCACCCCCCGCCGCTTTCGCGGATTTCAAAGGGATAGAATTCAGAGGAATATTTCTCCCGGACCGCTTCCACCGCTGCCGTTACCTGGTCGGGAACTGCACGGTCCTCAATGAATCCGAGCGCATTATTGACCATTTCCAGCAAATCTGCGTTGGTCAATGGCTTATCACTTGCAAAGATCAATACTTCAATATGGGGAATGATCTGGCTAATCTCCATACTTTATCAGCCTTGTAATGCGGCTGCCCCACTAACGATTTCGGTTAATTCCGTGGTAATGGCTGCCTGGCGGGCCCTGTTGTAGGATATCTTCAGGCTGCGTAATATTTCGTTGGCATTTTCCGTAGCCTTGTCCATAGCTGTCATACGGGCGCCATGCTCGGAGGCGTTTGCATCCAGCACCGCTTTGAACAATTGCGTATTGAGGATTTTGGGCATCAGTTCCGCGATCAGCTCTTCTTTGGAAGGATCGAATATAAAATCCGCCTTCACTGCCCCGACCTTGCTTTGCACCTTGGCAATGGGCAGAAAACGCTCCACGGTAAACGCCTGGGTGGCGGCATTCCGGAATTCGCTATAAACAACTTCTATGGCGTCAAATTCCTTATTTAAAAAAGCTTTGACCGCCGCCTGGGAAGCAGCCTGCACGTGCTCAAAGGTCAGGTGCAGGAAAATATCCCTGAACGCACCGCTTACTTTATAGTTATTCCGTTCGAAGTATTCAAAGCCCTTTTTCCCGATGCCCCAAACCGTAATGTTCTTCTTAGCCAGTTGAGAGGGATATTGCTCTTGCATCGATTGACGGGCAAGCTTGATGATGTTTGAATTATAGCTTCCGCAGGTTCCCCGGTCAGAAGTAATAACAATATATAGCACCTTTTCCACCGGCCGATCCACTGCAAGGCTCAGACCCACGTCCCCATCGGTATTGCTGACGATATTGCTCAGCATCTCCTGCAATTTCTTTGCGTAGGGGCGCATTTGAAGAATAGCATCCTGGGCGCGGCGAAGCTTTGCTGCGCTCACCATTTTCAATGCTTTGGTGATCTGTTGTGTACCCTGTATGGACTTAATGCGAAGACGAACTTCCTTTAACTGGCCGCTCATAATGATAAATTGGGTGCAAATGTAAGCAAACTGACCTAAATCCCAGCGCCTATTTACCCGGAATGGGCGGAGTGGCGCCCACTTTTCCCAAGGATTCTCTGGTCACGGCGATGACAGCAATCGAAATCAGGGCCAGCCCGGTCCCACAAACGCCTTTCCAGCCCGCGGCGTTCCAGGCCACACTCCCCAGGGAAGAACCCAGGGTTCCTCCTATGAAATAGGAAGTCATATAGATGGTGTTTAGGCGGGTCCTCGCCTCGGGCAACAGGGAATAATTGCGGGCCAGGTTAGGAATATGGGCGCACTGGATGCCCACATCCAGCAAAATAACACCCCCGATGACAATCAATACTGTTTGGTCCGCCTTAAAGAGCAATAAATAACCCAGGATCATTAATCCAATTCCAATACGGATGGGGATCAGGGGGCTTCTTTTATCAATCATCCGTCCGACCAGGGGCGATACGAGGGCGCCCCCTGCCCCGATCACTCCAAAAAGGCCGATCACCGAGAGGCTATACCCGTAAGGAGGTGTTTCCAGAAAGAACGCCAACGTCGCCCAGAAGGCGGACACTGCCGCAAACAGGCAAGCTCCGATCAGGGAGCTTTGGCGGATCACGGGCTGGGTCTTTATAAGCTCCCATAAGGACTTCATCAATTCCTTGTAGGTACCTTTAAAGGAAGGCTCTTCCGAAGGAAGCACGGCGGACAAGATAATGGCCATGACGACCATCAGTCCGGTCCCCACGAAATAGACGGACCTCCAGCCGAAGTGCTGGGCCACAAATCCGCTCAGGGTCCTTGACAGCAAAACGCCCGTCAGCAGGCCGCCCATCATGGATCCCACCACCTTTCCCCTTTCTTCATCTTTCGCCAGTTGTGCAGCAAAAGGGATAAATACCTGGCAGGCGGTCGTCGCGATGCCGACGAACAGGCTGGCGATGATCATCCATGTGATATTGGTGGCCAGGGCGGAGGCCAGCATGGTGAGGGCGGCAAACCAGTGCATCCGGACAATCACTCTGTTACGGCGGATCATATCCCCCATGGGAACAATGAAAAAAAGGCCCAGCAGATAACCTGTTTGCGTAAATATATTAACCAGCGCCGCCGTCTTGTCCGTTACCCCGAATGAACGGGCAAACTCCCCCAGCAACGGCTGGCAATAGTAAATGTTTCCTACGAGTATGGCGCATCCCGTCGCCATAATATACCTCAACCGATTAGTCAGCATAGATAAAAATGAAGGCAAAGGTAAGGTGACGCGGGTTAAGGATGGCGCCCCCCTCTGATCTGCTGGAATTTCCAGGTAAAGGAGAGCATGAAAAAACGGTTCAATAAGCTGGTACGGTCATCTTCCACGTAGCCGTCTATAGATGTATGGCTAAAGCTCACATTATCATCAAACAGATCATTGACGGATAAGGCCAGTATCCCCTTTTCGTGAAACACCCGTTTTTCAAGCACTCCGCTCATCAGCACCACGTTTTTCCCGATGCTGCTACTCAACCCCTGATTGATCGTGTAGTTAAACGTATACCTCAGTGAAAAGTCCTTCCAGAAATCGATGCGTCCATCCTGCTCCACATTCCACGTACTGAAATTATTTGCTTTCATCGTATCCTGGGTATACGCTGTATTGTTGATAGAATACCCCAGGTACGTAGTCAGTTCCAACCATTTTCCCAGATCATATTCGAGTCTTACGTTTTGGGTACCTGTCCAGTTTCGTCCGGTATTTTTTACGCCCCCGTACAGGCTCACATTGTTTGCATAATTGGCGCTCCCCGAAAGAGAAAAGACGTATCTCCGCTTGTCAAAAGGAATGGAATAGTCATATGATCCCGAAACCGAATAATTTCCGTTTACGTTCACCGGCTGGACAACCTGCTTTCCTCCGGCTTCGTAGGCGATATCGTTGACGATGGCGTTCTGCCTGACCGAAGTAAAGGCGTTCACAAAAAAGGTCCGGCCGCTCACCTTATCGATGTCATTATAACTGAGCCGGAAGTTGTGGTTGAACGAAGGTTTCAGATTAGGGTTTCCTTCCGCAATATAGAGCGGGTTGGTGTAGTCGGGGACCGGTTGTAACTGGTTTATGGAAGGCTGTTGGGTGGATCCATTATAATAAAAACTGACCCTTTGGGACGTGGTGAACTGGCAGTACATACTGGCGCTGGGAACGATTTGCCATACCTGCTGGTTAAAGATCCTCGGGGTATCCATGATCACCGACCGGCTATTCAGGTCCGTAGGTTGCAAGCTGACGCCCAATTGGTAATTATAGGTCTTACCGTGCTCCATGAACTTTATGCCCAGCCGGTTCGTCGTCATTATATTATTAAAGGAATTGCTAAGGCTGTCATTGAAGACCTTACTAATTCCGTTTACATCGTATACGTTCTTTCCCGACAGGCTCCCGCTGCGTCCGAATGAATAGTCCGCCTCCAACTGACTGTTCCTTCCCAGGGGCTCCGTATAATAGGCATTCAGGGAATAATGTTGATTTTGTGTGCGCATGTCGCTTACCTGCCAGATCGTGTCTATGGCGCTGGGGTAGTAGACATGGTTGGTGGAAAAATTATTATCCGTTTCCTTTGCCGGACCGGGGCCTGCTGAGGCCGAAGCCGACAGGGTTCTTCCCACTTTATCAAAACGGTGCATCCAGGTCAGGACACCCGAAAGGTTGGGGGAACTATTACTGGACGCATAATTTTGCTGTCCCGTGCTGGTGGTGGTCATCAGCGCATCCAGGAAGCTAAATGAGTTGTAAGTCTGCTGATGATTTACGGAATAATTAATATTGGGGCTGAATATAAGTGTATCACGCTTCCCCATCCCGTAGCCCAGGCTAAATTGAACGCTGTGCGACTGCTGATGTGAAATCGTCTCCATATCCTGATCATAGGTGTAGGAAGTATCCACATAATAGGTGCGCACGGAATTCCTGAATGAAGTGGAACTGTTCGCCGAGAAGTTATAACTTCCCGAAAGGGTCAGGTGAGGAGCCAGCTTTCCGGAGAAATTAAATCCTGCTTCATTAGAGTTATTGATTCCCGGTCCCCCGGTGGTATTTCCTGAAGAGACATTTGATCCATTGGTATTGTTGGAGTTCCCTATGACAGCGAGCTGCTGTTCATGGTCAAACCGGAAAACCCTTACCGAAGCCAGGTATCGATCATCCGTTCCCACACCCGCCGAAACGTTTCCGAAATAAGAATCACT
>Ga0302315_10000805_pt1 | contig 33902 bp, 30 predicted proteins | sample III_Palsa_N3_1_FD_200532 | JGI IMG/M metagenome (GOLD analysis project Ga0302315, IMG submission 200532) | Peat permafrost microbial communities from Stordalen Mire near Abisko, Sweden - III_Palsa_N3_1 | ecosystem: Environmental > Terrestrial > Soil > Palsa > Peat permafrost | place: Sweden...
AAATCTCGAAGCCGCCATATTCCGGCGTACGAAGACACGCTTCGATTTCCGCCCGGTAGCAAATAGCGGCGAGAGCGCCTGAAGCCTTCGCAAAAGCCGCGTTCTGGTCAAGCATTCCCGCATCGGCCAGCTTGTCGCGAAAGGCGACAAGATTATTCGGTCGGGTGACGCCCGTATACTTTGCGATTTGGTTGAAGTCGGGATACACCGTATACTGGCCTATCTCGTGCGAAATAGTCGGGACCTCGTTCGCCTCGGCACCACTCCTGTAATCTGTCAAGGTGTCCGCAACGCCCCGTTGAACGTGTCCCCAGGGGGTCATGTTAGCTCCCCTGATCTGGAACCATTCTCCATCAAGCGATCTGACATCGCCCATGATCAAGTAGTCGTCCTGCGCTCCGGGTCGCCCGGTGGGCCACATCGCACATGATCCTCGTACGTAGAGGCGCCTCGGATCTTCTTCCCTGAGCCTCCGAACGACCTCGTCCAGACGCTCAGCGCCGCCCCAGTGCTCGTTGCCAAGGGAAAACATAACGAATGAAGGGTGGTTTCCGTACGCGCGGATGATCCTCTGCGCCTCCGGAAGGAGAGCATCGAACGCCTCCTGAGTGAAGTCGCCCCAGAAGGGCAGCTCCGGCTGCAAGAAGAACCCGAGTTCATCCGCTGCCTCGAAAGCAGCCTCTGGAGGTGTCCAAGTGTGGAATCGAACGTGGTTCAGGCCGTAAGCCAGGCAAGTATGGAAGTACGCCAGCCACCCCTCCCTGTCCATCGGCGGGTGCCCAGTCAGGGGAAAGACGCAGCCGTCGTGTCGTCCGCGCAGAAAGATAGGCTTGGCGTTGACTTCAAAGTGCCGGCCTACCGCCTTGAAGTCTCGTAGCCCGATGAGTATTTCCCGATAGTCTTCGCTATCGTCCGACGTCAGCAGCACCTCGATCCGAATCAAATTTGGGCAAAACTCGTCCCAGAGCGCAACATTGGAGCCAAGCTGCATATTGTTGATGCGCAGAGTGTGTTCACCGTGTTCGGACTCGATGAATTCCGTGCTTGAAGCGTCGTCTCTTACGCCTAGCCCTGTGATCTTAATTTTCAGCCGTACGAGCGCTGCAGCGCCGCTATTGTGAATGCCTATATTGATGTCAACGGTGCGATTTGCCGCGTTGGGATAGGCTTGCAGGTCGTTAATAGATACCGAATCTGTGGCCGTAAGCTCTATTCGCCCGATGATGCCGTTCCAGTTGCCCTGTGTGTTTTCGGAAATCTGGTGGGCATCTGAACCATAGGGCGGAAGCTTACTGTTGTCGACGAGAACAGCGAGGCGATGGCTTCCTGGAACGGCGGATTCACAAAGTAGGTACGTGTGCGGAGTGCAGGTCCAAGGCTGTTCCCCGAGGAGCACATCGTCGAACCAAACGCGTGTAAACTTCGTACGCTCCAGCAGCAAGCTGACTCGCTTGCCCTTCCATGCCTCGGGTATCTCTACCTCGCGGATATACCAGCACACGCCGACGTAGAGATAGGGCTGGTCTAGCTTCCCGGTCGAGATTTCGCAGTTTTCCGGGCCTTTATTATTGGTACCAGTCGTGCCCGGCAGTTCAATTGTATCTTCGCCATCCTGCGTCCCGGCTTCGAAGCCCCAGGCGCCGGCGAGTGAGATAGTTTTGTTTCGGAAGTTCATGTGTGAGATTACTGTTTTACTGGAAGCGAACCCGGAGCGCCGACCACGATCCAGCCGGACTGTGTCTCAACGCGTCCTGAAGATGTCTTGCCGGTGACGGTGAAATGATAAAAGCCGGGATCGGTTCCGGCTGTGACGGATATTGTCCCTGGATGACCAAAATAGACGCGCGGCTGTTGCGCGGTCATCGTTACGCCGGTCTGGGCATCTATCGTTTTTATGTTGATCCCGCTGTGCTTATTGCCGGTGCGAACGCTTAGAACGGCACGACTGCCGGTGACCATCATCAGAGCGTCCTTGTCGATCGACCAGTCCACCACACCTGGCGTGGTGGTCCCGCCAAAGACCAACAATGTCTGGGAGTAGGGCTTAAAAGTATACGAGCCCGGCGGCGACGTTGGCGGTATTGCAGCGATTGACGTCCCATCCCCCGCTCGCTCGTAGGCCGCCATCGTCGTGGGTTTGAAGCCCGCGAGGTTGATCTTCGCCTGCACGCTGTTTTTGGGATCCTTGTTGATGGTCATAACCGTGAGTTGGCGACCATCAGTCGAGAGGGCGGCATAGCTTGCAAAGAGGTCACCATTGATATTGGTGCGGTCTTCCACAGAAATCGGACCGAAGTCTTTGTACATCTGCAGCGCCAAACTGCCGAGACTATTCGGATCCGGCGAACAGAACCGGGTCGCCAGAGCGACCTTTTCGCGTCCGAACACGCCGTAGACGTCGGCGTCTGCCAGAGAGGCCCCAACGCCTTTGTCATCCCAAAAGTTCCACTCGGTAATGCCGAACCCAGTGCCCGGATAGATGGCGTTGACCATCGCCCGGAAGCGGGTTATAATGGCTGGATTGGTCGCATCGGGTTGCGTGGAGGTGGCGTTACCCGGAGTGCCGATACCACCTTCGCTACGGAATGTAGGATCCCAGTAGCCGCGGGAAGCGCGAAGCCGGCTGGCGTTAACCTCGTCAGGAGTACCCTTAGAATTGTATTCCGGATAGGCGTGAATCTCAAAGTAATCCAGCGTTCGCTGGCCGCTCTTACGGTCGGCGTCTGCTATCTGCCCGAGCCACCAGGGAAGGTAATCGACATTGCCGTTTGCGGCCTTATCGGCTGTGCCCGCGGCGCTGTTCCAATAGAACCACCAGCCACAGGTCACCGGACCCATAATTTTAGCGGTCGGGTCGATCGACTTAATCAGGTGCGCCATATCCAGGTACTTGTCGCGCATTTCAGCATAGGTCACTGGCTGTGGGTGGATGTCCCGATGGGTGCCGTTCCAGATCTCTGGCTCGTTGTCAAACTCGTAGAGATGGGGATGAGCCCCGAAAGCTCCCTTGAGCTGCTCGATCCATTCGGAGCGATAAACCGTGCCGGGAGCGTCGCCCGGAGACGGCCGGTCGCGCAAAGGAACGTAGGCGTCGTTCGGATCGTTTTGGATCTTCTTTTTGCCGTCCGGGGTCATGCCATTTCCAGCGTCTGGGTGTTGCGGATCTGTCTTCTCCTGAGGTCCGTACTTCTTGACACTGAAGCTGTAAACGCCTGGCGCCTTTGGAGTCCAGTCCTCCATGGCGATACCAACGACTGCTGCCGAGCCGGCCTCCTGGACCCACTTGACCCAGTCAATGGTGTTTACATCGTCGAAGTTCTCGAAGTACCAGTCGGAGCCCGTATTATGGATATGCTGCTTCCAGTTGTAGCTTGAGGCGATGTTGCCGCCCCAGCGGCTAAGCCGAGTTCCGGTCGTGCGGATGAACGTGCTATCCTTGGGGAAGTTGCCGCCATATACAAAGGGGCTTATCGAGTGGCGTTCGTTGAACACGCTAACTGTGATTGTTGGTGTTCCGGTGGCGGCGTTTTGTGCATGCGACGGCGTCGAGAGTGCGGCCAGGAAGGCCGGAATCAACATCATCGTCGGGACGGCCCGCCGGCGCGGAGATTCGGCATGCGGTTCAATTGAACGAAGTTGCAACATCAGTGTAATTTTTCATAGCCTTTATAGCCTCCATTATACGAGCCGCGAGCCGCGCCGGTAAATGGACATTTGCGTCGCTTATATGGACTTTCCAACGCAAGCACTACCAATTTCCTATCGAACTTAGATGTGGGAGAATTGCTTAAAGGAGAAAAGTACATACGATTCACACGCCTGTCAGATACGGGGCAGTCTTCTGTAGGTGGCTGGGGGGCACCCCATAGACCGGCGAAAGGCGCGCGAAAAGTAGAACCTGTCTGCAAATCCCGTCTTAACAGCGATAGAATCGATAGATTCGTCTGTGTAGCGTAGTAGTTGCGCGGCAGCAGCCAATCGCTTCTGCTGGATGTACGCCGCCGGCGTTACTCCGATGGCCTCACGGAATCGTCGAATGAAGTGGTTTCCACTCATTGCGCAGGCGTCAGCGAGCTCCTGGTTACTCAAGGGACGAGCATATTGTTGTTCGATCAGTTGCAAGGCCGGCGTTACTGGCCGCATCGATTGGAGACGAGCCCAGTTGACCTCAAAAAGTTCGCCCGGCAGGCGCTCCACATAGTAACCGAATGCAGCGTACACAATGGACTTTAACCGGCATAGAACGGAGATGCCTTCCGCGTTGCGGTCGGTAATATTGCTCCGGACATCAGCCACGAGCCCGAGGAAATCTACACCTGCATCAATATGCATCGGCTCATTGAATAAATCGCGTAGGTCAAGTGGAGGAACGCCGCGCAGGTCAAAATGAACGAAGAGGTGCTGCAGGCAGCGCGTGTTCCTACATGAGAGCTGTAGTCCGCTCGGAATGAGGTAAACGCCGCCTGGGACCAGGTCGATCGATGCATTCGGATACATCACTACCCCGCCGGGAGCGTCGTTCTGGTACAGCCGCCAGAAGTCGTCGGCAAGATGAAGGTGGTTCCACTCGCCGACGGCCAGATCCACGCGCGCCGCATAGAGTAATCGTATGTCCACATCGTCCAGAAATCCAGAAAGCGGCGATTTGTCGCTGCAGGGGCAGAGGGTATGGTCTTTACTGTTCATATCATTGCTTGGCCTATGATGGCTGCTAAATCTGGTGCGCAGCCATCATCGTCCGGGTCACCTAATACCTATGAGGTTTGATCAAGTACGGCAACGTTTCGAGATGCCGGCGGCGTTATCAATTCTCCTTCCGCCCTTCCAGGGGCACCTGACCGGACGTATGCGCGGCGAGCATCTGCTTGGCGATTTGTTCACCTTTCTCCTGATTTTCCTTCGCCAGATCCGTCATCTCCGGCCTCGACTGGCCCGGAGCGCCCACCGCAGACTGAACAGACGCCGGGACCACAGACGATTGCGCACCACCTTTGCATCCGCTAAGCAACAAAAGTAGCAGTAATACCATTGATAGAGCGGACCGCGTTCCGTGTGCTATATGTCTCTTCATCGTTGATTTGAATACCCCATGCATTCAGGCGCCTACATGTAACAGCCGTAATTTGACGACTGGGAGGTGAATTGGTCGCACGTGCGGGCAGCATCCCACTTGTTCTGACCATAATCATCCCATGCGCCGGGGTTAGTCGCTTGCGGGCTCATCCCCTTAACATGGCCGTCAATGAACGCAAAGTTCTCGATACCGCCTTGGTCCACTGGAACCGCCAAGCCATGTGCCGAGGTGTTGCCGTTCGCTCCGTTCGGGAATGAGCCGGTGCTGGTGGTATCGCCGATCGGCTCATAGCTGGCCGTGCCATCGGTTATGAGAGCGACACTATAGTCGGGTGCGGTAGTGGCATTAGCGTGCCCGTCTCCAGCAACAGTATCCGAACTCCAGGTCTCCGCATACAGAATCGAGTCAGCAGGGAAGTTAACCTGGGCATCGGCCAGCGAAAGCGGCAACCCATCCGTATTATCGTCCCATACGGCGTTTTCGCCGCCCATCGGTCCGAGAAGGGTCTCCTGCTGCGGACTACCGTAGCTACCCCAGTTGATATAGCTCAAGGCGTTGCAGCTGTACGATATGTCAAAGCCCCAACCGTTGTTTGTATCGATCTGGCCGGCCTTCGCGTCGTCGGGGCAGACAAGCACGCCGGTCGACTTGAGGTATGGGGCGATCTCTCCTGGCCACGAGGTTACATTGCCGTTAAGGCTTATATACCCAATCGGAAACTGCTCGTCGTAGTCCTGACCATACATCAGAGTGGCCAGGGCAAGCTGCTTCATATTGCTGGCGCAGCTGGACTGACGAGCCTTCTCTCGCACCTTCGCAAAAACGGGGAACAGAATTGCAGCAAGAATTGCTATTATCGCTATGACAACTAGCAGTTCAATCAGTGTAAAACCGATTTTATATGGTTGTTTTCTCAAGTTAATCTCTCCTTGCGTATGACATTCCGAATGTATCAGGTAGGGCCGGACATCGATATTGGTGTACCTGGTTAATCACCAACACTCAAAGTATATCACGCATAATCTTTGCTGTCAACGATGGTTAGATGGTTTTTTTCGGGAAATCATACGTAAAGTTCAACGTAAAATCGGCCCCATGTCTACATGGACAAGAATTTACGATGATTTTCTTCGTTGCGCGAATAACCAAGGTGTGTACGTTTATGGATATAAAAACCCCGCATGACCACCTATGGATACACAAGCGATTGGAACGGAATTATTTGCTTGTACTAATCCTGCGTCGAGGAACGTACAATGAGGCTAACTGGCACTGTAACTCGGCATTCCGATACCGGAGCTCCTTGAATCATTGCGTCAAGCCGCTCCACCGCAATTCGTCCTATCTCGCTAAATTGTTGCTGTACGGTCGTTAGTCCGCCGCAGAGCGTATCCGTGAATGGCAGTCCATTGAAGCCTGACACAGCCAAATCCGCAGGCACGTTCAACCCCCGGTGGCGTATCCAATTGATCGCAAGCTCGGCAAGGAAGTCATCGACTGTTACCAAAGCGGTCGGACGGTCCGGGATTTGTAGCCATCGCTCCAGTATCCGTCCAATACTCGCCGGCGTCCAGTCCCCCCGAAAGTCGGCCTCTTCGATCTCAGGATCATAAGCGATACCCGAAGCGGCCAGTCCCTTTCTATATCCCGCGCAGCGGTCGATGAAGTCCGAAACTGTCGCGACCCCGATAAAGGCGATCCGTGTATGCCCCTCACTCACTAAGTACTCGATGAGTTGCCGCATTCCACCGGCATTATCGCTCACGACGTAGCCGACTCCGGTTGGTACTCTGCTCGACATCAAGGCAATCACCGGCAATCCTCCCTCCGCGGCGAACTGGATCTGGGGAGCCTTTAGAGGGGGAGATATCCAGAGCAAGCCGTCGATTTGACCGTTAAGAAAATCCGATCCGGTGTGGCTTCGCGAACGATGTGGCCAGCGAGTGTAAAGATGAACGTCATATCCTGCCCTGTCGGCTGCTTGATTGATCATACCAAGAATGGGAGGAATGATGGACCTTTCTACCTGGTGCTCAAGGTCGTAAATTCCGTAGCTGACTAGGCCAATCGTGTGCGTGCGGCGATGACGGATCGCGCGGGTAAGCGCGCTGGGTGTAAAGTACAGCTCTTTTATCGAGCATTCGATACGCAGACGGGTCTCTTCGCTCATCCGCCCCTTGCTGTTAATATAGTTGGATATCGTTGAGGTCGAGACGCCGGCATGCTGTGCGACTTCCGAAATTGTGACGCGGGACTTAATGTCGATGGCTGGCGGGCGAGAACTGGCAGCGTCAATGGCGGAAGGCTGAGTGTTGAGTATCCATTTGCTGACGGCCTGCGGACTCACAGATAGGTCACGAGCGATCTCTCGGTTTGACTTGCCGGTGCGGTGAAGCTCCAACGCTCGATCTCGGATCTCTGCCGGATATGCCCGAGGCCGAACGTCGAGCGAGTACCGGCGCCCACAAGACACACATTTGTATCGCTGGGAGTTACCCGCCATGCCGGCTTTCACTTGTTTGTCGCGGCTGCCGCATTTAGGGCACGCCAACGTTGTCGGTTGACCTGTCAAGCCTATATACTCATTACTCTGGAAGTTGAGGTAGCCATGTAAACAGACGGTGCTGTCTGTCTAAGTGTACCATGGAACGGCTTTGCGAAGTGGCTTGCGAGTAATGATGTACCAGTTTAGAGGTCCATGGCGTCTCCATCTGACCTGTTGACGTCGCCTGGGGAGGCTGTATAGTGGCGGCGTGAATCACACGCAGAACCGCTGTATCGGAGTAGCAGCGCTCGGCGCAACGGCTTCAGTAATGGTGTACCAAAAATTGGTAGCCCGAAACCGCCTAGACAAATGGGACCACCATGCTGGTAGTCGCCGCAACATCACTTGCTCAAGTAATTGATTACATTGCCGCGCTTACGCAGTGATTCTATGTACCCTGGTTCAAACATCGCCAAAGCGGAAGGCTCCATTCGCCTTTCTGCACTGGCATATAGTCCACCATCAGTGGGGGAGAAATCGAAGCTTGTGCTAACAACTTTGATCAATTGCAGACCATAGGCAGTCTTGATCGGTTGGGACGTTATCTGTCCTTTTCCTAATGCCGTAACCGCGCTGGTAAAGCTGGGGTCGATAAAAGTCGAGTTCGGAACGATGCCGATATCGCCCCCCACCCTTCCGCTCTCCGGATCGTCCGAGTATCGCCGAGCAAGATCCTCGAACTTCAGCCCAGACTTTAGTTCCCGTTGGATCGTTTCCATGATAGCCCTGGCCTGGCTTTCGGAGTGCGATTTGACGGTTCGTGCACGATGGGGGAGTGGCGCGGAGCCCTGCGTCGCGATAAGGATGGTCTCGACATGGGCCATTTTCATCGGCCCAATTGATTTCAACACGAGCTTATCCGCCTCAATAGTTACACGCACATCGTCGCGAAACTGCCCCATCGACATATGGCGCTGTTTCAGCAATTCCTCAATTGTTTTTGGCCTGATCTCACTGCGCGTTTGGGCAAGCGACGCGTCTATTTCCGCCGAGTTCACAGTGATTCCTTGACGTCCGGCGTCCTGGTCGATCAGCTGATTTACGATTATTCTATCCGTGATCGACGCGCCGGCCATGCGTAAGGCAAGGTCGCTGACCTTGGAGGTCATGATATCCTCACCATTAACCGTAGCAGCCACACCGGCAGGCCCGGTGGAGTTCGTTCCAAGGTAAATCTGTATTTTGGCCTTGTCACGGATGGCCTCAACGTATTGGGGTGCACGCGCCTCGATCTGGCGCTCTTGAACCTGTGATAGTGCGTCCGTATTGACGACGTTTTGAGATTGAGCGTGACTGGATTCAGTGCTGACCGTCGGCAGCGTCTTCAACAATGGCTTCGCAACTTCCAACTGAATACGGAGTGTGTCTCGCAGCTCATCAAGCGTCATATGTCGCTTCTTGAGCATGTCGTCGAGCGTGTTTGGCTGAAGCGCTCTACGGATACTATCGACTTGAGCGTCGATCTCCGAAGGCGCAACCACTATCCCTCTGCGCTTTGCATCCTGGTCGATGACTGCATTGTCGATCAGATTGTTGAGGACGTCGGGCCCCGCGAGTTGCAATGCTATTTTCGTGACGACCGATATCGGAATTTCTTCACCGTTAATACTCGCCGCTACTCCGGGAGGCGCCACGGCAAAAGTGTTTTGACCTGTGCTCGTGTCGCCTGGGTGAGTGAACATAATACCTTGCTGCGGGTCGTCGGCACATGCGGTCCTGGCGCTGTTCGACGTGACGAGGAATGCAGTAAATGCGGTGAGCAGTACAGCTCGGGTCACAGTGATTCTATTCAATTTCAATGGTTCCTTCGTGGCAGCCGCGAGGGTTGCCGCGTTCCAAACGTCGATGTGAAGAAAAACGCCCTGCTCGCATTGAAAGTGAGCAGGGCCGGCTACCTGACGCCTAAGATGGTAAGACCGTCTTAATCGTAATTGCACCAGAAGTTGTTTTCGGTCCACTGACCGCTTCCACTTGTGATTTCAACACCCCAACTGATTTGATAGAAGTTGCTGTTGCTCAGCCAGCCGCGCTGATACGCGTACTGCATAACGTCATATACGTCCTGAGAGCTGTTAGCTGACGGTTTACTGTTAATGAATAACAGGATGTTATGACCATCGTTAACCTGCCAAACCGACGACCAGGTCGACCATCCTGCATACACGTTAGATGCAATCTGCGTGCCCCACGAGCCGCCGGTATTGGAATCCTCGATAATCATCACTTCGTCGGCCATATTGCTTGTCCAGCAATCGAAAAACCAATCTTGTACGGCTCCCCCAGGAGATGAGGAGTTCCATCCGGCCTGCAAGTCATGCGATCCACTGTTAAGGCTCAAGTTAACATTAGCCTGTGTATGGGGGTAACCCTTGGTGCCGCTACCGCTCCAACTACCCGCAGAGGCAAAGTTGCCGTAATAGTTGGCGTAGAGGGTGCAGGCGTTGGACGAACCCCACTCATTCTGGTACACGGTCCAATTCCCATAGGAGACGCTGGCCCATTGGCCAGTGCCGGTGTAGCTCCATGCGTGCGACGGTGCAGCCACGGTCATCAAAATCGCTACAACCGCTAGCGCTCCAACAATAGAGCGCAAACAGATCTTCAACATCTATATTCTCCTTGATCCTGAGTAAAGACGGTGCCGGCCAATTCCGGAGCACCGCATCTTGACATGCCATTCTGTATGGCATTACTAGCGATAAACCTGCGTCCCGTATCTTCGCTACGGGCCGGTCTTCACAGGCCACGGGCAATAGCCGGTGGCGTGTAAGTCGGAGAGGCAGCCTCCATCTAGCCCCAGGACCCCCAGAAGCCGCTACACGTCCATTGGCCGTTGCCGATGGTTTCCTCAATGCCGTAGTCCCAGCCATTCAAACGATAGTTAGTCAGACAGCCCTTCCCGTTAGCCCACCGCAAGTACTGCATGAGATCGAGGCCGCTCTCACTTGTCGAGTTGCTGCTGGGGCTGAAAATGACCACATTGTGAAAGCCATTTCCGGCGCCGTTCACGAACCATACACTATTATAGTTGTGGTCATCAATGGTAACAGGGCCCGAAATCTGGCTGCCCCAGCTACCGGAGTTGTTGTCCCATTTGATGATCATCAGTTCATCACCGCCCTCTGTCCAGACGTCGAAGAACCAGTTGCCCTGGCCGTTCCCCGGATTGCTGGTATTGCTGAAGCCGGTGACAGCCCAATCGCTGTATGGATTCAAGTTGACATCAACATTCAGCTGTGAATGGGCGTAGCCTTTCGTTCCGCTACCAGTCCAGTTTGCGGATGTGGCAAAGTCGCCTGCGTCGTTCGCATAGAGCGTGCATGGAGTACTTGGAGATCCCCATTCGTTCTGGTAGACAGTCCAGTTTCCGAAGTTGAACGACGCCCATGCACCGGTCGCCTGATAGTTCCAGGCATGGGCCGGAGCACCCACGGTCATCACACTCACTACAACAGCTAGCGCTCCAAAGATAGAGCGCAAACAGATCTTCAACATCTATGTCCTCCATGATCCTGAGTAAAGACGGCGCCGGCCAATTCCGGAGCACCGCATCTTGAAATGCCACCCTGTATGGCAATGCGACCTTTAGAAACTATAGTTGTGTGCAGGGTCCGTCCTTTCTTCTGTCGAATAGGGGAACTTCAGATATGGGCATACAGTCCACTCCTGGTTGGCTCTACCGGACCACGGCCATTGGTCGACCAAACCGCGATAGTGGTCGTCAACCGTACACTATTCATTTTGTTCATAAATGAACCTTTCATAAATATGACCTTTGTCGTAAAGGTCAACAGCAATCACGGCGAAACAGTCTGACGGTTATCTGCAAGAGTATAAATAGCGACAATAACAAATAAACCTTTAAACTCTGAACCTCCTGTGTGGTCTGGCGACCCGGCGTATGGGTCACCCCATACTTACATGTGCACTCTTCCATCCGAGTTGTTCTTCCGAGTTGCAATAATGTAGTTCGCTACCTGGAATTTGGTTTGGATAGCCGGCACAGGGACCGTCGTTGTCGCCAGCGAAGAACATGCAACAGTTCTCAGTATTCAACATCTGTAGCTCTTGTGCTCGATGCCTCATCGCATCCAGCAATTTGCACCACAACCTTTGTTTTGCCGAGCCGGTGCCGTGATAGGGCCTGGGCTTCGATGTTTGGCGTGTAGCCCAGCCTGTGTGCGGCTTCACGAATCCGCTCCCGGGTCGTATCGGATAGCCTGGTATTAGAGCGTGCCCCATTGATAACCAAAGAGACGGCCATGATTGAAACGTTCGCATCCTTAGCCACGTCCTGTAAAGTTGTTCTGCGCGTAGTTGTGCTCATTGAGACCTCTTTTTCGCAACCGTCTTTGCCACGTAAGATAGGATCGTACGGCCATGGATTCATCGATTTCCGGAAGGTTTACGGACCATCGAAGTCCAGATTACTGCTTGCCTGATTGCTGCTGACCTTGCTTTGCTTTTGCCAGCCCTTGCGTCATCATGTCAGAAGCCTTGGCTTTATCGGCCGCGATCTGGGCCTGTACCGATGCGGGAGCAGGGCCGCCCATAACATCCTTCTTTTGTTGATCGAGATCACTGCCAGCGGCCGAACTGTGTGAACAGCCGCCTGCTCCAAAGAGAAGCGCCCCGACTGCCAGAACTGCAAGACGCGTACCGAAGTATTTCATTGTCCGTCCTCATGGGTCGGAAGGCAGCATGGCCATCCGACCCGATTTGCATGGTTATGCGCGAATAGCATCCCAAAGGTCCGACACGGGCTCACCGACCGAATCGTAGCCTGTCGGAGGCTGAGGGTTCGTCGAGGTGGGTGTCATCGCCTTGACATGCCCGTCAGTGAACGCGAAGTTCGTCATCAGGTTGCCCGAATGGTGGGCCGAAACAGCGCCGTTAGGGCCGTTCGGATACGCGGCGGCAGCGCGCGTATTATCGGGGAGTTCGGCTCCGTACCAGATCCAGGGCATGCCGGTAAATACGCCCCCGTCACCGTAGTTTGACCAGTTTCCATCGCCTGTGTTGTAGGTTTGCATGTCGCTGTGGTATTCCTCACCCAACAGAATGGTGTCCGAAGGACGACTAATCGAACCCAATGTTGCCGCCGAGCCATTTTTAAAGCCATAATTCGAAAATGACATCACCCCGATGCGGGCAAAGTTATAGCCAAACTGGGACGGCCATCCAACATTTCCGTTGACGGCATAGGAGCAGTCAACGCCCTTCCAGGACGCGACATCAACCTGGCCGCCGGTCGGATCGTCCGGACATCCGAAAACGCCGTTCGCCTTGATGTACGGCAGGACCTTCTCCTGCCAGTGCGCGGTCAGATCCGTCGCGCTGGACCATTCGTTGCCATTGTCGATTGCGTTCGGGTACATCTCGTCGTAGTCCTGGACGTACTGCAAAAACCCGAGACCGAGCTGCTTCATATTCGAAGCGCACGAGGCCTGACGCGCCTTTTCGCGTACCTTCGCGAAAACAGGGAAAAGAATCGCTGCAAGTATAGCGATTATGGCTATCACAACGAGGAGTTCAATAAGCGTGAAACCTGCGAGGTTTCGATTTCTAGACATTGTTAACTCTCCATTCTTAGAGTGCGTTATAATTAGATGACCCGCATACTAGAGCACGGGTATTTCAGAGAGCCTTCCGTGCCGATTGCTTGGAGAACCCTCTATACGCCGTCAGCTTGATAAACTATGTTTCTCAAACCATAGACATAGCATATCACACAAAAGAGGATTAGTCAACACATTTTTGGGCAAATACCGGATAATATCGCGTAATTTTATCACATACACGCACACGGAGGCAATATAATGGATACAAAACCATTACCAGGTCAATATCGAGCATTTTTATGGATACGACCTCAGTCCGCGCCGGGGTGAGTCATCTTATGGTTCTCCGTTCCAAAGAGAGCACAACTCGAAGGCGTTGATGCGCACTACGGCGGGCGTCAACCGAAGAGTCTGACCGTTGACACGGACCATCAGAACGCAGGCCCACATTTCGGCGTGTACAATAAGTAAATCGTGCACAATCGCAGGGATTCGGCGGCGTGAACTATTCGGAGTTCTTGAGCAATTGAGGGGATACAACAATGTGTAATGTACGAGCATCATGCGCAATTACAGGGATTTACGGGACGACATATAGAAGAATGGCTCCCGTCCTGGTCACCGAAATTATGCCTGTCATTGCCCCCACCCGTACGGCACCGGTGATCCATTACCCACTTAGACCCTAGAAGCAGAAATGAGGTAGACGTCGTTATCGCGAACAATGTACGTCCGCGCGAGCACTTGGCCTATTTGGATATCGATAGTTTCCGTTTGCACCGGCGATCCGTTGTTGCGATTCTGGATGAAGGCAACCTGCTCGCGCGTGAGCTGGCTCGGTGATCCGAGGTCGAAATAGTCTGCAAATGGATCGTTGATCCGGTAGCCGACCCTATAGACCGATAACAGGTACCGTCCTGGATCGAGGTTGGCAATGCGCAGATCGACGCTTGATTTCATGCTCGGCTTTATATCGGTGATGTAGTAGCTCTGGTTGTTGACGTCCTCCGGCTGATTGTTGGTAAAATCCCAGAACAAAACCTGAACCCCCTCCCGTTCATCCCTTGCGGCCAATGCTCGCTCGTCTCCGCACTCAAGCTTCAAAGCGCCCAGCCTGTTCAGGAATTGATAGGCGCGAAAGGCCGGCTTCTCGATCCCCTGGAGGTTCAGTATGCCAAATCCGCCGTGGAACGGCGTCATGCGTGGTCCGGCTTCTTCAAAGATGTCGGTGAAGGTCCAGTAGGACATCGAGTCTGCATACTCGGCCGTGTTCTTGAGCTTGTCCAGGATGTACGACGCGTTAATATAGCTGTCGTGAAACGGGTCCGATGGTGTGTAGGAGGCGCTCCATTCCGTGTAGTGGAGCTCGAGAGCCGGCAACGCCGATGTTTCGATCTCGCTGCGAACACACCGGACATCCCTGTTGACTGCATCTGGATTGCGGCTCAGGACGGTGCCGCGGTTGCCGAACTCGTCGAGGAAGCCTACATCGACGCCGTAGGTATGTGTCGTGATGAAATCCAGCGGAGTGTCTGTTGATGCGCAATAGTCGATCAGTTCGGGAACCCAGGCGTTCCCAGCCGTCGCCGGACCACCCACCCGAAAGTCGGCCGAAATCCGTTTGACTGCATGGGCCGTCGTCGCGTACAGATTGAAATATTCGTCTTTTCCGCCTGTCCAGAAGCCGTCCAGGTTCGGTTCGTTCCAGACCTCGAAGTACCAGGTCCCGACCTCGGCTACGCCGTACCGATCGGCCCAGTGCTGAACCAGGGCAGCCACCAAATCGCCCCATTTCTGATAATCCTTGGGCGGAGTCACATTCCCCTTCCACCAGAAAATAGTTTCGGGACCGCTTGCCAGCGCAGCCGGCATGAAGCCGATCTCCACAAAGGGACGCACATGGATGCTTGCGAGAAAATCATAGAGCTCGTCGATATACTGCCAGTTGTAGACAGGTTTGCCGTGACTGTCCTCACTGTAGACTCCCATGTCGTCGCACAGAAGCCCATGCATGCGGATGTACTCGAAGCCGCAAACTTGCTTGGTGTGCGCAAGATGCCGCTGCCAATCGGCCCGTAGGCCCTCATTCGCCCTGCCGGCTCCGACACACCGCTTGAATGTGGTGCTCATCGGTCCGGAGGTGGCCCGATAGTCAAGGCTTATTTGCCGCTCAACTGGAATAATTGACACAGGTTCCTCTCTCAATGCATATCTGCTTGTCTATGACGGGACTTCTGCAGTGGTACCTCTCACAACCAGCGTGCTAACTGGTAAACTGACCCTATACCGTTCCGGGCTCTCGTCGCGCATAAGCCGCAACAGAGCGCGCAAAGCCTCGCGCCCAATCTCCTCAACGTCAACTGCTATGGTTGTAAGCTCCGCGCCGTTTTCTCGCGACTGCGGCGTATTGTCCACGCCCACGATCGAAACGTCGCCTGGAATGCGTAAACCACTTTCCTTCGCTGCCTTCATCATGTCTAGAGCAAGACAATCATTCGCACAAAAAATGGCAGTTGGAGGTCTTTCATTGTTTATCAAGACTTTCAAAAGCGCCTCAGATTTCGGCACAATCCAGTCGCATGCGGGAACGATAAGCGACGGATCGTAGACACCACGCCTCGAGGTCCATTCAATGTACGCTTCAAGGCGCGCAACGGCCACGTCATCTGAGAAGAAACCGAACCTGCTCATCCCGCGCACAGGAAGCAAGTTTCCAACTGGGCCTGATATGTAGGCAATACGACGATGCCCTAACTCCCACAGGTGTCCCATCGCAAGATCTGTTGTCAACTCCTCGTCGGCATGAACAAATCCGCAGCATGGCGCTATGTGGCGCGACCGCGTCAGAAGAACAAGAGGCATGCCCGCAGCGGCAAGTTCCATTGGCCGCTTGTCATCGTGCGTATGCAGCAGCATACCATCGACGCGTCCGTCTAGAAACAGATCCGACTTCCCGATTTCCCGCAGCGCGCTGGGATAGCGCAACAGCGCATAGTTATCGAGATCGGCCTGGTGCATTACCCCGCGCCACATCCGTTCGAAGAACGGTTGTCCGTAAGCCACGCCCGGATCCATTGGATTCGTTATACAAACCCCGATGGTTGAGGAGGTTCGCCGGCGCAAACCGCGCGTCAATGAACTGGGCGTATAGCTCAGAGCGCTGACCGCGCGCTCGATGCGCTCCCCTGTTTCTGCCGAACAGACTTGCCTGCGACCGCTAACGTACAGTGATACCGTGGTCGTAGATACAGCAGCTTGAGCGGCGACCTCTTTAATTGTAGCTTTTCGAAAGTTGCGCAATATTTAGACGTCTCTCTCAGCTTGTGCTCTAATTACTAAACTGCATTTACTATAAATACAATGATTGTTATTCGCAATCTGGTTCTTGTTCACCTCATTGCGCTCGTTTCGGCGACACTGCAAAAACACATAGTGGTCTACAAAAGCTTATGCTTAAGGATCTTCTTTTCCGCGGCTAACGCTGCCCCGGCGTGATAAATAATGTTCTTCACTCTTAGGCTCAATATAACACACCTCCCGCAGAGTGTCAATAGATTTCTCCCCTGTATGTGACATCGCCACAGAGCGATTACGCAAATTTTCGGGCAAAAATCCGTTAATTTGCCATGAACTTGCCCGCGAGTACAGACACATGAGCAACTTAATGGACTCAAAGCTAGTGCGCAGACCCAAATCTGGCATCATCATGGATATAATATATCTATCAAGAACGCAGGTCGGCCTTTCGGCGTGTATAATATGTCATGAGCGACGGGGAAGATTTTATGGCGATTGAGCGTTCCGGCACCGTATGCCCGTTCTGTCACGAAGCGGACGGACAGATCAAGGCTGGCCATCACGAGGGCGTTCAGCGGTACAAATGCAAATTCTGTAAGCGCCGCTATCTGCAGGAAATGAAACCGCGAGGCGTAGCGGTCGAGTTGCGACAGCAGGCTCTAGATCTGCACGCCTCCGGCCTATCGATGCGCGAGGTCGCGCGGCGGCTGGACCTCAAGCCGCGGAGCGTGGTCAACTGGGTCCACGCCGCGAAGGCCAACTATTCTGAAGTAGTCGCCGATCCGCCCGCCGCGATCGGCGAGAAAATCGCACCCATTCGACGCGCAACGATTCACGATGTTGTTGAGCTCTCTCGAGTCTCCGCATCGACCGTCTCCAACTATCTGAACCAAAAGGGAAGGATGAGCGAAACGACGCGTGAACGGATACGCACCGCGATAAGCGAGCTCCGCTTCACGCCGAACAGTCTCGCTAAAGCCATACGCGAACGCAGGTCGTACATTCTCGGGGTTGTCACGTTCGGACTGGGCGACCTGGGAGACTATCGCCGGCAATCTATTGTTACGGACCTGCTTGGCGGCATCAATCGGGGAGCCGAAGCGCGCGGATATAATGTCTTGCTCTTCACCACATTGCCGAAAGACAGAAGCGCCTCTTCCGGAGTGCAATTCCTGGACGGTAAAGTCGACGGCCTGATATGGGTCGGTCCTGAGACCGGCGAGCACCGACACGCCTACGCGGCCCAGGCGGGACTGCCGGTCATGGCCCTGCTCGCGCGTCAAGATTCGCCGGGAATCGGATACGTAGATGTTGACAACACCGGCGCCATTCAGCAGGTTGTGGCGCTTCTGGTTCGGGAAGGCCATCGCCGGATCGCCTATGCAGGACCAGTATATAACCAGGGGTTCCTGGATCGCTTCCAGGGCTATCGTCTGGGTCTGGAAGCGGCCGGGATTCCGTGGGATCGCACACTGGTTGCGACAAACAAAGCCATCGCACAATCTTGGATCCCTGCCGGAATTACAAGAGAGTACGAAGTCACGATCGATCGGTGGCTGGCGTCGCCCGATCCGCCGACCGCAATAGTGCTTACGACGGACGACTGGGGCGATTGGGCCATCGAATATTTGAGAAGGCGCGGAAGGAAGGTTCCGGACGACATTGCAGTGACGGGATTTGATAACATCGCTCACCGCTGGAATAGGGACAGTAACCTCACCTCAGTAGCGCAGGATTTCCCTGAAATGGGCCGACTGGGCGTTCACGGCCTCATTGACATGATCGAAGGGGCGCCGTTTGAGAACTATCGCACCTTGCTGCCGGGCAAACTAATCGTGCGGGCCTCGTCCGGTAAACCGCAATAGTCTCAGAAAAATAACTGATTGACAACAGAAACAACCTGTGTTATTATTAATTGTCTAACCGGTTAGACGAACCGGTTAGATGGAACACATAGCAAAACAATGACAACAATCCGCGACATTGCTAAAGCAAGTGGAGTTTCCGTAGCGACAGTGAGCTACGTTTTAAACGACGGTCCACGTAAGGTTAACCCGGAGACGAGAGACCGGGTGCGTAAGCAAATGGACAAACTGGGATATCAGCCTAACGCCATCGCTCGCAGCCTGTATACCGGCCGAACTAATACTATTGGAGTGGTCCTTTACACGTACGGCAGTACCAACCCGGTAGCGTCGCCGTACTTTGGACTGGTTCTTGGCGGCATCCTGGAAAGCGCGTCGCTCCTGCGCAAAAGCACGATGCTTATGCTGGAACCAATCACCGAGGAGTCGACGCACCACATAAGCATGTACTGCGACGGTCGAAGCGACGGGCTTCTGTTTATCGCTCCGCCCGAAACGTTTAAGATAGTTAAAGCCATGGTTGGAAGGAGGGTTCCTTATATCCTGGTTAACGACAGTTACCCGGACCCGCATGTTGCAACGATTGATATTGACAACACAAAGGCTGCAAGGAAGATGATGCAATATCTGATTGACAAGGGACATCGGCGTATTGCATTTATGAACGGAGACAATCGCCTTGACAGTGCAGCGAGCCGTGACGCGGGTTACACACACGCTCTCCATGATGCGGGTTTGACTTATGATCCCGCCCTGGACATAAAAGGGCAGTATCTTGAAAGATCGGGTTACGACCGCGCCCTGTCTCTCTACAAACTCCCGCAATCCGAGCGCCCCACGGCCATCTTTTGCGGCAGCGACCAGATCGCCCTGGGCGCCCTGCGCGCAGCGCGTGAGTTGAATCTGCGTGTTCCCCAGGATATCTCGATCGCAGGCTTCGACGACATTCCAAACGCCGCGGAATCCAATCCGCCCCTAACTACAGTACACCAGCCCCTGTACCGCATGGGACAGGAAGCCGTCAAAATGCTGTTCAAGCGGGTAGACGGCGCAGACCTTGAGAAATGCGAATTAGAGATCGAAATTATTGAGCGAGGTTCCGTCGGGAACCCACCTTATGTGTAGTTATTTTGTACTATAGGAGAAGAGCAATGAAACGAAAAGGGTTTACGCTTATAGAATTGCTAGTTGTGATAGCCATTATAGCCATACTAGCAGCCATTCTGTTCCCGGTCTTTGCCAAGGTGCGTGAGAAGGCGCGCCAAACCTCGTGCGCCAGTAACATGAAGCAGCTCGGCCTCGGCTTTATGCAGTACGTTGAGGACAACAACGAGGTGTTTCCGAACAGCATCAACTACGGCAGCGGTTGGGCCGGACATATCTATCCGTACGTAAAGTCCACCGGAGTGTTCGCCTGCCCGGACGACAGCGATCCGCGCACCGGCACCGGCGGAAACGGCCAGCCGTTTAATGCGGCGATCGATCACCCGGTCTCCTACGTGTGGAACAGTTACATCGCTGCTAATGGCCCGGTCGGTTCCACTGCCTATGGGCAGTATCCTCCCGGTTTCCAGCTTGCCATGGCGAGGCAGCCTTCGTCCACAGTCCTTCTTTACGAAGGCGATGCAGGCGCCAACGGCAGCGGGGCCAAGGAGGCAGCGAACAACTGGTTCAATCCCGCCGATGGCGGCTTAGATATGAATAGCTTATCGTCGTACGGCAATTTGGCGGACTATCAGACGCCAATTGAGACTGCGCGCCACATGCCTGGCTCCGCGGTCGGCGCGGGTACCGGCCCAGCCAACCTCAATTCCTCAACCGCTTCGCTCGGGGTGGCTCAGGGCTTCGTCGATGGACGGAACAACTACGTATTCGGAGATGGGCACGTCAAGTTCGTCGATTGGGCCCAAGTTTCGACCCCGGACAAAGTGCTCACTAACGGAGCCAATCCGATAAGCCCGAGAAACTTAGGCAATGGGAATCCGTTTGTCGTAACGTTCTTCCCGTTCTAGGGAAGGCAGAGTAAGCTGGCGCTTGCATTCGCTCCGCCAGCCCGCAAAAGTCAGTAAGGCTAGCATATGCAACAAGTTCAAAAAACAGGCACAGGGCTTCTGCTCACTCTAAGCGTGCTCACACTGATGACTCAGGGATGCGGCGCCTTGGCCCACAAGCACCACTATACGATGACCGCCGCGCAGAAGGAGAAGGCGATTGCCTCAATCGAAGGCAATTCCAACATACCGCCTGACCAGAAGGCGTCGATCCTTGCGAAGATTCGAGCGTACTAGCCTGTGCTAGTAGGACAGAATAATTAACGTCTATATACATGGAAAGGACAATTTTCGATGAAAAGATATAAAGGATTTACTATTATTGAGTTGCTCGTCGTTATAGCGATTATAGCGATCCTCGCTGCCATACTCTTCCCGGTCTTTGCCGGGGTGCGTGAGAAGGCCCGGCAGATTTCCTGCGCAAGCAACATGAAGCAGATGGGCCTTGGGATCGCGCAGTACACCCAAGACTACGATGAACTCTACCCGGACGACGGCTACAGTAACAGCGCTGGCAACGGCGTCGCCTGGGAAACGCAGATCGCCCCGTATATAAAGAGCAACGGTTTGTTCGTTTGCCCGTCAAACGAGAGCGAAAACGTTATGTATGGCGGGGCGCAAATCCCAGGCAGTTCTGACTACGCCAGCAATACCTGGGCCGTGAACAACAACTTTGGCGCCGCTGGAAGCGTTCTCCAGCTCGGGGATGGCGCATTTAGCGCTTGGGGAGCTACGGGCGTTTCGCTGACGATGTTCACCGAACCCTCCTCAACTATTGCTCTCGTCGAAAACCCAGGAGAGGACTCCCTGGCAGACCTCGGAACTTGCCCGACCTTTGCATGGCAAGGAGGTTGGGATATGGTTAACTTTAACATCAACGATCCAACCTCTGGATCCGAATGCGGCCCATATGGAGGACACACCGGCCTTGGCAACTATCTGTTTGCCGACGGACATGTGAAAGCTATGACGCCGTTCCAGACGACCGACGCGTCCGGTGGTGGATCCGGGCAAGTCAACATGTGGTCCCGAGATCAAACAGACTTCAATGCGACTGATGGCGCAGCCGTAAAGACGGCTCTCGCGGCAGCCGTCACAACCTGGGAATAAATTCCGAACCAGATCCGTAGTTGGATACTTGGGCCTGCTCAAAACCACTTCATGTGGCAAGAGCAGGCTCCTTTTACGTGTCTTGGTCTTGACAAATCCTCTCTTCTATATCACACTACAGTATCATGAGCCAAAATGATCCCGACGACATCCTGAATATTCTCTCGCGTGATGCACGCACGTCTCCCGATACGATTGCTACCCTTACGGGGAGAAGCGTCGATGACGTTGTGGCAGCTATACGGGAATACGAGCGGCTTGGCGTCATAAAGCTTTATAAAACCGTTGTTGACTGGGAAAAGGCCGGGAAGAACAAAGTGTTCGCCTTTATCGATGTCAAGGTTATGCCGGTGCGTGGAATCGGGTTCGACGGAGTTGCGGAGCGCATTTACCGATACCCGGAAGTGCACAGCATCTGGCTCGTTTCCGGCAGCAGTGATTTACGCGTTAAGGTGGAAGGCAGCGATATGCGGGATATCGGCCGCTTCGTCGCCGAAAAGCTATCGACTATTGAAGGGGTCACCGGAACGGACACCCACATCGTTATGCGCCGCTACAAAGAAGACCAGATCATTTACGCAGACGCAGAAGATGACGCACGCCTCGCAATTACGCCCTAACCCACCGTACACTCCGCAGCCACGGATTACGGGAACCCCGGATCCGCTGGAGACGCTCATCGGACCGGTTAACAACCAGGAAGAACGCGTCAGCGGCACAACACACCGCACCCAATAACAGCCATGAGCAATGAAGCCCTGCCACAACTTTCTAAGATAGTCCGTGAGATTCCGCCCTCCGGCATACGCAAGTTTTTCGATGTCGCGGCACAAATGCCCAACGCCATTTCTCTGGGTGTGGGCGAGCCGGATTTCGTCACGCCGTGGTCCATTTGCGAGGCAGCATACCTGTCTCTGAAGGCCGGGAAAACCTCCTACACGAGCACGTATGGTCTTATCGAGCTGCGCAAAGCCATTTCAGGGCATCTTCACGACCTTTACGGCGTTAGCTACCGTCCTGACGACGAAGTCCTGGTGACTGTTGGGGTGTCCGAAGGCATGGACCTTGCCATGCGGGCTATTCTCGATCCTGGGGATGAAGTGATCGTTCCGGAGCCGTGCTATGTTTCCTACCGTGCCTGCGTATTGCTTGCGGGCGGTGTGCCTGTGGGACTGCGTACGCAGGCGAGCGACGGGTTCCGTATTTCCGTGCCTCAGCTTGAAGCTCTGGTCACTCCCCGTACGAAAGCCATCCTCCTGGGATATCCGAGCAATCCGACCGGTGCGACCATGCCTAAAGAGGCCCTCCAGGAGATTGTCGATTTCGCGAAGCTGCGCAACCTCTACTTGATCAGCGATGAGATTTACGATCGGCTGAATTACGAAGGGCCGCATACCTGTGTCGCTTCGCTTAAGGGAGCCCGTGAGCGCACCATCCTGCTCAACGGCTTTTCAAAGGCCTACGCGATGACGGGATGGAGGATCGGGTACGCCTGCGCTCCAGAACCCATCCTTTCGGCCATGAACAAGATCCACAACTATACCATGCTTTGTGCCCCGATTACGGGTCAGATTGCGGCTCTGGAAGCTCTGAAGAGCGGTGAGCCTTACGTACAGTCGATGGTGGCGGAATACAATGGGCGGCGGCGCCTGATCGTTGCCGGGCTGAACAATATCGGACTCACCTGCCATGTCCCGCAGGGAGCGTTCTATGCCTTCCCCAGTATCGTAAAGACGGGACTTAAGGCTGAAGAGTTTGCGGAAAGGCTCCTGTTCGAAGAGGAAGTCGCCGTCGTCCCCGGAACCGCGTTCGGCTCAGGCGGCGAAGGGCACATCCGCTGCTCGTATGCCACCAATCTTGAGAAAATTCAAACCGCGCTGGATCGTATTAAGCGGTTCGTGGATAAGGTCTCGCCAAGCGTCCACGAACCTGAAGAATCGGCAGTAGTTCAAGCACGTCGATAAAACGTATTCCGTAAGGTTTTGAGGCCATGGCTGCTATAGGGCTTGTTGGGCCGGGGACATAGGGCTAGCAACCATGGCACACAGTTATTTGATCAGCCACTGCTGATTGGTACCGCCGTTTGCCGACCACTGATCGAGTTGTATCCCTTCCGTGGTTGAGAAGCCTGGGTCGTCGAGGACTTTGCTGCTCTTGTCGTTCGTGAGGGTGTAATACCCACTGCCTGCGGAAGCCACCTTCCACTTCTGATTGGTTCCTCCGGTGGAGGCAGACTGATCGATCAATCCCCCATTGGCCGTGCTTGACTTGACAACTTCCATCAACAGATTACTATGAACGCTCGTCAGGGTTACGATATTGCTACCCTGGTTAATTAAGACCCACTGCTGGTTGTTGTCACCATTCGCCGGCCACTGATCGACGATGGTCCCATTTTTGGTTTCGTTACCGAAATCGTCGCACAGGAATCCGCTGGAACGGCAGGCGATCGTGTATGTGCCGTTTGGTATCAGATAGTTGCCGGTTGCCGTAATTGTGAGGGGGAAAGCCAGAACATGATTCAGACTTCCGCTGGTCCCGATGATCGTTATCGTACTCGTCCCAACGGTGGCAATATTGCTGGCGGTAAGGGTAAGAACGCTAGTTTTCGCCGTTGATGTCGGGCTAAATGATGCCGTGACGCCCGAAGGGAGGCCGCTAGCCGAAAGAGCAACGCTGCCGGTAAAGCTATTCAGGTCGGTTATGGTAATCGTGGTTGTCTTGTGCGCGGCCTGAGCGATGGAAAGACTGGTCGGGTTCGCTGAGAGTGAAAAGTCCCCGCCGGCATTGATAGGGAGTTCGCCGTAGACGCACACCTGCTCAGAGTCCGTGCCAACGTACACTTTGCCGTTTGCCACGGTAGGAGCGACAAACTTCGCGAAATTGCCGAAATCGTCTCTGGCAGTATCCTGTTTGCTGTTCCATAGCGGGGTTGAAACGTTCGTCGCATTGAACGCATAAAGAGTCCCGGGAACAGTTGTGTGATCGGGATCGCCGTTGGGGATATCAGCCCAGACAATCCCTGTGTTGGCGACTGAGGCGTTCGAAGACACGGACAGTCCGATACACGCCGTGCCGGTCGAGGAAGAGAACGAACTCGCAGAACTGGGAGTCGTTGTGAAAAGCCCTGTGGAAGCGTTGTAGGGATATGCCTTCAGGGTGTCGTTCTCTGCCCAGACATACAGTGAAGGAGACGAGCTGTTCCAGAAAATCGGCGAACCCCACAGGCCGCTGTCCGCCTGCCACTCCTGAACCACGTTATCGCCGTTCACGTTAAGCTGCCCCATGTTGGCGGTGTTCACTACGTACAGGAGACCCTGTTTGCCTCCGCCGACAAGGTCCGTAGTTCCGGGGATACCGATGGGACCTCCGGAACCGAGGTCCGTATCGTTGGCATTGAGAGTATCGTAGTCGTCGGCTTTGAAGTAGTCGAGTTCAGAAAGTGTGCTGCCGGAGAGGCCCAGCTTAATGAACGACTCCCCGAAATCATCTGTACTGTTTTCTTCGGACTGCGTACTGTTGCCCGTCATTGCGTAGATGTACCCGGCAGCGTCGGCAACCAGACCGTTGCCGCCCATCCAGATTGCTCCGCGGCCGCCGTTTGGGGTGACGTTAAAGACGGCAAGCTGCTGCAGGGTCGATTCGGAGTAGGCCAGAACCCAGCCATGATATGGGTCGTAGTCTTCGTGGGAGGCGAACGCCAGGTAGAGGACGCCGTTGACGAGTGTGACGCCGGCACGCTGATTTTCCTGACTTGCGACGAAGGGGATTACTCCATTGACGCTTGCATCGCCGGTTCCATTTACCTGTGCGGAAATTAGCACTGGGCTCCCGGGCTGCTCGGCGCCTGTGGTGAGGTTAAGGGCGTGAAGCCGGAAAATCTGGACGCTGTTCTCATAGGTCTTCGCTACAACATAGATCGTGTTTGTAGTGGGATCGATGACCGGAGTACTGATTATTCCGACCTCGACAAGAATGTTCTGCGTATTGATAACAGTGCTTGGCACGGGAGTACCCAGAGATGTCTGCCAGTACTGTGTTCCGGCGTCCGCATCGAAAGCATAGACGCTGTCATGTGCAGTCGCTACGTACAATACGTTATGCGTCCCTCCGTCGATGGATACGCCAGGCAGGTAAAGCGGCTGTGCGTAGGTAAACCCGTCGATGGGCAGTGAAAATAGTTTGCCGAAGGTTGAGACGTTTACGTTACTTGTAGTCAACGTCGCCTCGCTCAGATTCCCGCCTGTTCGCAAATTGTCGTTATGCTGAGTAAGGACGCTTACCTGTGCAGTCCCGGCCATGGGCCTAAGACACAGAAGACAGAGCGTACATAAGAAGGGCAGAGCGATTTTGCGCAAGCTAGATTCGAGACGATTCATCTTTATCTCCTCCTGTATAGCGACTGTAGTTATAGACACAAACATAACGCTTGCTTATGTCGATTACGGCGTCAATAAAATCAGATGCGCCGATTCCCCTTTTCGAAATCCACTGCATGTGATTTGGCCGCGGTCGTTGATACTGAACGCGTTCGTCAATATCCATCCGCAGTTTTGTGGAATCAGGGTGTTCAAATCAAGCATTTGGTCTTTCTTCCAAAGGAACGCGTGGTGACCATAGCCTGCCACGCCTGAGGTTCCCACAACATCTCCCGCGTTGTTGATCCCTGAGGCCATACTGGGATCGCTCCCCAGCGTGCCTAAGTCGTGCATGGTTTCGTCGGAGTAAAGAAACGCATGATACCCCTGCGGCATTTCTGAAAACCCAACGATTTGACCTTTGTCGTTGACCGAACGTGCGCAGCTGTCTACCCCGCCCGGAAGGGTCCCAAGGTCTGCAATCTTACCATCCGTCCAGGCAACCGCGTGCTTGTGCCTGCCGTCGATATCGGCCACGCCTGCGACGATGTCCGTGTTGCTGATGGCGTAAGCCTCGCTGAAAGTACCCGCAGGAAGTGTCCCCAGGTCTATCAGGGCCGAGCCGTTTGTCAGGAATGCATGTCGCTGCCCTTTAGCAAGGTCGGCCTCTCCTACTGCCCGTCCTCTATCATTAAGTCCCAGCACGCGACTATCTTGCCCTCCCAGGGTACTCAGGACACGAAAATGCTTGTTTTCTAGAATAAACCCTCTGGTTGTAGCCTGACTGTCCACCGGGTTATTGCTTGTGTTTACCCAGCCGGCAACGGCCCCGCTGGTATTGATTGCGTGGGCGATACTGGTGGGATATCCCTGCTTGGTGCCCAGGTCAACCATGCGATCGTGCTGCCATACAGACGCGTGGATGTTTTGGGCATTCCGCATCCAGCAGGCCACTTGCCCGTTGCTGTTGAGTGGCGCAAGCACGTCGTCTGCAATGTGAGGCAGTTCGCCCATATCTTCAATACTGTAGGACTTAGGATTTAACGGGGCGGTCTTTGAAATGGGGTCCGCCAGTGAAAAGATAGCACTGGCGATTGTAGTTGTTACACATAAAACTACGACTGCAAAAACAGCCGTACATGTTTGAAGACGCCGCATTGGGGATTATTCCCAATTGATGAGAATGTTAATCATCCTGAATGGTAAATATCGTCATGATGTTTTTAGTCTGGCCGTCGATTGGGTCAACCAGCGTCTTTGTCTGCGTCATGTAGTTCAGGGTCAACGCCTTAACATGGCCGTCGCAAAAGAGAACATTAACAAAATTGGTGTGGCGCGCTTCGATATTATTCAGATGAGGTTTACCGTTCACAGTCGTAATGGATGGGTTATTCGCCCAGGTAGTCCAGAAGAAGCCCTGAGAGCCGCCGGGGTTGACTCCTCCCTGCGTGCCGTTGTCGTTGTCGGTTACCCAGACGGTATCACTGGGCACAACTATTTGAGAAGTGGTTACGTTATAGCTGTAAGCAGGGATGACCCCAGAGGCAGGGCTAACTGCTGAGCGTGGTGGGGTTTGGTTATCTCCAGGACTTCCATACGCGCCATTGAGGCCGTAACTCCCGTAGTTTTGTCCACTCCTGTAGACATAGGGCGGGCTGTCCGTATCGCTGGGACATGTAAAGACGCCTTGATTCTTAACATAGGGATAAATTGCGTCCATCCACTTGTAGTTCGCAGTCATATCCGAGTTGGCAGTCTTTGACCCGTAGTACGATTCCGGCTCTGTTTCGTCGTAGTCCTGCACATACTGCAGCAGCCCCAGTCCGATTTGCCGCTCGTTACTTTCGCAGGTGGCCTGGCGCGCCTTCTCGCGTACCTTAGCGAATACGGGAAAGAGAATCGCGGCGAGCAGGGCTATAATGGCGATGACGACGAGCAGCTCGATCAGCGTGAAGCCGCGTCTATCTAAGAGTGTTGTTTTCATAACGATGGGCCTGCTTAAGAAGAGTCTAAAGTAGTAGACTACTTATCCCGTGAGACACTTCATGGTTGTTCCCTCAGGGTTGCATGAAGTCTATTTTGAACCCTTGCTCAGAGACAATGAGTGTGCCGACCGTATAGCGCCGTGTACCATCATCGTGGTTGCCAAGCAGGTCAAGACGGCTGCCATCTCCATTTGCCTTAAACAACCCAACACGGATGTCGTACTTTCCGTCGGCCAAGTTCCCTGGGAGAGTGACCGCAACCGGATCGCTCAGCGTTTTTTCGCCGGCCAGCCATTCCGATGGATCTGCCGCTATGCCTGAGGCGGGCTGAAGGACTGGGTCGGATTGAGCGCCACGGCGCAGGTCGACAATATGGACGAAAACTTGCTCGCCGGCAGGGATTTTGTCATGAACCGCCCAGCCGAACACAATCGTGAAGGCGCGCGCTCCAGTCTGCACGAAGTGGCCCGCAGAGGCTATCACATGGAAACGTCCATCCAATTTTGGCGCTACATGAGGAACGCCGGGCATGGTGATGCTTTTGCCTCCATCGCCGATGATAAGCTTTCCGACGAAAAATCGCTGGTGCCCGTCGTCGGCCCCATTAAGAAGCAGTCGATCGCCGCTGGTCGGATTAAATATCCCAAACACAACAGGATAACTTCCATCTTTGAGCGCCGCCGGTATTGTGACTGTAACCACGGGACCGGTGACCGTAGATCCAACGATCCATGACGAAGCGTCCGGCGGCAGGCCCGGATCGATTCCAGTGACAATGCCTTCGTTAGCCGCCGCCGGGTCGACAAGGTGTACGAACGACTGATAGCCTCTCGGCACAGCAACACCCACATTGCACGCGAATACCATCTCAACGGTGCCTGGCCCAGTCTGCGTAAAACCAACGATCCCGGGCGTGATATTCAGCGAGGCTGCATTGCTTCGACCGACCAGAGCCAGAAGTCCGAATACCACGCATAGCACCGATACGAGACTATTTCCCACGGTATTTCTGATTTTCACTCACCGATCTCCTTGCTGACCACGCCTCAACCGCAAAACGAGAGGATTATTCCATACATACTGGAATGAGTCAATCCGGCCTGGAATTGCAACGCTTGTTGACTTGTATGCCTCCCAGCGGCTATAGTGAATCCCTATGCGCGTACTGCTTGTTAACGATGACGGAGTCCATGCCGACGGTCTTGTCGCCCTGTATCATGCCATTGCTGCCCACCACGATGTTGTTGTCTGTGCTCCGGAAAGACAGCGGAGTGCGGCCGGCCATGCCATTACTTTACACAAACCGCTGCGACTTAGCAAAAGCCATTTAAAAGACGGCACCCCTGCCTTTTCCTCGAATGGCACTCCCTCGGACTGCGCCACTCTGGGCATCCATGAAGCCATGGGCGACGAAGTCGACCTGGTGATCTCCGGTATCAACCATGGGCCGAATATGGGCTGGGACGTCCACTACTCAGGAACCGTCTCGGCAGCCATAGAAGCCTCCATTATTGGGAAGCAGGCCTTCGGAATTTCCGTAGCCAGCTTTGACGACGAAATTCATTGGGACACCGCCGCGCAATTCGCCCTGAAGCTTGCCGACCACATCGTCGCCAACCCGCTGCCGGCGTACATGGTATTCAATGTCAACGTACCGAACGTACCGCGCTCGGAACTTCGCGGGGTCGCAATAACGACTTTGGGACGCCGTCAGTATGTGGACTGTGTGGACAAACGCCTCGATCCACGCGGCCGAATGTACTACTGGCTCGGTGGCTCACTCTCCGACGAACGCGGACACGACGAGCCTGGAACCGACGTTAGCGCGGTCGACGACAATATGATTGCCGTAACGCCCCTTCAGCTTGATATGACAGCGCATAACCTGCTCCCCGGCCTGCGCTCTTTCGATTGGTAGTCGTCTAACTTTCAACATTCACGACCAAAACTAACTGTAACAAAGAAGTGACCATGTCAGAACATTCCATTAAGTCCAACGATAACGTCATTGTCGCCAAGTTTGGCGGATCATCCGTCGCCGATGCTTCCCAGATCCGAAAACTGCAGGGGATTGTGGCCTCGGACGCGCGGCGCAGGCTCGTGGTTGTATCGGCTCCAGGCAAGCGAACGCCCGAAGACAAAAAGATTACCGATCTGCTCTACCTTTGCCACTCGTTGACCGAGCAGGGTCTGGACCCATCGACACCCTTTAACGTGATCAAAGAGCGTTATCTTGGAATCGCTCACGATCTAGGGGTTGGCGGAGCGGCTGCATGGCTGGACTCGATTCAGACGGCGATTACACAGGGCGCAGAAAGAGACTGGATAGCCTCCCGCGGTGAGTATTTAAGCGCGCGGATTATTGCCGCTTATCTGGACGCCCAATTTATCGATGCAACTGAAGGAATCCATTTTGGCCCTGATGGCAGATTTAGTGCTGCGGAAACCTACGGCCGTCTGGGGGCTCGGATAGCCGCTATCCCAGAGGGTCAGATTGCGGTTATTCCCGGATTTTACGGAATCGATCCGGATGGAGCCATCCGGTGCTTTTCGCGCGGCGGTTCGGATGTCACGGGAGCTATCGTCGCGCGCGCGGCCCATGCCACGGTCTATGAGAACTGGACGGATGTTTCTGGAATGCTCATGGCCGATCCGCGTATCGTAAACAACCCTCAGCCTATTGAAGAGATAACCTACCGCGAACAGCGGGAGCTTTCCTACATGGGCGCTTCGGTCCTGCACGATGAGGCCGTCTTCCCGGTGCGTGAAGGCGGAATCCCCATCCACATCAAGAATACAAATGCTCCCAACGATCCCGGAACGCGGATAGTAACGTCGCGGGATGCGCACAATACAACCATCGTCGGCATCGCCGGGCGCAAGGGGTTTGCCTCCATCTTCACCGAGAAGGCGATGATGAACCAGGAGCGTGGTTATGGACGGCGGTTGTTTGAAGTCCTGGAATCCAGGGGGATCTCGTACGAGCATTCACCCACGAGTATCGATACCCTGTCGATCATCGTCACGGACGAGGAACTGAAGAACCAGGAAGCCGACGTGGTTGAGGAAATCAAGCGCGCCGTGCAGCCGGACCGCATCGAAGTGCAGCGCGATATGGCGCTTCTTGCGGTGGTTGGTCAGGGCATGGTGCACCGGGTGGGTATGGCAACGCAGGTGTTTACCGCGCTGTCTAACGCCGGCATCAACATCCGCATGATCAATCAGGGATCGAGCGAATTGAACATTATTATTGGCATTAAGGCCACGGACTACGAAAACGCGATTAAGGCGATTTACGCAAGTATTGTCTGATCGCCTATTGTTGGACACCGACGATCAGACAGTGTATCTCGCTAATGGGTAGGAACAAGAGTAGCGTTTTTGATCCAGATTACGCACTTTTGACCGCCAAGATTTATGTCTGGGACTCTAACCAGCGCGCCCTTTAGGTCTTTTGCTTTGAACGTATAACTAATCCGCTGCCAGGATGGCGCCAGGTTGATGGATACGCCCAGGCCGGCAGGTTGATAATTAGTCTGATTGGTCGCGCTCAGGCCGAGAGCTACCAATCGATCCGCCTTTGCATCAAAGGAGAGAGTATACGTCTGCCCCTCCGCAACCGAAATTCCGCTTTGATAGAGCTGGATGTGCCAGTCCGTCCCATCAACCACCGATGACGTCACCTTGAGGGCGTTCCCATCCTGCACCATGGTCGCGCGGGCAGGATCGTGCAATTCCAGGGTCCAACTGTTAGGGTCCGCTGAATCGGCGCTCAGGCCCATCGGGGCCCCTTCAACACACTTTACCGACGATATCCAGACAGTGCCTGGCTTGTAGCCCATGATAAAATTAAAGGCACTGATATACTTGACAAACTACGAATTTGGCGGTATAATTAAGACATGGACAGTGAACTGATATTACCCAAAACTCTTGAAGAAGCGATCCTGATGTTCAGCGACAAGATGTACGCTCATGATGTCGCAGTTTCCTTTGTCTGGCCCGAAGGTGATCCTACTTGCCCACGGTGCCAGAGTAAGAATGCTCATTTTCTTAAGGCTTACCTGAAGTTTCGGTGCCGATCCTGTAAGAGGGATTTCACCGTCAAAGTTGGCACAATTTTCGAGGACTCCCCGCTGCCGTTGTCAAAGTGGATGACAGCCGTTTGGATGATCGTGAACTCCAAGAACGGTATTAGCAGCCACGAGATGGCTAGAGCGCTGGGTCTCACACAGAAGACAGCATGGTTCGTTCTCCACCGAATTCGGGAAGCGATGCGGACAGGCTCTTTTCAGAAGTTCTCTGGGCCGGTCGAGGCGGATGAAACTTTCATTGGCGGCAAAGAAGCCAACAAGCACAGCGACAAGAAGCTGAACCAAGGCCGAGGCGCAGTAGGCAAGACTATCGTAATGGGTGTCTTAGAGCGGTCCGATGTCAAACAGGGATCGCGGGTACATGCTGAAGTCATCCAGTCTACCAGTAAGGCAAGCTTGAGTGCGGTTATCAAGAAGGAAGTTTCCGAATTCTCTACACTATATACAGATGCTTGGAAAGGGTACAACGGACTGAGCGCCGAGTATCTTCATCAGTTTGTTGACCACGCTGTCTGCTATGCCATCGGCCAAGTTCACACAAACGGAATCGAAAACTTTTGGAGCCTACTGAAGCGGGCTCTCAAAGGAACCTACATTAGCGTAGAACCCTTCCATCTCACCCGGTACGTTGACGAACAGGCTTGGAGATTCAACAACAGACGGTTCAAGGATGGAGAACGGTTCCAAATCGCAATGTGCGCTGTGTCTGGTAAGAGACTGACCTACGAGAAGTTGACCGGCGAGTACGAAGAGTTCTTCGATACCTACGGAATCTAATTTGACAAAAACGCGCAAAGCGATCCATAATCAGCTAAGGGCGGCGGACGAGATTTGAACTCGCAATCTCCTGGGGCCTAACCAAGCGCTCAAACCTTTTGAGCTACCGCCGCCATTCCGACGCCTCTTCCGATTCTGTTTAGACCGGAAGAGGCGTTCTTGTTATCTACTCGATGTCCGAATTTTTCTTATCAATCGGCACAACCATCGGAATTGGTTTGTGGGAATAGTAGACCTTAGTCCCACGAGTGAACGACTGTCGGAAAATCACCTTGTACCCCTCGGGTACCTCGATACGTTTCTTGCCCATACTGTCTCCTTCTGTCGTCGCACCAACATTGATAATTCAATGCGACTAGCACGCTTCAAAATTGGCAACGTGCCTTTTCACAGACAGATATGGTAAACTGGGGGTGCTAGTCCAGGCCATATCTGTACCAACTGCGAAACCTCGCAGGAAGTGCTTTGGTCAGCAAGAGTTCGGATCACGAGTCCGGGCTCTTGCCTTAACAAAATTCCCTACCGAAAAATAAGATTCTCCGCATCTTTACAAAAATACAGCAATGTGGTATACTACGCGTGTGGCAACTGTGTTTCACACACATTGTATACCATGATTTCAACGGAAATTCAACGGCTATGCCTTAAATTTGGATGATTCGATTGAAATTCATTGATTCGTTCCAATATATAATGCGTTTAATTTCTTTGAATTGCGCCGTATAATGTTCCCATGAGCACTTCGAACACACAACCAACCGAGACTGACACGCAACGCTTCTCCCGAACGATGCGCGCCCTGTTCCGAGTGCCGAAGGCCGAACTTGAAGAGCAACTAGCCAAGAGTGACGCTGAAGAGCCAGTGCGCACGTCTGGAGCCAAGAAGGGTACACCTAATTGGCGGACGAAGCGCAAGCAGCAGATAAACGAAGAACCGACCCGTTAACGGATCGGCTCTCTTCATAACTCCTCTTCATCCATCAACCATCCAACTCTCACTGCAAGCGCAGCTCCAATAGCCTTTAACTCAAAGTCATAAACCGGTCTGCCACCTGCTTCAATCTTGCTGATGCTCGCCTGGGTGAGCGTTACGCCATAGGCTTCCAGTAGACTCGACAAATCTTCCTGGGTGACTTTGAACGCTCGGTTAAGACGAGATTCCTTCATACGCTCCCCAATAACATT
>Ga0302315_10000806_pt1 | contig 33897 bp, 31 predicted proteins | sample III_Palsa_N3_1_FD_200532 | JGI IMG/M metagenome (GOLD analysis project Ga0302315, IMG submission 200532) | Peat permafrost microbial communities from Stordalen Mire near Abisko, Sweden - III_Palsa_N3_1 | ecosystem: Environmental > Terrestrial > Soil > Palsa > Peat permafrost | place: Sweden...
CCGTCTGGCGACAGTGGCGGCGACGCCGGATCAACCGGAAGTGCATTTGCATCCGAACAAGCTGGTCGAATACAAGTCGGTCGCGGCCGTCATGGCTTCGGCGCAGCGTCAGGGCGTCACCAAGATCGGACTGGTTGGGAACGAGCAGTTCTTGCAATAAAGTAGTAACCAGGCCCCTTTCGGCAATAGCTGAAAGGGGCTAATTTTTTGTTATTGATGGAATATTGGCAGGGTGACGCAGGGATTCCGACGAGCATTGCTTTTCGCCTGTGTGACGGTATCCGCCTCAGACACGCCCCCTCCTTCGGGGACACGGGTGCGCGGGAGTTTGGGGAGCATCACACCTCGCCTATGGTGTCAGGGTGACTGCATGCAAGCAGGCATGCCCTTCCTAGCGGGATACAGGGTATCATGCCATTTTTCATTGCCTTCAATTGAAAGATATTCTCATGTCTAAGTTTCGATTAGCACATCTGGGCCTTTTGGCTGCTCTTCTCGGCTTGAATGTAGCCCCGGTCCTCCTTGGCGCATCCGCTGCTTACGCGGCTGACGCCGTGCGCAAGGAAATTGGCACGCCTCTGCAGGCGGCCACGGACGACATCAAAAAGGGCAAGTACAAGGAGGCTTTGGCGAAAGTCCATGACGCTGAAGCAGTCGGCGGCCGCAGCTCATATGAAAACTACCTGATCGACTCTATCCGCGCTTCAGCGGCACAAGGCGCGGGCGACAACGAATTGGCGGCGAAATCGTATGAAGCAGTCATCAACTCCGGCCACGTCACCGGCGCTGCACAAACGAAAATTGTTCAGGTGCTTGCCGATACCTATTATCGCGCGGGCCAATACCCGAAAGCAATTGTCTGGATTACTCGCTACCTGAGTGAAGGCGGCGACGACCCTGCGATGCGCTCCTTGCTCATCAGTGCCTACTACGCCAACAACGAATTCGCACGTGCGGCAAAAGAAGTTTCGGCTCAAGTCCAAGCCGACGAAAAAGCCGGACGCGTACCGACCGAGCAACAGCTTCAATTGCTGGAAAGTTGTGCACTCAAGCTGGGCGACAAAGCCGGTTATCTGAGCGCCGTGGAAAAGCTGGCGACCTACCATCCCAAAAAAGAAACCTGGATCGAATTATTGAACAAGCTGGAGAACAAGCCCGGCTTCAACGACAGCCGCCTTGGTTTGGATGTCCTTCGCATGCGCTTGGCGGTTAATGCAATCAGCACCGCCAGCGACTTCATGAACATGGCCGAACTTGCGTTGCAAGCCGGTTATCCGGCAGAAGCCAAGAAAATCATCGATGCCGCCTACAAATCCGGCGCATTCGGCACCGGCACGGAAGCACCACGGCAAAAACGTCTACAAGATTTGGCCCTGAAAAAGCTGGCCGACGACGTGAAAGCCATGCCTCAAACGGAAGCGGATGCGGGCAAGGCAAAGGACGGAACTGGTTTGGTCGCCGTCGGCTACGATTATGTTACCAACGGTCAGTTCGACAAGGGAATTGCCATGATCGAGCAAGGCATTGCAAAGGACGATCTCAAGCACCCGGACGATGCCAAACTGCATTTGGGTCTGGCTTATTTGCAAGCGGACAAGAAAGCCAAAGCATTGGCAGCTTTCAAAACCGTGCAAGGAACCGACGGTACGTCTGAACTTGCTCACTATTGGACTATCCTGACCAATCATCCAGTGAATTAAGCAATTCATGGATTTCAAAAGGCCGCAGCCGGCAATGGCTGCGGCCTTTTTTATTGGGAAATTGTCAATTTACCATGCCTGGAGAATTACTCTGATTAATGGTACACTTGGCGGCTATATAGACATATATGTCCGTCGGCTATTTCGTTCCAAGTCTCTGATTTTCAAGCCGTTTTAGTGCCGACGAAGGCCGCGGGATACGCGGCTTATGTGGTTCACGCGCCTGTCGCGCCCTTTCTTTCCGATTGCAAAAGCTATTCCGCGAGATGATCGCGCTGGAGTTTGATATGTGGACTCGCCGTTTATTGATCTGCCTGATGCTTGCACTCACCACTTTGTCGGTATTAGCGACACCACGTCCTTTTCCCGCAAATGTGATGCGCGGCACCCTGTCGGCCGGGGGGATGTATCCACAAATTACCATCAATGGCCAAACGCAAACCCTGGCTCCGGGCGCTAAAATCATGAGTCAACAAAACACGATCATGATGCCCTCGACGCTGATGAATAATGTCTATATTGTCAACTATACGCTCGACAACCAAGGCCTTGTCAACATGGTTTGGGTTTTGACGAAAGAGGAATTGGCCCAAAGCCAATAAGAACGCCGCGATTAGCAGTTAATCTGTAAGTATTTCATGCAAAAAAAAGTATTCATCAAGACCTTCGGCTGCCAAATGAACGAGTACGACTCGGACAAAATGGCCGATGTGCTCAACGCTTCGGATGGCATCGTCAAGACTGATGTCTTGGAAGATGCCGACGTAGTGCTCCTGAACACCTGCTCGGTGCGCGAAAAAGCGCAGGAAAAAGTATTCTCCGACCTTGGACGCCTGCGCGAATTAAAGTTGATCAAGCCGGAGCTGGTGATCGGCGTCGGTGGCTGCGTTGCCTCCCAAGAGGGTGCCGCCATTATCAAGCGGGCGCCTTATGTGGATATGGTATTCGGACCGCAAACCCTGCATCGCCTGCCGGAATTGATGCGCCTGCGACAATCCAGCGGACATGCGCAGGTCGACATCAGCTTCCCGGAAATCGAGAAATTCGACCATCTGCCGCCGGCCAAGGTCGACGGCCCGACCGCCTTTGTCTCCATCATGGAAGGCTGCAGCAAGTATTGCAGCTATTGCGTCGTGCCGTACACACGCGGTGAAGAAGTTTCCCGCCGCTTCGACGATGTATTGACCGAGATCGCCGGTCTGGCCGCGCAAGGCGTCAAGGAAATCACGCTGCTCGGCCAAAACGTGAACGCCTATCGCGGCGTGATGGCGGACGGTGAAATCGCTGACTTTGCCCTGTTGATCGAATTCGTTGCCGACATCGACGGCATTGAGCGGATTCGTTTTGTCACCAGCCACCCCAAGGAATTTACCCAGCGCCTGATCGATACCTACGCCAAGGTGCCAAAGCTGGTCGATCACCTTTACCTGCCGGCGCAACACGGGTCTGACCGCATCCTGGCGGCGATGAAGCGCGGCTATACGGCACTGGAATATAAATCGGTGATACGCCGCCTGCGCGAAGTGCGCCCAAATATCGCGATATCTTCCGATTTCATCGTCGGCTTCCCAGGAGAAACCGATGCCGACTTCGAAGCCTTGATGAAGCTGATCGATGATATCGGCTACGACAACAGCTTCAGCTTCGTCTTCAGCGCGCGCCCAGGCACGCCGGCAGCGAATTTGCAAGACGACACACCGTACGAAGTCAAACTGAAACGCCTGCAACGCCTGCAAGCCGTGATTAACGACAATACCAAGCGTTATAGCGACGAAATGGTGGGCACCGTGCAGCGTATCCTGGTAGAAGGCCCATCCAAGAAAGACCCACAGGAAATGCAAGGCCGCAGCGAGAACAACCGAGTAGTGAATTTCGATGGCGGCCCGAACGCGGCCCGCCTGATCGGGCAACTGATCGACTTGCGCATTACGCAAAGCTACGCCTATACCTTGCGTGGCGAAGTCATTGTCAGGCAGTAGAAATTGAAAACCAAATCCCCCACCCAGCCGCTGTATTTCATTCCTGAACCGCTTGACAATACTCGGCTGGCGCATTTATGCGGTCCGCTTGACGAGAATTTGCGGCAAATTTCAGCCGCGCTCGATGTGACTGTTTTCCGCCGCGGCGAAAAATTCATTGTCAGCGGCGCCAATGCAGCACGGGCCGTGGAGATCCTGGAGCGCTTTTATGCGCGGGCGAACAAGATCGTTGCGCTGGAAGACATTCAACTGGCGCTGGTTGAGCAGCGCGTTACTATCGCGCGCGCCAATGCGCCGGTCGAGGCCAAGCCCAACAAAGCAAGCGAAATCGACCTCGAAATTGAAAGCCCGGTGCTGAAGACGCGCCGCAACGATTTGCGTGGCCGCACCCCGCATCAGAATCACTACATCAAATCGGTTTTGGAGCACGACATCACCTTCGGCGTCGGCCCGGCAGGAACCGGCAAGACCTATCTGGCGGTAGCCTGCGCGGTCGATGCGCTGGAACGCGATGCGGTACAGCGCATCATCTTGACGCGCCCGGCAGTCGAAGCCGGCGAGCGCCTCGGATTTTTGCCGGGTGATCTGGCGCAGAAAATTGATCCCTATCTGCGTCCCTTGTATGACGCCTTGTACGATTTGCTCGGTTTTGATCGCACCCAGAAGCTATTCGAGAAGCAAATGATCGAAATCGCCCCGCTGGCGTATATGCGCGGCCGCACCCTAAATCATGCGTTTGTCATTCTTGATGAAGCGCAAAATACGACGCCCGAACAGATGAAGATGTTCCTGACACGGATCGGTTTTGGCAGCAAGGCGGTGATTACCGGTGACGTCACGCAAATCGATTTGCAACGCAACCAGAAAAGCGGCTTGATTGAAGCGCTGAAAATCCTGGAAAACGTACGCGGCATCGCCTTCACCCATTTCTCCAGCGCCGACGTCGTGCGCCACCCCCTGGTAGCGCGCATTGTCGATGCTTATGAAGCGGCGTCCGGCACCGAATACCCCGTATCGATCAAACATGCCACAAAAAAATAAACTGTCCTTGTCGGTGCAATTTGCAGACCCGCGCTTGCGCGACATCATTCCCCGGCCGCAAGTGCGGCGGTGGGTGCAGGCCGCCTTGCTGGCGCCGGCGGAACTGACCGTCCGCTTTGTCGATGCCGAAGAAGGCCGCGTGCTGAATCGCGATTATCGGGCCAAGGATTACGCAACCAATGTGTTGACCTTCGCCTATACCGAAGACGATGACAGCGCCGTGACCCAGGCCGACATCATCCTCTGCACCGACGTTCTGCAACGCGAAGCCGCTGAACAAGGCAAGACATTGGAAGCACATGCCGCCCACCTGGTCGTGCATGGCGTGATGCATGCCCAAGGTTACGATCACGAGACCGATGAAGAAGCCGCCGAAATGGAAGCCATCGAAATTGAAATCTTGGTGCGCCTGGGCGTGGAAAATCCATACAGCAGTTCCTGAAATACCCGCCAACCGGCTCGTCCATCAAGTTTACAAACGCTACGCATGAAAGTGTGCGCTTACATATTGCAAGCTGGCTATATCCAACCATGGACTTCAACGAGCCATATTCATAATTAAAATGTACCCTGCCAGCATGCAATATCGGGCATCCGAAAACTTTTCGTGTATGCTATGAAGCCTCAAAACAACGTCGCAAAAACGGCTTATAGCCATATGCAAGATCTTCCCAGTAGCGCCAAGACCCTTGACGCCAAACCCCATCGTTCATTATTTGAACGTCTGACTGCACTCATCTCTCCAGAGCCGGAAAATCGCGGCGAATTGCTGGAAATCCTGAACGATGCGCATGAACGCAACCTGATCGATGCGGATGCCTTGTCGATGATCGAGGGTGTGTTCCAGGTTTCCGATTTGTCGGCCCGTGACATCATGGTGCCACGCTCGCAAACCGACGTGGTGGATATCGCCAAGCCGATCGAAGAGTGGCTGCCGATGGTGTTGAAAACCGCGCACTCGCGTTTTCCAGCGGTCGAGGGCGAACGCGACAAAGTGGTGGGCATCTTGTTGGCCAAGGATTTGCTGCGCTACTACGCCGAAGATTCCTTCGATGTGCGCGATATGCTGCGGCCTGCCGTCTTCATTCCGGAATCTAAACGCCTGAACGTGTTGTTGCGCGATTTCCGCGCCAACCGCAACCATATGGCGATCGTAGTTGATGAGTACGGCGGCGTCGCTGGTCTGATCACGATTGAAGACGTGCTGGAACAAATTGTCGGCGATATCGAAGACGAATACGACTTTGACGAAGAAGAGGACAATATCCTTGCCATCGAGGATGGCGAGCACGGTCCGCGCTGGCGCATCAAGGCATTGACCGAGATTGAACAATTCAACGCCAGCCTGGGAACTGATTTTTCCGATGAAGATGTCGATACCATCGGCGGCCTGGTAGCCAACCATTTGGGCCGGGTGCCACGCAAAGGCGATAGCTTCGAAATCAGCAACCTGCGCTTTGAAGTCCTGCGTGCCGATGCGCGCCAGGTGTATGTATTGTTGGTCGAACGGCTGCCGGAAACGCCGGAAGAGCCGGGCTGATCCCTTGACCCCGCCACCCTCCGTCACTCTTAGCACCTGAAAGCCACCGCGTGCCGTCACTGCTTGCGCCCTCGCGATTCCAACGCCTTGCTCCTTTGCTATGCCTAGCGGCAGGCTTCGTCTCGGTCTTCGCGTTTGCCCCATTCGGCCTGTGGCCGGTGCAATTCATTGCGCAGGCGTTGCTTTTTTACCTGGCCGCACGCGAGCCGACATTAAAACGCACCTTGTTGCTGGGTTGGGCTTACGGCTTCGGCTGCTTCGTGTTTGGCGTGTACTGGCCGTATGTCAGCATGCACAATTACGGCGATATGTCGCCGCCGCTGGCTGGCTTGGCAGTCGTATTGTTTTCGCTGCTGCTTGGCGTATTCAGCGGTATTGCGGTGGTCGTCGGCAATTGGTTGCGGCAGCGCTGGCAAGCCGGCAGCCATTTAAGTTATTTGGCGATTTTCCCGTCGACCTGGATGTTGTCCGAATGGCTGCGTGACTGGATTTTTACCGGCTTCCCGTGGTTGGCAACCGGCTATGCCCATACCAGCGGCCCATTGGCTGGCTTTGCACCGATATTTGGCGTATTCGGCATCGGCTGGATCGCCGCGATCATCGCGGGCAGTCTTGCCCTGCTCCCGGAAAATCGGCGTGCGCTCGCGGTCGCGTTGCTGCTGCTGGTAGCGGGATTGGGCTTGAAATCGATCGCCTGGACCCATCCCAGCGGGCAGCTAATCACCGTACGCTTGCTGCAAGGCAATGTACCGCAGGAAGAGAAATTCGAGAATTTGCATCTGGGTGAAACCCTGACGATGTACGACGGCATGCTGCGCGCAAAACCTGCCGATTTGATCGCAACGCCAGAAACTGCCATTACACAATTGCCGCAATTATTGCCGCCTGACTATATCCCTCGGTTGGCTGCGTTTGCCAAGCAAACCCAAAGCCATCTCGCGCTGGGAATTGTCGTGAGCGATACACCAGGTGTCTATACAAATAGCCTGATCGACCTGTCGCCGCAATTGACTCCCTCCAATTTATATCGTTATGACAAGCATCACCTGGTGCCGTTCGGTGAATTCGTGCCCTACGGTTTCCGCTGGTTCGTCGACATGCTGCAAATTCCATTGGGTGAGTTGACTCCCGGACTATCGCCGCAAGAGTCATTTGCGGTGAAGGATCAATGGATATTGCCGAATATTTGCTACGAAGACTTGTTTGGCGAAGAAATTGCATCTGAGATTGCCGCCGATTACCATGCCGGCAAGCCGCAACCAACCATCCTGCTCAACGTCTCGAACATGGCCTGGTTTGGGCAATGGCTGGCGGTGCCGCAGCATTTGCAGACTTCGCAGATGCGGGCATTGGAAACCGGCAGGCCCGCTTTGCGTGCAACCAATACCGGTGCCACGGCCGTCATCAATCCTAAAGGCGAAGTGCTGGCTGAATTGACTCCCTATACGCGCGATACGCTTGCGGCGACCGTGCAAGGCTATGCCGGAATAACCCCTTACATTCTTTGCGGCAACGCGCTGGTTGGCGTATTGGCAATGCTGACCCTGATTGCAGCGGGAATCTTCAGCCGCAAAAAGCTTTCTATCCCTCCTATCTGAGCTAAAAACCGTTAAACTTGAATGTTTAGCGACTTTCCTTTCCCAAATCAGGGAAATCACGGCTACGACCAAGATGCTCACATTTCAACAAATCATTCTGACCCTGCAAGAATATTGGGACGCGCAAGGTTGCGCCCTGCTCCAACCGTATGACATGGAAGTCGGCGCCGGTACTTCGCATACCGCCACCTTCCTGCGCGCAATCGGACCCGAGCCTTGGCGTGCCGCCTATGTGCAACCGTCACGCCGCCCCAAGGATGGCCGCTATGGCGAGAATCCGAACCGGATGCAGCATTACTACCAATACCAGGTCGTGTTGAAACCGGCGCCGGAAAACATTCTCGATCTGTATCTCGGTTCGCTGAAAGCGCTCGGCCTCGATTTGCAGCAAAACGATGTGCGCTTCGTCGAAGACGATTGGGAAAACCCGACGCTCGGCGCCTGGGGCTTGGGCTGGGAAGTCTGGCTGAACGGCATGGAAGTGACCCAGTTCACCTATTTCCAGCAGGTCGGCGGCCTCGATTGCAAACCGGTCCTGGGAGAAATCACCTACGGTATCGAACGCCTGGCGATGTATCTGCAAGGCGTGGAAAACGTCTACGACCTGGTGTGGACTGAGTGGGAAGAACGCGGCGTCAAGAAGCAGCTGACCTACCGTGATGTATTCCATCAAAACGAAGTGGAACAATCGACCTATAACTTCGAATATTCGAATACCGAATTCCTGTTCTCGCTGTTCGGCAACTATGAATCCGAAGCCAAGCGCCTGCTGGAAGTGCCGTTGGCATTGCCGGCCTATGAAATGATCTTGAAAGCCGCGCATACCTTCAACATGCTCGACGCGCGCGGCGCAATTTCGGTCACCGAGCGCGCCGCCTATATCGGCCGGATTCGCAACTTGTCGCGGGCAGTAGCGCAAGCCTATTTTTCGGCGCGGGAAGCATTGGGCTTTCCGATGTGCGGCGATACAAGTAGCGACAATCGCAATGCAGCGTAATGCGCTCGACCTGCCCAATCGCCAAATAATTACACAAATAAGTTACACAAATAAGTTACACAAATAAGTCATCCACATGAGTCAAACACTGTTAGTCGAACTCTTGACCGAAGAGCTGCCACCGAAGGCCTTGGCGAAACTCAGCGAAGCATTCGCAGCCGGCATCGTCGCTGGATTGAAATCGCGCGATTTCCTGGAACCCGATGCTGCCGCCACCGCCTATGCAACGCCGCGCCGCCTGGCGGTATCGATCAGCAAAGTACGTGCCGCTTCGCCGGACAAATCGATACGCGAAAAGATTTTACCGGTCGCCATCGCGCTTGATGCGAACGGCAACGCCAGCGCGCCGTTGAGCAAGAAGTTGGCGGCGCTGTCGCAAAACCTCAAGCGTGGCGACATCGCCTTGAGCGATTTGGAGCGCGCACCGGACGGCAAGGCCGACAGCTTCTTCTACACCTATACCGCTGCCGGTTCGGCTTTGCATCTCGGCTTGCAGGCAGCATTGGAAGACAGCATTGCCAAGTTGCCGATCCCCAAGGTCATGAGCTACCAACGCCCGGACGGTGAAACCGTGCAATTCGTGCGCCCGGTGCACAAATTGACCGCGCTGCATGGCAACGACGTAGTTCCCATCGCGATTCTGGGATTGGCTGCAGGACGCGTAACCTTGGGACACCGCTTTTTATCGCAAGGTGAAATATCGATCAAGCATGCCGACGATTACACCGCTGCGCTGGAAGCGCAGGGCAAAGTCATCGGCAGCGTGACGGAACGCAAAGAGAAAATCCGCGCCGCCTTACTGGACAAAGCGGGTGCCGATCAAGTCCTGATGCCGGAAAGCCTGCTGGACGAAGTCAACGCCTTGGTGGAGTGGCCGGTGGTGTATGCCTGCCACTTCGAAGAAGAGTTTTTATCGGTCCCGCAAGAATGCCTGATTCTGACGATGCAAACCAATCAGAAGTATTTTGCGCTGACCGATGCTGCTGGTCGACTGCGTTCGCGCTTCCTGATCGTGTCGAATATCGAAACCAACGATCCGCAACATATCGTCGGCGGCAACGAGCGCGTGGTGCGGCCCCGCTTGTCGGATGCGAAATTCTTTTTCGAGCAAGATAAAAAGAAAACCTTGGCCGAGCGTCTGCCCGGTTTAGCCAACGTGGTGTATCACAATAAATTAGGAACCCAGGCGCAACGCACGGAACGAGTTAAGCAACTGGCAGGAAAAATCGCCCGCGCTCTAGGTCACGATGTCGCGCTGGCCGAGCGCGCCGCGCTGCTCGCCAAGACTGACTTGCTGACCGATATGGTCGGCGAATTTCCCGAACTGCAAGGCATCATGGGCACTTACTACGCGCGCCACGATGGCGAGCATGAAGAAGTCGCCCTGTCCGCTTCAGAACATTACCAGCCGCGTTTTGCCGGCGACTCCCTGCCGACGACATCTGCCGGCACGGCGGTCGCACTGGCCGACAAACTGGAAACCCTGGTCGGTATTTGGGGCATAGGCCTGCAGCCAACCGGCGACAGGGACCCGTTTGCGCTGCGCCGCCACGCGCTCGGCGTGCTGCGCATGCTGATCGAAAAACGCTTGCCGCTGTCGCTGGCGCAACTGCTGGGCGATACTGCACAACTGTTTGCCGATAACCCGCAATTCAAGGATCCCACAGCCGAAGCGCTGGCCTTCCTGATGGATCGCATGCGCGGCCTGTTGCGTGAACGCGGCTACACGCCAAACGAAATCGAAGCAGTGGTCGCACAGCAGCCGGACACTTTGGATAACATCGTGGAGCGTCTGCAAGCCGTCACGGCCTTTGCGCAATTGCCGGAAGCGGCGGCGCTGGCCTCCGCCAACAAACGCATCACCAATATCCTCAAGAAGAATGCGGATGGCGCCAGTGGCGCAGTGGTTGTCGACTTGTTGCGCGAGCCGGCCGAATCAGCTCTGCATCAGGCGATGACGCAATGTGCGCCGGCAATCGACAGCGCATTTGCGCAGGGCGACTTCACGACTACGCTCACACGCCTGGCGAAATTGCGCGCTGAAGTCGACCAGTTTTTCGATCAAGTCATGGTCATGGACGAAGATCTGCAACTGCGCAATAATCGGATTGCATTGCTATCGAATTTGCATCAAATGATGAACCGGGTCGCTGACATCTCCAAATTGGCGGTTTAGTAATGAAACTAATTATCCTTGACCGCGACGGCGTAATTAACCGCGACTCCGACGACTTCATCAAGTCGCCGGATGAATGGGTTCCCCTGCCCGGATCATTGGAAGCCATCGCTCGCCTGAACCAGGCCGGTTACCGGGTCGCGGTTGCGACCAACCAATCCGGTGTGGCACGCGGCCTGTTCAATATGGTGGCACTAAATGCCATCCATCAAAAGCTGCATGCTTCCGCGCAGCAGATTGGCGCGGATGTCGATGCGATCTTTTTTTGCCCGCATGCTGCTGCCGATAATTGCGATTGCCGCAAACCCAAATCGGGGATGCTGCGCGCAATCGGCAAGCGCTTCGACACCACCCTGAAAGGTGTTCCTACGGTTGGCGATTCGCTGCGCGACCTGCAGGCCGGTTATGTTCTGGGCTGCATACCCTACCTGGTATTGACCGGCAAGGGCGAAAAGACCAGGGACAAAGGCGGCTTGCCGCCGGGAACGCAGATATTCAAGGACCTGGCCGCAGTCGTGGATCACTTGTTGCGCCAACCTGAATCCAACACCGTGGCCTGACACCGCCTCGCAATTGCAAATATAATACGACCTGTCAAACTGGAGTTTCGATGTTACGTTTTACCTTGGTTGTGCGTTCGATTTTATTCTTTGCCATCATGGTGGCCGTCACCATCCCCTGGGCCTGCGTCTGCTTCATCGCAGCGCCGTTGCCTTATACCAAACGCTATTTCATTACCTCGCGCTGGAATGTGTTCATCATCTGGCTTGCCAAAGTATTGTGCGGCATTCGCTATCAAATCAAAGGCGCCGAAAATTTCCCGGATGCGCCTGTCATTGTTCTGAGCAAGCACCAGTCGGCATGGGAAACCATTTTCCTGCTGTGCAAATTGCCGCGCCCGCTGGTCTTCGTCTTCAAGCGGGAATTATTGTATGTGCCATTTTTCGGCTGGGCACTCGGCCTGCTGCGAATGATCCCGATTGATCGCAACAAAGGCAAGGATGCGTTTGCCCATGTGGTCGTGCAAGGCCGCAAAAGACTGGCGGATGGACAATGGGTTATCATGTTCCCGGAAGGCACCCGCATTCCGGTTGGCCAGAGCGGTAAATACAAAGGCGGCGGCGCCCGGTTGGCGGTAGAAACCAATACCGTGGTGGTGCCGATCGCATTGAATTCCGGCGAGTGCTGGGGCAAGAATTCCTTCGTGAAGAAACCTGGCTTGGTAACGGTATCGGTTGGCAAGCCGATTTCGCCAGATGGCCTGACTCCGATTGAGTTGATGCAAAAAGTTGAAAATTGGATAGAATCTGAAATGCGTGTTATTTCACCTGATGTTTACCCGAAAAAATAGAAGCCGCCTACTTACCTCCTTGAAAAAGCTGCTACGCCAAAATTTGCCCGACCCCAACCAGCTTGCGCTGCAATTAGATTTCTTTTCCTCGGATTTTTTCACTCCGCCCTCGGTAGATCAACCAGCCCCGGACCGTGCACCTGGGGCCGGTAAGCAAGGGCAAGCAGCACCACCTTCCGGCATTGCCCCGTTCGAAGCGGTTACTCCGGTTCCCGCGCCGGGAAAACGCCGCATTCAATTGCAGGAACATGTGCTGGATTATCGCCTGCTGCGCTCCAAACGGCGCTCGATCGGTTTCCTGATCGACGATGACGGATTGCGCATTACCGCCCCCAAATGGGTCACGTTGGCGGAAATCGACATTGCGATCCAGGAAAAGCAGCGCTGGATATTCGCCAAGTTGAACGAATGGCGCGAACGCTCCGCCCGCCGCCTGCAACCGCAGATGCAATGGCGCGACGGCGCCACGCTGCCCTACCTTGGCACCGACATCACATTGCGCATACGCGCCAATCATGCCGTCGGCGTCGCTTACGATGCCACCACGCAGGAATTGACCGTGTGCTTGCCGATGGATGCCGATGAACAGCAATTGAAAGACCGGGTGCAGAGCTGGTTGCAAGCGCAAGCCAAGGCTGTCTTCGCGCAACGGTTACCGGTTTATGCAGAAAAATTGGCGGTCCGCTACCGCGCCTTTGCCCTGTCTTCGGCGATGACGCAGTGGGGCTCCTGTACCGCCGACGGCAAGATCCGCCTGAACTGGCGCCTGATCCATTTTTCACTGCCGCTGATTGATTACGTCATCGCGCACGAATTGTCGCACCTGCGGGAAATGAACCATAGCCCGCGTTTTTGGGCGACCGTGCAATCGGTATTCCCTGAATTCCAGGCTGCCAAGAAAGCCTTGCGCGAACGGGCGCCGGAAACGTTGCCGGCATTCTGAAATCAACTTATTACCGGGAAAATATGCGGATACTTCACACCATGCTGCGCGTCGGCGATCTGCAGCGTTCCATCGATTTCTATACCAAATTGCTGGGCATGAAATTATTGCGCACCACCGATCGCCCCGAACAGAAATACACGCTGGCCTTTGTCGGTTACGGCACCAATCCCGGGCACGCAGAACTGGAACTGACCTATAACTATGGCGTCGACCACTATGAACTTGGCACCGCCTACGGCCATATCGCCATCGCGATTGAAGATGTGCACCGAACCTGTGAACGAATCGCAGCAGAGGGCGGCACTATTACGCGCGCTGCCGGCCCGGTAAAAGGCGGCACGACAGTCATTGCATTCGTGCAAGACCCCGATGGTTACAAAATTGAATTAATCGAACGCGAGCCGGCAGTTTGAGCAGACGAATTAAGCGAGCGTATCAGGCATCTTTTAGTAGATTCGCCAGCGCCACAAACTGCTCCAGCGGCACTGCCTCCGGACGTGCTTGCGGATTAACGCCGGCATCGATCAAGTCCTGTTCCGTGAATAGCCCCGCCAGGCAATTGCGTATCACCTTGCGCCGTTGCGAAAAGGCTTTCAACACCACTTGCTCCAGCCTGGCCTGATTGCAGGCCAGCGGTTGGGCAATCGGGATCATGCGCACGATGGCCGACTCTACCTTGGGCGGCGGGTCGAACGCAGTCGGCGGCACGATGAACATCAACTCCATGTGGTAACGCCATTGCAGCATGACCGACAAGCGTCCGTAGGTCTTGCTGCCGGGTTCAGCCACCATGCGCTCCACCACTTCCTTTTGCAGCATGAAATGCTGGTCCTGCACCTGCGGCGCAATCTGCGTCAAATGAAATAGCAAGGGACTGGAAATGTTGTAGGGCAAATTGCCGACCACGCGCAGTTTGTTGCCTGGCGTGACGGGAATGGCGGAAAAATCGAATTGCAGCGCATCGCCGGCATGCACGATCAAGTGCGCCGGGTCGAAGGTTTTGTTGAGGCGCGCCACCAGGTCGCGATCCAGTTCAACTACATGCAATCGCCGCAGCCGTTCCAATAGCAAGCGCGTCATGGCCGCCAGGCCAGGGCCGATTTCCACCATGCAGTCGTCGGCCTTGGGATCGATCACCTGGATGATATTGTGCAGCACCGCAGAATCGGTCAGGAAATTTTGGCCGAAGCGCTTACGAGGAATATGTTTCATTGGTATCTTATTTGCACACTGCGTTGCACATTACATCATGCATTACGTAAACTCGGGTCGCGCAATTTGGTTTGCTGCCATGTCGGCGGCAACATGAATGGCGGCTAGCATACTGCCGTAGTCGGCCTGCCCCAAACCTGCCGCAGCCAGATCCAGGGCGGTGCCGTGATCGACCGAAGTGCGAATGATCGGCAAACCCAAGGTAATGTTGATGCCGTGCCCAAAGCTGGCGTATTTCAATACCGGCAGCCCTTGGTCGTGATACATCGCCAGCACGCAGTCGGCCTGCTCCAGGTATTTTGGCTGGAACAAGGTATCGGCCGGATAAGGGCCGCTGACATTGATGCCTGCTTGCTTGGCTGCTTGCAAGACGGGAATGATGACATCGATCTCTTCCCGGCCCAGATAACCGCCTTCGCCCGCATGCGGATTCAACCCCGTGACCAGGATGCGTGGCTGCGCCAAACCGAACTTGGAACGTAAATCGTCATGAATAATCTGCAAGGTCCGCAGCAAGCCATCGAAAGTGATCGCCTGTGCGACATCCTTCAAGGGCAGATGGGTGGTTGCCAGCGCCACGCGCAACGGCGGGGCATCGCCCCCTGCCAGCATCATCACGACTTGCGCAGTACCGGTTTTCTCCGCCAGATATTCGGTATGTCCGGTGAAGGGCACGCCGGCGTCATTAATGGTGCTCTTTTGCAGCGGCGCCGTCACGATCGCATCGACCCAGCCGCGCTGCGCTGCCTCAATCGCGATGTCCAGCGCCTGCAACACGCTACGGCCATTTAGGCTATTCAATTGCCCCGGCACTACCGGCACCGCCAACGGGCAGTCGATCACCGCGATGCGATCGGCGCCAAATGCCGGCAAGCCATCATTGCGCACCGCTTGCAAGGACACGGCCACCAATTGTATCGATGCATCGATTGCCGCAGCCGTCATGGCCAGGAAAGCCGCATCGCCGATCAATATGCTATCAACACTGGAGCGCAGCTCCCAAGCCGACCGGATCGCGATTTCGGGGCCGATTCCTGCGGGTTCGCCGCAAGTGATGGCAATGTGCGGACGCTGCTTCACTTTGCCGCACGTTGCCGGTTTGATTGCAGGACTATCACTTGTCATCCGAACGGAATTCGACGTAAGCACGGTCACGCGTGGTGCGCAGCCAATCCTGGGTAGCTTCGTCCAGCTTGCGTTCGCGTATCGCTTGGCGCGCTAGCAACCGTTGCCGTTCCTTTGACAGGTCGTCACTCTTGCGCTCGACGACTTGAATCAAGTGATAACCCAAAGAGGTTTGGACCGGATCGCTGATGCCGCCCGGCGGCAATGAATTCATCGCCTGTTCGAATTCAGGTGCGGTATCGCCGGGATATACCCAACCGATGTCGCCGCCCTTCGATGCCGACGAATCATTGGAATACAATTTTGCCAAATCCTCGAAGGTCGCCGCCTTGTTGTTCAAGCGATCTTTCAGTTCAAGCAGCTTGCGTCGCGCTTCTGCTGCGGTGACCACTTGATTGACCTTGATCAGGATATGCCGAACGTGGGTTTGCTGAACGGCCGGCGGAGCTGTCGGCCCACCGCCCCGCATGATACTGGCAGTGCGCTTGCCAACCAGCTTGATGATGTGGAAACCATTGGCACTCTTGACGATCGACGATACCTCACCCTCATGCAACTTGGCGACCGCATCAAGGAAAAGTTGCGGCAACCGGTCTTGATTGCGCCAACCGAGGTCGCCGCCTTTCAAGGCGTCGGTACTTGAATCGGAATAAGTCGCCGCGAGCTTGCCGAAATCGGCGCCCGACTTCAGTTGTCGCAAGATATCTTCCGCCTTCGCGCGACGCGCCGCAATTTGTTCGGCACTGGCGTTTTCCGGAATACCGATCAGAATTTGCGCGAGATCCAATTCTTGTTGCCCTGCCCCTGCGCCGCTTTGAGCCGCCAGGTAATTGTCCACTTCCGATTCAGTGATTTGCAGCTTGTTTTCAACCTCGTGTTCGCGCACCCGTTGCATCATGATCTCGTCACGAATCTGCTCACGGAATTTAGGGTACGCTGTTCCATCGCGCTCCACCTGATCGCGAAACTGCTGCATGTTCATTTTATTGGATTCGGCAATCCGGCTGATATAACGGTCCAGCATCACGTCATCGACCCGTATGCCGTCTTCCTTGGCAAGCTGCAATTGCGCGCGATCGATAATCATCCGCTCCAATACCTGCTTCCTGAATTCAGCTGCCGGCGGCGCGGAGATGCCCTGCGCTTTCATGCTGCGCTCGACGAATGCCATCCGGTCAGCCAGTTCATTCTTGGTGATCACATCATCGTTGACAACCACAACAATCGAATCGGCGAGTTGCGTTGGCACCCGTTCCTTCACCGGCGCCGGAGCGGATGTTGCCGGCGTGCTGGCTGCAGGGGCAACAGCGGGAGCGGTTGCCGGCACTGCAGCGGGTGCAGGACTAGCGACCGGCGCTGCCGACGGCACCGTGCCGGCAGCGGTCTGCGCCAATGCTCCCTGCTGGACACAGAATGCGGCACACAGCAGGAAAACCTTCAGCTTGGAATTTGGGATCATAGTCGTGCCAATTTGCTTAGTGTGAAAAGAGTTCATAAATGAAGATCGTCTTATGGATAGACGGGTTTTGGAGCTTGATTGACCGCCTGGTAACCCGGCACGTTAAGGCGAATCGCCTCGACTGCATTTTGCCCCAAGCTGCCCAATCCGTTTAATTCAAGCTGGATAAAGGTGGAAGTTGAACTGACTTCAGTCGCTGTTTGCGTATGCTGCCCACCGAATCGCAGCACCCAGCAATCCGCTTTGTACTCGACGCCGACCAGTCCCTGCTGGACGTTGTGAGTCGGCAGCGAATAATCCACGCGCCCCACGGCATACCAGCGTTGCAAAATCGGCCATTGCCCGGAAGTGCTGATTTGCTGGAGCGAAGTTTGCACGTCGCGGATATATTGGACATTCAACAGCTTTTTAGGTTCCGGCTCAAAACGCATGCCGACGTCCACCTGATTCAAGCCGTGTGTGGTTTCACTATAATCAAGATCGGCATTCGCGGTCAGCATGCGGGCAAATTTGCCTGCCGCGGAAAACAGTAAGTCGGAATTACTGTTTGAACCCGGCACATCGGTCGGCAGAGTAACGCGCTCGTTATCAAAAGAAAACCGCTGTCCGACCGCAAAACGCGCGAGCTCGTCGCCTGTCGTATCAAGGAAACGGGTAATCAACGCGGTCGTCAATTGATTGGCATCGCCAATGCGATCGCCGCCGACAAAGCGGTTCTCGCTGAACAATTGGGAAAAACTGAGGGTTGCATCGGCGCTGTCAAAATTCGGAATCAGGCTTTGATCGCGATACGGCGTGCGCAGATAGAATAAACGCGGCTCCAGCGTTTGCGTCAGATCGTGCCCGAACAAGCTGACGTCGCGATCGAAAATCAAACCACTGTCGAGCGAAAAGGTTGGCACTCCCCGGTATATCTGAGAGGGAACGCCGACATTCTGATCCTGCAACTGGTATTCGCTCAGATTAAACGAGAGTTTCGGCGTAATGAAACCCGAAGGCATGATGATCGGATACGACAAACGCGGCACCAACGTGTAGCGATCGCCTTCGACCACGCCGGGCTCATAGAAGCGCGTTGCCGAAAAATCCACCGACCAGTCGAAGCCTCCGGCGACGTCCTGGCGCCCGACATGTGCCAGGAATTGCGGCAACTGGTCGTAAGGCGGCGTGATTGGCGCCAGCGGATCCTGCAATACCTGATAGCCGGTCACATTCAGTTGAACCGACCAGAATGGCTGCGTATAGCTGAGCGAAAAGTCACGCCACAGTTCTCGCTGCGACGCAGTCGTGATCGAACGCGTGAAATCATTCGGATAATCGTTGTCCGACGCGCCGTTGATGTTCCAGCTCATATTCCAGCCGGGCGCCAGCATTTCGTTATGCACGGAGCTGATGGCCCAACGCTCGGTGCCGGTAAGATCATCGTGCGGCAGGATTTCGAGCTTGGTTTCGCCGTAGAAAGTTGGCTCCAGATAACGAATGTCGGTACCCAGTTGCAACCCGCGTTGCTCAATCCAGGTGGGAAACAAGGTCATGTCGCGATTCGGCGCGATATTGAAATAGTACGGCGTTTCCAATTCCAGCCCGCCCCGGTTCGACAGGTATTCACCCGGCGCCAAAAACCCGGATTTACGCGCGTCGGACAAGGGGAAAGGCATTTCCGGCGCATACAGTATCGGCAAGCCCTCGAAATACAACACCGCGTCATGGCCGGTGCCGGTGTCGTTGCCGCGATCGATATCCATCGTTGCCGACTTCAGGTACCAGTCCGGATCGGGGCCTTCACAGGTACTATAGGTGCCGGAGATGACCTTGGCACGGTCCTCTGCCTCGAAGTCGATGCGCGGCGCGTGTCCCTGCGCGTTATTGCTGGCCAGATGGTAATCCGAGTCCAGCATGTAGCCCAGGCCGGTATCCATCTTCAGCTTTAACTCATCGCCGGTAAACAGGTCACCGAAACGCGTCATCCGCACTTGGCCATAGGCCTCGATCTGATCTTCCACAATATGATAAGTTGCCTTATCGGAAACTACATCAGTATCACATTGCGACACTTCGACATCGTCGTAAAGATACATCACCCGATCCGGGCTACCGGTCATGAATTCCGCTTCAGCGGTCTGCGGGCAATTTTTCTGCGATTTAGGCTTCTTGGCCGATGGCGGAATGCCGTCTGGCGGCGCGACCCCAGCGGTCCCGGTAACAATGGAGATGTCCGGCACACCGAGGGCAACCGGCATGCCGTTCAGCATTTGCGCATGCGCAAGCATCGGCACCGACAAGGCCGCAATGATTGCAGCCGCCAGAGGGAGCAAGCGTGGCGAATTGGGAAATGCTGGAGACCAGGTCATGAAATGCGGAAGTCAAGCACCATAATGAACACCATATCAGGCGATTTTTTAAGTTGAATCCCTTATTATATGGGAACTCCACCGTTCTCAACCGTATTACCCAGGTCACTTGATGTCTTTACTTATTCCAAACGATCCCCGTTTCACACAATTAAGCCATTGGCTAGGCACTTTGCAGGCCCCAACCGTCCATCTTGAGACGCTGCGCCCGGCCTCGGCCGACGCCAGCTTCCGTCGTTATTTCAGAGTGGACGCCTCTGACGGCGTTAGCTATATTGCAATGGATGCGCCGCCTCCGCAAGAAAATGTTCGGACTTTTATGCAAGTGGCAGAAATATTTGGCCAAGCCGGCGCTTCGGTGCCAAAAATTGTTGCGCATGACGTCGAAAACGGCTTTTTGTTGCTAACCGATCTGGGGCCGACCACTTATTTGCATGTGCTTAATCCCGATAGCGCCTACAAATTGTATATCGATGCGCTCGACACCTTGATATTGATACAGGTGCAAAGCCAGCCCGATGTCTTGCCTGAGTACGACCGTGCGTTTCTTTTGCGCGAGCTGATGATTTTTCCGGAATGGTATATCGGCAAGCACTTGGGCGTGACCTTGACGGATGCGCAAACGGCGGATTTGAACAAGGTATTCGACGCCTTGCTCGCCAATATCCTTGCGCAACCCCAAGTCTACGTGCATCGTGATTACCATTCACGCAATCTGATGGTTTTACCAAACGGCAATCCCGGCGTGCTGGATTTCCAGGACGCACGCTATGGCCCCATCACTTACGATGTCGTTTCGCTGCTGCGCGACGCCTATATTCAATGGGACGAGGAAGTCGTGCTCGACCTGGCCATCCGTTATTGGGAACGCGCCAAGCGTGCAGGCTTGCCGGTGGCCGCCGACATCGACTCCTTCTATCGCGACTTTGAATTTACCGGCTTGCAGCGCCATTTGAAGATACTTGGCATATTCGCCCGCTTGTGCCACCGCGATGGTAAACAAGCCTATCTGGACGACTTGCCGCTGGTTATGACCTACGTCCGCAACACGGCAAATCGCTATAAAGAATTAAAACCACTGATTCGCTTGCTGGATCAAGTGGAAAACAACGCGCCGCAAGTCGGTTACACATTTTGAAAGCACTGATATTTGCCGCCGGAAAAGGCGAGCGCATGCGCCCGCTAACCGACTCTTGCCCCAAACCCTTGCTAAAAGTACGCGGGCGACCTTTGATCGTGTGGCAAATCCTGAATCTGGTGCGAGCCGGCGTCACCGAGATCGTCATCAATCATTCCCATTTAGGGCACATGATTGAAGACACGTTGGGCAGCGGCGCGCAATTCGGCGCCAGCATTGCCTACTCGGCGGAGGCCAGTCCCTTGGAAACCGCCGGTGGCGTTGCCCAGGCGCGTCATTTACTGGGTGACGCTCCTTTCGTTGCGGTGTCGGGCGACATTTATTGTCCGCATTTCGACTTTGAGCAAGTCAAGACGGCGCTGGAAGATAACGATGTCTGGGGCAACCCGCATCCGTCCGACAAGCGCGACGTCGCCTGGTTGTATCTGGTCAAGAATCCCGACTTTCATCCGCAGGGCGACTTTGCGTTGCACAGCTTTTCGATTGCCAATGAGGGCGAGCCGCGCTTCACCTTTGCCAACATCGGCGTGTATCGTCCCGAGATTTTCGATACCATTACCCCCGGCCAACATGCGAAGCTGGCGCCGATCCTGCGCGCCTATGCAGATCGCGGCCAGGTCGGCGGCGAAGTGTATCGTGGCGATTGGTTCAACGTCGGCACGCCCGAACAGTTGGCGCAATTGAACAAACCATTCAATGAAAGAAATATTTCATGACAGCTTATGCGGCCAGACGCGCCAGCCTGATTGCACAAATGCAGGCCAATGGCGGTGGCGTTGCCATCATTCCGACTGCGCATGAAGTCATGCGCAACAGCGATGCCGAATACCCGTACCGGCACGACAGTTATTTTTACTACCTGTCCGGCTTTACCGAACCGGAAGCGGTGGTGGTGCTGGTTGCTGGTACAACCCCGCAGGCGATCCTGTTCTGTCGTGAAAAGGATATGGAGCGTGAAATTTGGGATGGCTTTCGCTACGGCCCGGAAGCTGCGCGCGCAGCCTTCGGTGTCGACGCCGCCTTCCCGATTTCCTCTTTAGATACTGAAATCCCCAAATTACTGGCCGACGTACCGGCGCTGTATTACGGCTTGGGCAGCGACGCCAAACTGGATGCGCAAGTCCAATCGTGGCTGGGCGCGGTACGGCGGCAAGTTCGCTCCGGAATTGCTGCGCCAACGGTTTTCCACGACCTTCATCCCTTGCTCAACGAGATGCGCCTGTTCAAGGACGCTAGTGAAATCGCCAGCATGAAACGCGCTGCTGCGATCTCTGCCGAGGCCCATGCGCGCGCGATGCGCTTTTCGCGTCCCGGCATGGCCGAGTATCAAATCGAAGCGGAGTTGCTGCATGAATTCCGCCGCCATGGATCGGAAGCACCGGCCTATACCTCGATTGTCGCCACCGGTAGCAATGCCTGCGTATTGCATTATCGGGCCGGATCATCGGTATTAAAGGACGGCGACCTGGTATTGATCGACGCCGGCTGCGAATTCGACAGTTATGCGTCCGATATCACCCGCACCTATCCGGCCAACGGCAAATTCAGCGCGCCGCAAAAGACCATGTATGAAATCGTATTGGCCGCGCAAGCCGCCGCCATCGATGCCATCAAACCCGGTATGCGCTTCATCGACCCGCACAACGCTGCCGTCCGCGTGCTGACGCAAGGCATGCTCGACACCGGCCTGCTCGACAAGAACAAACTGGGCGGCCTGGATGATGTGATTGCCAATGGCGACTATCGCCAGTTCTACATGCACAAGACCGGCCACTGGATCGGCATGGATGTGCATGACGTCGGCGATTATCGCGAAGTTGCAGAAGTGACTGCGACCGAAAAACCGTCGCGCATTCTGCGCCCCGGCATGGCGATGACCGTCGAACCCGGCATTTACATCCGCCCTGCCGCCGGCGTGCCGGAGCAATACTGGAACATTGGCATCCGCATCGAAGACGATGTGCTGGTCACGGAAAGCGGCCACGAAAATATCAGTCACGGCGCACCCAAGACGATCGCCGAAATTGAAGCGATCATGCAATGATTTTGATCGAATTCAATGCCTGATGCCGACATCGTAGTCTGCGGTGCCGGCCCGGTTGGGCTGGCCTTCTCGCTTTTATTAGCCAAGCGCGGCGTGCCGGCCAATCGCATCGCGTTAATCGATGCCAAGAGCATCGAGCAAGCTGCGGAAGACCCGCGCTCGATCGCGTTATCTTACGGTAGCCGGCAAATCCTGGAGGAAATCGGCGCATGGCCGATTGCTGCTGAACCGATCCACCAAATTCATGTATCGCGGCGCGGCCACTTCGGTAAAACATTGATCGACCGCGAGGATTTCGATGTGCCCGTGCTCGGCTATGTGACCCGCTACGGCGCATTGGCAAAGGCATTGGGCGCATGCGCAAATCAAGCTAACATCGTGATGCTGCGTCCGAAGCAAGTGACTGGCATCGACGATGCCGCATCTTCCGTGACGGTTTCCTTGTCGGACTCGAGCACCGTCAACGCCGCTATCGCGGTGCAAGCCGAGGGGGGCGTGTTCTCCGAACAAGCGGATAAAACGGTGCGCCGCGACTACGATCAAACCGCCATTGTCGCGCAGTGCTGGACCAGCGCGCCTATCCCACATCGCGCCTTCGAGCGCTTTACCGATGAAGGTCCATTGGCATTGCTGCCGCAAGACGATGGCTATGCATTGGTCTGGTGTGTGCGACCACCTCACGCGACCGAGTTGCTGAATTTATCGGACGCTGCCTTTTTATCGGAACTGGAACGCACTTTCGGCTCCCGCCTGGGACGCTTTGTGCGCGTTACGCCGCGCTTCAGTTTTCCACTGGGCCTGAATGCCCAAGCGGCCGGATCGTCGCGCACCGTCGCGATTGGCAATGCCGCCCAGACGCTGCATCCAGTGGCCGGACAAGGATTGAATCTAGGCTTGCGCGATGCAGTGGTCTTGGCACAAGCGCTGGCACAAGAAACCGGGCCGGTTGCGTTGGAGCGTTTTGCCGCCAGCCGTCAGCCCGACCGAAACCTGACGATCCGTTTGACCGATACCATGGCGCGCATCTTTGCCAGCGCGCCAGACGGAGCGCTATCGCAAACTTTGTTGGGCGCTACGCTAGGGATGGTCGATGCGATCAAGCCGGCTAAGCGGGCGCTGGCGGAGCAGATGATGTTTGGGTGGCGTTAAGCGCGTCGCCTACGGTGCATCAAGTGGGGCGTCAATAGCGCGGCGTATTGCGCCGTATGTTGCCGTTGCGAGTAATTATTCTGTGCCAAGGTCAGGTAGGGCGTAATAGATAAAGCCCATTACGCCCTACCGAGTTGCAGACCGTTCAATATTGATTCTGCGGCAGACCATCGGCGATCTCATAGTAATCACCCTTCTCTGCCACGAAGATGTGCATCTCCAAATGAGTAGAAGTGGGCGTGTCGAAAGCACCCATGGCGATGCCAATCCAGTCTCGCGCCGGAGGATCAAAGAACAGCGAAGATCCGCAGGTCGCGCAAAACCCGCGGCGCACTTTCGCAGACGATTGGTACCATGTCAGGTACTCCTGACCAGTGATCGCGACTGCAGTCCTGGGCACGTCCGTTGATGCAAAATAATGGCCTGAATGCTTCCTGCATTGGACGCAATGACACGCATCGGGAGACTTCAGGTCTCCTGTCACAACAAAGGAAATCCGACCGCAGAGGCATGAGCCTTTTTGAATAGTCGTCATTATTCGATTCCTATACATTGGCCTAAAGCACGCATTTGCATTCAATCAAATCATGCAGCGTTAACGAAAAACTCCCCTGACGTCAGGAGAGCTTTTCAGTTACACACCGCGATTATTCAACCGCCTTGACCATATCCTCAATCACCTTCTTCGCATCGCCAAACACCATCATCGTTTTATCCATGTAAAACAATTCGTTGTCCAGTCCGGCATAACCAGCCGCCATCGACCGCTTGTTGACGATCACGGTCTTGGCTTTATAGGCTTCCAGAATCGGCATGCCGGCGATCGAAGATTTCGGATCCTTGGCGGCTGGGTTGACGACATCGTTCGCGCCCAGCACCAGCACCACGTCGGCCTGGCCGAATTCGCTGTTGATGTCTTCCATTTCGAATACCTGGTCGTACGGCACTTCGGCTTCGGCCAGCAGCACGTTCATGTGGCCTGGCATGCGGCCGGCGACCGGGTGAATCGCGTACTTGACGATAACGCCTTTGTGCGTCAGCTTCTCGGTCAACTCCTTCAATGCATGCTGGGCACGTGCCACGGCGAGGCCGTAGCCGGGAACGATGATGACCGTTTCTGCATTGCTCATCAGGAAAGCCGCATCGTCAGCCGAGCCGGATTTTACCGGGCGCTGTTGTTGCGCGGCGCCGCCGACGGCCGCTGCTTCGCCACCGAAGCCACCCAGGATCACGTTGAAGAACGAACGGTTCATCGCCTTGCACATGATGTAGGAGAGGATCGCGCCGGATGATCCAACCAGCGAACCGGCGATGATCAGCATCGGGTTATTGAGCGAGAAACCAATGCCGGCCGCAGCCCATCCGGAATAACTGTTGAGCATCGACACCACCACCGGCATGTCGGCGCCGCCGATAGGGATGATGATCAGCACGCCCAGTACAAAGGCGATTGCCGCCATCAATACGAACGGCAACCACAATTGCGTCACGCAAAAGGTGATGCCCAGGCCGATCATGATCAGCGCCAGTACCAGGTTGACCATGTGCTGGCCCTTGAAACTGACCGGTGCGCCCTGGAACAGACGGAACTTGTACTTGCCGGACAATTTACCGAACGCTATTACGGAACCAGAGAAAGTAATCGCGCCGACGAAGGTGCCGATAAACAGTTCCAGGCGATTGCCAACTGGAATTGCCGCATCCCTAGCAACCAGGCCGAAGGCCCACGGTTCGGACACCACGGCGACTGCGATACAGACGGCAGCCAGACCGATCAACGAGTGCATCGCTGCCACCAGCTCCGGCATCTTAGTCATCTCGACGCGCTTGGCCAACATCGCGCCGATACTGCCGCCGACCACGACGCCAACCAGCACCAGGCCGAAACCAAGACCTGCACCGGAGGACTCTTCCTTCAGCTTGATGATCAACGCAATCGTGGTAATGGCGGCAATCGCCATGCCGCTCATGCCGAACGCATTGCCGCGCCGTGCAGTGGCGGGATGCGACAAGCCCTTCAAGGCTTGGATAAAGCAAACCGAGGCGATCAGGTACAGCAGCGTCACCAGGTTCATGCTAACGAATTCCATCCCCATTATTTTGCTCCCTGGCTAGCTGGCGTCTTCGGCTCTTTTTTCTTGAACATTTCCAGCATTCGCTGCGTGACCAGGAATCCGCCGAACACATTCACCGCAGCCAGGGCTACCGCCAACGTGCCCGCAACCTGGCCAACTATTCCCTCGGTCAAGCCTGCCGCCAGCATCGCCCCGACGATAATGATCGCGGAAATCGCGTTGGTCACCGCCATCAACGGTGTGTGCAGCGCCGGTGTAACGGTCCAGACGACGTGGTAACCGACGTAGATCGCCAGCACGAAGATGATCAGGTTGATGATGGTGTGACTGATTTCCATGATGTCCTCTTTGATTGGGATGATGCCGTGCAGCTTCCTGCACTAAAGATTTTTCTTTATTTTTTCAGGTCGGTGATCTGATTCTTGTCGTCGACGAAAACTATCTTCTGCTTATATGTCGCGATTTCTTCGTCCGTCATCGGTGCGTAGGTGCAAATGATAAGCAAATCGCCAAGATGCGCGCGCCGTGCTGCAGCACCGTTCAATGAAATCTCACCGCTGCCGCGCTTACCTTTTATCGCGTAAGTCGAAAAGCGTTCGCCGTTATTGACGTTATACAATTCGATTTTTTCGCATTCACGGATATCGGCTGCTTCCAGCAAATTCTCATCGATCCCGCATGAACCTTCGTAATTCAGATCACACTGGGTAACGGTTGCGCGATGTATCTTGGCGCGTAACATAATTCTTTGCATCTTTTTTACTACTCCTATTTGCGCAGCACTTCGCCGCCACTACACAACAGCGTTGCCGCCACAATTTCATCTTCGCGATTGATCGCCAGAGCCGCGTCCTTGTCGACGATCAGCTTCAGGAAGTCCAACACGTTACGCGCATACAGGGCCGATGCATCGGCCGCCACCAGGGTCGCCAGATTCGGCTCGCCGATGATATGCACACCGTATTTCGTGACTGTCTTGCCCAGTTCGGACAGCGGGCAATTGCCGCCTTGCTCGACCGCCATGTCGACAATCACGGAACCCGGCTTCATCGCTTTCACCGTTTCTTCACTGATCAGCGTCGGCGCCTTGCGTCCCGGTATCAATGCCGTGGTGATGATGATGTCGGCCAGCTTGGCGCGTTCATGCACCAATTCCGCCTGCCGCTTCATCCAGTCAGCCGGCATCGAGCGGGCATAGCCGCCTGTGCCTTGCGCGATTTCTTTTTCTTCATCGGTCAGGAAGGGCACATCGATGAATTTGGCGCCCAGCGATTCCACCTGTTCCTTGACCGGCGGCCGCACGTCGGACGCTTCGATCACCGCGCCGAGTCGCTTGGCGGTAGCAATCGCCTGCAGACCCGCTACACCGACGCCCATGATCAACACGCGTGCCGCTTTTACCGTACCGGCAGCCGTCATCAGCATCGGCATGAAGCGCTGATAGGTATTAGCCGCCATCATGACGGCCTTGTAACCGGCAATATTGGCTTGCGAAGACAACACGTCCATCGATTGCGCGCGCGAAATTCGCGGCGCGGCTTCCAAGGCAAACGCCACCAGGCCATGCGCGGCCATCGCGGCGGTGTTATCGGCGTCGAATGGATTAAGCATGCCGATCACCACGGTGCCGGACTTGATCAGCGCCCGTTCCTCGGCGTTGGGTGCCCGCACCTTCAATACCATGTCGCAAGCGAAAGCCTCTGCCGCGGTGCCGATTTGGGCGCCAGCCAGCAGGTAAGCCTCGTCGGTAATGCTGGAAAGGACTCCGGCACCGGACTGCACGATAATCTGGTGTTTCGCGGCGAGCAATTTTTTTATTGTCTCGGGGGTCGCGGACACACGGGTCTCACCCGCCCGCGTCTCGGCGGGAATGCCGATTTTCATGAGCTTCTCCAAGGATTAGAATTTCTTACAGGGCTATGATCTTACACGGAAACTTTAAAAAAGAACAACCGTTCGTTTTTGAGAATTCCCACTAAAATTTTGTCTGACGGTGTAATTTGACGCCAAATATTGCCTTAAAAACAGAGATTATGTCGATATTGTTCGCAATTTGGCGCAATTTGCAATACTGCCACAATCAGGCCAGACGATTTCAGCTCGACCACAATGTGCGGGACTTTTTGCAACAAAATCGATGTTTTGGACCAATCCGGCATGGTTCGATGCAACCAGATCGCTTATATGACGCCCCCGCGAACGCAGCGTACACGGTAAAATGAGCCCCCTTTTACAAGAGTATCTATGAGCGACGTCTGGAAACCATCTGTTACTGTGGCTGCGATCATCGAGCGCGATGGGAAGTTCTTGCTGGTCGAAGAAGAAACCAGCGATGGCATCCGCTTCAATCAGCCAGCCGGCCACCTCGACCCCAACGAGTCGTTGCTGCAAGCAGTAACGCGCGAAACGCTGGAAGAAAGCGCCCATGACTTCGTGCCGACCGCGCTGATCGGCATGTATATGTCGCGCTACCTGTCGTCGCGCACCGGAACCGACGTCACCTATTTGCGCTTCGCCTTTTGCGGAGAATTGGGCGCCTGGCATGACCAGCCGCTCGACACCGGCATCTTGCGCACGGTATGGATGTCCTACACGGAACTGGTCGCTTGCAGCGACAAGCATCGTAGCCCGCTGGTATTGCGCTGCGTGGACGATTACCTGAGCGGGCAGCGTGCGCCGCTTTCGCTGGTGTTCACCCATCCGAGCGCGGTTGGCGTACCTACCGGTGCAGAATATGGCTAAGAAAAAGGTGGTGATCGGCATGTCCGGCGGCGTTGATTCGTCGGTATCTGCCTGGCTGTTGAAGGAACAAGGCTATGAGGTGATCGGCCTGTTCATGAAAAACTGGGAAGATGACGACGATTCGGAATATTGCTCGACGCGTGAAGATTGGATTGATGCAGCTAGCGTGGCTGACGTGGTCGGCGTCGATATCGAAGCAGTCAATTTTGCTGCCGAATACAAGGATCGCGTGTTTGCCGAATTCCTGCGCGAATACCAGGCTGGACGCACACCGAATCCGGATGTGTTATGCAACGCAGAAATCAAGTTCAAGGCCTTTCTCGATCATGCGATGAAGTTGGGCGCCGACTTGATCGCCACCGGCCATTATGCGCGCGTGCGCGAAGTCACCGCCGGTGCCGATACCGGCAGCTTTCAATTGCTGAAAGCGGTCGACGCCAGCAAGGATCAAAGCTACTTCCTGCATCGATTGAATCAAGCGCAGTTGTCAAAAACATTGTTCCCGCTCGGTGAAATCCACAAAACCGAGGTGCGCAAGATTGCAGAAAAATTAAAGCTGCCGAACGCCGCCAAGAAAGACTCCACCGGCATCTGTTTCATCGGCGAACGGCCGTTCCGCGAATTCCTGAACCGCTATTTGTCTTACCGGCCGGGTCCGATGAAGACCGACACCGGCGACATCGTCGGCGAGCACGTCGGCTTGAGTTTTTATACGCTGGGGCAACGCAAAGGCATTGGCCTGGGCGGCATCAAATCGCATCAAAATGCCGAAGGCAATAGCGAACCTTGGTATGTTGCGCGCAAGGATGTTGTCAGCAATACGCTTTACATTGTGCAGGGGCACGATCATCCGTGGCTTCTGTCGCCGACGCTGCACGCCGGACAAATCAACTGGATAGGCGGGCACGCGCCGGCGTTGAAACAACTTTCAGCCAAGACTCGCTATCGACAAGCGGATGTGGCTTGCCGCCTCGACACCTCGAATCCCGACGAATTTGCTTTGGCGTTTACCGATCCGCAATGGGCGGTGACGCCGGGACAATCGGCAGTGCTATATGACGCCGATGTTTGTCTAGGCGGCGGCATCATCAGCTCTGCTGCATAGCAACAGGCTCATCAATACAATAAGAAGAAAATTTTCCTGCCTCGTTGTACACTGCGTGACACCGCCCGGTCGGGCACTCTTTGTTGGAGCGCACCATGCAGGACTCCCCGCTACGTTACCTGACCCTGATCATCGCCGGATTCATTTTCATCCTGTCGCTGGCCATTGCCTTGCTGACCCATAACGGCTGGTGGCTGGCGATATTGTCGGGCGCATTGACGGCAGTCGGTATCGCAGACGTCACGCAAACCAAACGCTCCATCTTGCGCAATTACCCGCTTCTCGGGCATTTTCGCTTTTTCTTCGAAACCATCCGCCCGGAGATCCGGCAATATTTCCTGGAAGAAGACACCGAACAAAATCCGTTTTCACGCAACCAGCGTTCCATCGTCTACCAACGCGCCAAGCAGGCGCTTGACAAACGCCCGTTCGGCACGCAACTCGATGTCTACCAGGCCGGTTACGAGTGGGTCAACCATTCGATTTCGCCGGCCAAAGTGGAGCCGCACGATTTCCGCATCACGATTGGTGCAAATCGGCCGCAACCGTATTCGGCCAGCGTCTTCAATATCTCGGCGATGAGCTTCGGCGCCTTGTCGGCGAACGCGATTCGCGCGCTCAATCAAGGCGCGAAAAAAGGCAAGTTCATGCACGACACTGGCGAGGGCAGCATCAGCCGCTACCATAGACCGGAACAGGCCGGCGACAGCGGCGGCGATCTGGTCTGGGAAATCGGCTCCGGCTACTTTGGTTGCCGTAATCCGGACGGCAGTTTCTCTGAACAAAAATTCGTCGAGAATGCGACCACGGCGCAAGTCAAACTGATCGAAATCAAATTATCGCAAGGCGCTAAACCGGGGCATGGCGGCGTATTACCCGCTGCAAAGGTGAGCCAGGAAATCGCCGAAGCGCGCGGTGTGCCGATGGGCGTCGATTGCGTCTCGCCATCATCCCACTCGGCATTCGATTCACCGGTGGGCTTGCTGGAATTCGTTGAACGGCTGCGCAATTTGTCGGGCGGCAAACCGACCGGCTTCAAATTGGCGATTGGCCATCCGTGGGAATTTTTTGGCATTGTAAAAGCGATGCAGCAAACCGGTATCCTGCCCGACTTTATTGTAGTCGATGGCGGCGAGGGCGGCACTGGCGCTGCGCCGGTCGAATTTACCGATCACGTCGGCATGCCGCTGCAAGAAGCTTTGCTGCTGATTCACAATGCCCTGGTCGGCGCCAATCTGCGCGACAAGATCAAGATCGGTGCGTCCGGCAAGATCGTTACTGCATTCGATATCGTGCGCACCTTGGCGCTCGGCGCTGACTGGTGCAATTCGGCACGCGGCTTCATGTTTGCGCTCGGTTGCATCCAGTCTCAAAGCTGCCATACCGGTAAATGCCCAACCGGCGTGACCACGCAAGACCCGTTGCGGCAACGCGCGCTGGTGGTGCCGGACAAAGCGGAGCGGGTCGCCCATTTTCATCAAAGCACCTTGAAAGCGTTGGCCGAATTGATCGCGGCGGTGGGCTTGCATCATCCCTCTGAATTGCGCCCGCATCACCTGGTACGACGGTTGTCGCCGAATCGGGTGGCTTTGGCATCGGCCTTGCTGGAATATATCGAACCAGGTTCCCTGCTCGCGGATACCACACCGGCCCATTTGCCGGAAGTATTCAAGACTTATTGGCCACTGGCGCGCGCCGAATCGTTTAGTTCCATCCAGTAGCCCAAATGCCATCAGGCCCTGCGAACAGGGCCTGATGCATGTGTTTCAGGAGGAGCAAAACGATCGATATCCTTATTGCGGCAAAGTATCCTTGAAGGAAGGCCGCTCGGATAACTTGTCGAACAATTTCGCGAGGTTGGGATGGTCGGCACGCCAGTCGATCTCCGGGAAGCGAAACGTCAGCCAGCCAAGGGCGCAGCCGGTCGCTACATCGGCCAGTGTGTAATGGGTGCCGCCGCAGAACGGTTTGTCGCCCAACCCGGTCGACAATGCAGTCAATCCCGCCTCGACCTTGTCCTTTTGACGGGTAATCCATGCGGCACTTTGTTGCGCCGCCGGGCGCTGCGTTTTCTCCAGGCGAATCAACACGCCAGCATCTATTACACCATCGGCCAAAGCTTCCCAGCATTTGACTTCGGCACGTTCGCGGCCGTTGGGGGGAATCAATTTGCCGACCGGCGTCAGCGTATCCAGGTATTCGACGATGACGCGCGAATCGAACATGGCGCCGCCGTCTTCCATCACCAGGCAGGGAACCTTGCCAAGCGGATTGGATTGCATGATCGTGGTATCGGCCGACCAGACGTCCTCGACTGCAAATGCATAGTCGATCTTTTTTTCAGCCATCACAATGCGAACTTTGCGAACGTAAGGGCTGGTGATGGAACCAATGAGTTTCATAGATGCTTAGAGTAAGAATTCGTGGCGATTATAACATTGGTGCATTTGCCTCTATCCGTTGATCACATACGCGACAGCTACGAATGAAGCATTTTTGCGTGCCGCTGGGATGGTAAAATTGCGTTTTGCGCTTGCTTTGCAGCTTTTTTGCAACACTATTTCTTGTCATCACTTCTTATCATGCCACTCACCACACTCTCCGCCCTTTCCCCACTTGATGGCCGCTATGCAGCAAAAACCGACAAATTGCGCCCGATTTTGTCGGAAGCGGGCTTCATGCACCATCGTGTCAAGGTTGAGATTGCCTGGTTGCAAGCCTTGTCGCAGGCGGGGTTTGCCGAGATCAAACCATTTTCGGCAAATGCCAACGCATTGTTGAATAAATTGGCGTCCGATTTCAATGAAACCCACGCCGAGCGCATCAAAGCTATCGAAGCGGTTACCAACCATGACGTCAAAGCTGTCGAATATTGGTTGAAAGAGCAAGTCAAGGACGTGCCGGAATTGGTGGCGGCGTCGGAATTCATCCATTTTGCCTGCACTTCGGAAGACATCAACAATACCTCGCACGGCATGATGTTGAAGGCCGCACGTGACACCGTATTGTTACCAACGCTCCAGGCAGTGATTGAGAATTTGCTGCAGTTAGCGCACACTCACGCTGATTTGCCGATGATGTCGCGCACGCACGGCCAACCCGCCAGCCCGACGACGCTGGGCAAGGAAATTGCCAACGTCGTCGCGCGTTTGCAACGGGCGGTGCAACGCATTGCCGCGGTTGAAATCCTGGGCAAGATGAACGGCGCAGTCGGCAATTACAATGCCCACCTGTCGGCCTACCCCGATTTCGACTGGGAAACTTTCTCCAAAAATGTCATAGAACAAAGACTCGGACTGAAATTCAATCCATACACGATCCAGATCGAACCGCACGATTACATGGCCGAGCTGTTCGACGCGGTCGCCCGTACCAATACCATCCTGATCGATTTGAATCGCGATATCTGGGGTTATATTTCGATCGGTTATTTCAAGCAGCGCACCAAGGCAGGCGAAATCGGCTCGTCGACCATGCCGCACAAAGTCAATCCGATCGACTTTGAAAATTCCGAAGGCAACCTCGGCATGGCGAATGCGGTGCTAAAGCATATGGCGGAAAAACTGCCGCTGTCACGCTGGCAGCGCGACTTGACCGATTCGACCGTACTGCGCAATATTGGCGTCGGTTTCGGCTATGCAATCCTGGCCTATGATAGCTGCCTGCGCGGCTTGAACAAACTCGAAGTCAATCCGCGCCGCATTCATGAAGATCTGGATGCGACCTGGGAAGTCTTGGCCGAGCCGGTGCAAACAGTGATGCGCCGCTACGGCATCGAAAACCCTTACGAGCAATTGAAGGAATTGACGCGCGGTAAAGGAATCTCCAAAGATGCCTTGCGTGAATTTATCAATGGCTTGGCGATTCCGCAGTCGGCAAAAGATCATTTGCTGGCGATGACACCGGCCAATTACATTGGTATTGCGGCAGATCTGGCGAGCAAGATTTAATCCCTCCCATTACTACCCGGTCGAATCCATTGCGGTTTGACCGGGGATTTGATCGGGTCAAGCAGCGTTGCCGATATTTTGGTAAAGTAGTTCTAATTCGGACTTCTTGTCAAAATAAAAACTATGCTGCGCTATACAAAAACCGCCATGCTGTTGCACTGGCTGATCGCCCTGCTGATCATTTGCGCCTTTACACTCGGCCTCACGATGGTCAGCATC
>Ga0302315_10000809_pt1 | contig 33865 bp, 31 predicted proteins | sample III_Palsa_N3_1_FD_200532 | JGI IMG/M metagenome (GOLD analysis project Ga0302315, IMG submission 200532) | Peat permafrost microbial communities from Stordalen Mire near Abisko, Sweden - III_Palsa_N3_1 | ecosystem: Environmental > Terrestrial > Soil > Palsa > Peat permafrost | place: Sweden...
CAGCGAAATCGGGAAGAGAAAAATCCGGAGCGACTACAGGTACCAGCAACCAGGTTTCAACGGCGGCAGCAAGATCTTCGAGTGCCAGCGACTCGTTCAGGACGGATGGAGTACGCGATGGTACAACCATCTTGAACGGTTCGCTGCGAAAGTTTTCCGATCCTTCTTCCACCCAGATTCTGTGATTCGGCTGTAGGTCGCGAAGATCCTGGACGAGTCCGCTCGGCCAGTGGATCGATGCGCGCACAGTTCCCTTCGCCTCTCCCAATCCGAAGAAGACTTCCTTGCTGTGCTGGGATAGAAATCCCGATCCGGCCTGAAGCATCCGAGTCTGGCGTCCCATTTCCGTTTCCACCGTAACTGCGGCGCCGATGGCATCACGATTACTCTTCGTACCCCGCAGGCGGAAAGCAATCGACGGCGGCAGATTCTGGATCACATTCTTCAGGGCACGCACTTGTGGCGCGTTGCGATTTTTTAAGAAGATTTCCTGCCGGCCATCTTGATCAAAATCGGCCAGGGCAAACGCCCTGCCATCTTCGACAAAGTCCAGGTCCAACGCACCCGAAACGTCGGAGAATGTTCCATCTCGATTGTTGGCATAGAAAACATTCCGCTCGAAACCGCTCCAGGTTCCATCCGCACGAATGAGTTCGTTGATGGCGTTCCATCCCTGCTCGTATTCCTGTGCGGCCTTCGCCTGCTCCGGGGATTTGGCAACAACCTGCCGCCAGAAAAAACTGTTCAGATCCTTGCGCGACGTTCCGGAAACCATGCCGTTCGCGATGTATAGATCCGAGAATCCGTCGTGATCGAAATCGAACGAATCGCTCGACCACGACCAGCGCCCCATGGCAACTCCGGCTGCCGCGCTTCGGTCCTCAAATGCAAATCCGCGGTTTCGAAGCAAAGAGTTCCCCATCGCGTGCTTGCGATACGAAGCGCGCACATTCTCGGGAGCGTCCCTCTTGAAATCTTCTTGCAAAGAAATGCGCTCTCCGGCGGCCGTCCACATATCGGCGACGTAAATATCTTCGGCGCCGTCGTTGTCGAAGTCGGTCCAGCAGACACTCATGCCCGCGCCAACGTCTTCCACTCCGGCCTGAGCAGCAACGTCGGTAAAGGTTCCGTCGCCATTGTTGCGGTAGAGATTCTTCCGGCCAAAATCGTTCACCACATACAGGTCGGGCCAGCCATCGTGGTTGTAATCGCTCCAACCACAACAGAAGCTATACCGCGTGTTGTTTTGATTGAGGCCCGTTTCCGCAGTCACGTCGCGGAAGGTTCCGTCGCGATGGTTCCGCATCATGAAGTTCGGAGGGCCGTTCTCCGCGTCATGATAGGGAACGGGATATTTGTACTGATCGGCGCCTTGATAAAAGATATAGAGGCAAAAATAAATATCGAGCCAGCCGTCGCGGTCGTAGTCCGCAACGGCAGCGCCAGTGAACGTTCCCTGTGGGGCGTTGGCGAACTGAAACGCGCCGGGCTTCTGGCGAAACTTGCCGTTTCCCTGATTCAAAAACAAGAGCGGCCCGCTGGCGCGCACGACTACGACATCTTGAAGCCCGTCGTTGTCGAAATCCGCAAATAGAGCGCACGCCGTGTTATCCAGCAATCCCAGCCCAGACGCTTCAGTGATGTCCTCAAAAGTTCCATCCCCACGATTTCGATAAAGGCGGTTGGGAAGACCGGCAGGCTGGCAGATGTAGAGATCGTCGAAGCCATCGTTATCGATGTCGGCGACCGAGACTCCATTGTGCCCGTAGATATCGATGCCGCAGGCGGCGTCGAGAACCGTTCGCCAATAATCGACGCCGCGAAGCATTTGCGCCAAATAGGAAGAATTCGCTCCGAGAGCCGCCGCGCTGACATCCGTAAAAACCGGGGAAACGGAGCGGCTTCGCGTCTCGTCCATCATCCGCCAGCGCCGGAGTTTGAATTCATCGGGCGCGGACGAAGATGGCTGACTTTCCCACTCGAGATCCCAATAGCCCACTCGCTGCTCGCGATGGAAGGCGTGGCCGGTGCCCACTAACTCGTAACGGACGCGCGTTAGCACCTGGCAAGCAGGTTGAGAATTGAACGCCGGGTTCGCGGTTATGTTCGTCACCTGGAATTCTGCGGTGACGAGCTGAGAAAAAACGCCGATGGAAGAAAGCCAGTTTTTCAGAAAGGCGTCGCGCCCCAAGTTAGTCGCGGAATCGAAGTTATTCCGGCGAACTTCGATCGCGGGACCGGGACGCAGTAATTGCGATGCCGCCGGAACAGGCGAGGAGCCGGAAAACTCGGAGGCCAGACTTCCTTCGACCGCCCGAAGATCCTGCGGAGATCGAAGCAGGCTCGCGCTCCACTCCGCAAGAATCGCGGCAATCCGGTCATGACATTTCTCGCTGGCAAAGCCGTCGAGGCCGGCATCCGCCTTGAGCAAAAGGGCATCGAGCGGCCTTTGGGAAAGATAACGGGGATGCAAATAATACTGGCCGTCGGAGGACGTCGCGCTGGAAGGATCGAACAGTGAGATCGACGGAAAGGCGAGACCGCGCAAGCTTGCTGGTAACACCGCCGCTGAAGCTGCCTGGCAGCAGCGGACAAGAAAGTTACGACGGCTTAGCCAGCTCAGAGTATTGGCCTCCTGATATTCGCGATCAGGACCGGAATCTAACAGCGGCGTTCGAAGGCGTCAAGCCGCAAACCGCAGCGGGTAGTGGTGCAGTTTGATTGTCATTCCGAACAAGCGTTCTTTGCGCGGTGAGGAATCTGGGCGAGCCGCGCGACGCGTCGCGTTCTTTGCGACGCAATAATCGCGCGTTTGGCTCGCTTCCTTATCAAACTGCACCACTACTCCCCAGCGAGAGGACCATTCCCGGAATTTATAGAATCGTCCCGGACCGGGACTGTGCAAGTCGCAATAGGGGCTTTTTGCTTGACCGGGAGTTTGATAGGCGGCTAGCGTTTAAAGACGGAACGGACTCACGACGCAGAGGAAATTGCTTCGGCGGTAAATTCTGGGTCAGACAGCAGTAGAAGCACCGAAACAGAAGAATAGCTTATGAGCGTTCCGATTAATTCGTAACAAGTCAGAGTTTGAGGCGAGGTTCGCGGGAAGATGGGAAGTTCAGGGACGGGAATTACAGGGGCAGTGGCAGCAGTTTTTCTGTTGGCTGAAAATCGCCTGCTACGAGAAGCGCTGTTGCGGATTCTGTCGAAGAAGGACGATATCCAAGTGGTGGGGGCTGGACCGTACGGTCCCGATACGTTTGAGGAGATCCTGTCGACGCGGCCGAACGTCGTGGTCCTGGATTCAGTCTCTTCCGTATTATCGGAGCCCGGTTTGTTGCGAGAGCTACATCAGCTCAACCCAGCGATCAAAGTTGTGATGGTGGGCATGGACGCCGAAGAATCCATTTTTCTTCGCGTGGTCCAGGCGGGCGCCGTGGGTTACATACTGAAAGACGCTTCTGCCATAGACGTGGCCCGGACCATACGGGCGGTGGCGGCGGGCGAAGGGGTCTGTCCCGCCTCACTCTCCTGCGCGTTATTTCAATGGATAAGCCAGCACAAGCCTGCGCTCCCGAGTCCGTACCTGAAGACCAGCCTGGGGCTTAGCCGCAGAGAGCAACAACTCGTCGGACTGATCCAGCGCGGACTCACGAATAAAGAAATGGCGAACCAGCTCAACCTCTCCGAGCAGACCGTGAAAAACCACGTACACCGCATCCTGCGGAAGGTGGGCGCTCCGGATAGGCTATCCATCGCAGACGTTTGCCGTAGCGTCGGCCTCAGCGTTTAGCTGCCGCCGGAGGATGACCAGCACTCGGGTCGGCTCTGACATCGTTATCGCTCGCCAAGTCTCCGCGACGGCCGAATCCGTCAGCGGGTGCCCACGCTGAACTCATATACCGTCACACTGTGAAACTTCTCGCCCGGCTTCAACTCGGTCCCGGGAAAGCTGGAATGGTTCGGCGAATCGGGAAAATGCTGCGTCTCGAGACACAATGCGAATCGCGGCTTATAGACAATGCCCTGTTTGCCGGTAATCGATCCGTCCAGGTGATTGCCCGTATAAAGCTGCACTCCAGGTTCTGTGGTCAGGACCTTCAGAATTCGCCCGGTGGTTGGTTCGTAGACCTCGGCGGCCTCTGCCAACTGGCCTTCGGCATGATCAAGCACAAAGTTGTGATCGTATCCCAGCCCCAGCTTCAACTGTGCATCGTTGGCGTCGATACGTTCGCCGATGGCGTGCGGCATTTGAAAATCAAAGGGCGTGCCCTGCACCGGCTTCAACTCTCCGGTTGGAATCAGCGTCGAGTCCACTGGCGTGAAGCGCGCAGCGTCGATCTTCACCACATGCCCCAGCACTTCCCCTTTACCCTGGCCTGCAAGATCGAAATACGAATGATTGGTGAGGTTAAGCACGGTATCTTTATCCGTCGTCGCCGAGTACTCGATTCGCAACGACCCTCCCTCCAGCGTGTATCGCACCGTGGTAGTCAGTGTTCCGGGGAATCCCTGATCCCCATCCTTGCTTACATAAGCAAGCTCAACTCCGTCCTTTATCTGTTTGGCCGTCCAAACCGCTTTGTTAAAACCGCGGATGCCGCCGTGCAGCGCATTATCCCCGTCGTTCTTAGGGACGGAATAAGTCTTACCATCAAGTTGAAAACTTCCATGCGCGATCCGGTTCGCGTAGCGGCCGATGATCGCCCCGAAATAAGCGGGGTTTGCCCGGTAGCCCTCGAACGAGTCATAACCCAGCACCACATCGTCGAGCTTTCCGGTTCGGTCCGGCGTGCGCAGCGAGACAATGATGCCCCCATAATTCGTAATGCGGACCTCGGCCTTGCCGTCGGCCAACGTGTACAAATCGACGGCGATCCCGTCTGAAGTCTGCCCGAAAGCCTGTTTAGTGACGCTAGTCTTCGCCTGCATCGCTGCCGTAAGCATAATCAGAGCGCCGAAAATTGCAAACCAGCCGTTGATCTTATCGGGAACCATAGCTCCTCTTCTTTCCGCGCGGTTTATGTTCGCTCGGTATTGTACAGGCCCGACGGTCGGCGTGCGCAAGGCAGCAGCCGAACCATGCTCACAGTACAATGGCACGCAATGGATTTATCCCGCATGGGTGGAAGCCGCTTGCGCTGGTTCGTCCTTTGCTTATTGGCCTGCCTAGCAATTGTGGAGTTTTCAGTGCGAGGTCCGCTTCGCGCATTGGGCAAGGACGGCCGCAATTTTAATGACTTCGTTTCGCCCTACGAGCAGACCCGCGCCTGGATTTCCGGGCAGGATCCGTATGCTCCAATCGTCCTGAAGAACCTGTGGCCGACCCCTATCCGCCCGCACTTTGTGGTTACGGAAAGCGCAGATGGAACTCTGGCGGCGAAGCGTGGCATACCGTCCCCGTATCCGATCACGGCTTTTCCGCTGCTTCTGCCTTTAGCCGAACTACCCTGGCGAATCGCGATCACGGTGTGGGATCTGATGTGCACTCTGCCGTCTTTGCCATCGCCTGGTTACTTGTCCAATTTGCCGGCGTTCGAACCTACAGTTCGCTAGACCTGGTGATTTTCATATCGGCGTTGCTTCCGGCCCCCATACACACTGCGATAGCCACTTCAAACATTGTCACTGTCGCTTGTGCGTTGGGCATAACTGCCGCCTTATGCCTCACTCAGAATCGAAGCCGCACGGCGGCCATTTTGCTGGCCGTAGCGATCGCGTTGAAACCCACGGTGGCCCTGCCGTTCCTGATCTACGCACTCGCGCATCGCAACCGTATGAAAGTGATTGTTACTGCGATCACTACAGGCATCGTGCTGCTATCCTTAGCCGTTATTCCACCGCACGGCAGAACTTTCTGTTGCCTAACCTCGCCGCGAACAATCAGCGCATGTTCGCTCCCCGCGCGCCATCGACGATTTCAGCACGGCCAATCCCCTGCATTTTCAGATGGTGAACTTGCAGGGCGCGCTCTTTCCGATTTTGCAAGACCGGACTTTCGCTCAACTTACCGCCGCGCTGGTCTTCGTCGCCCTGCTTGCCCTTTGGCTGATCGCGGTTCGCCGCGGTCCGCGTCTGGGTCTTCTTGACTTGGCCATCCTCACCTCGGCATCGCTTCTCCCCGTCTATCACCGCTTCACCGATGCCGGTTTGCTGCTGGTTGCCATGGTCTGGGCGCTGAGCGAAATGAAGGGAAAGAGGATTTCCGCGATTGCATGTCTTCTCCTCGCAGTCCATTCCTGGTTCCCGGCGCTGCTATTCTTCATGAATATGCCGGGACGTATGCGATTCTCGATGCGCTCTCACACTCGATACTGGGAATGGTCCATTCTTCCGCACGAGGCTTGGCTGATTCTGGTGATTTGTGCAGTTTTGGTCACGGCGCGCTTTCGTCCTTCTGCCATTAGCGCGGACCAAAGCTCGTGATTCGCTTCGGCGGTTCGAATGACTATATTTTGCGGGATATAGCCAAACAGTTCGGAAATCCGATCACGGCTCGAACTAAGCCGTGGGCTGCAGAAAGCCCTGAGTTGGAGCAACGCCGGAAACAGGCTTGGACCTGGTAACTCGCAGATCGGCCTCCATCTCCGAAGTCAAGTCGACCAGCAGAAAAGCCAGCACCCAAAAGAATAGGCAGAGATAAGAGCCGGCCGCGAACAGCCAGTCTTCAAAGGCCGCATGAATCAGACCCGCGACCGTGACCATCGCAAATGGAATGGCGTAGTGATAGGGGCTGCCCGTTCTCCGCATCCACCGGTAAACCCGGGCCGCCGATCGCAGCAGCAAAAACAACAAAAGCATAAAGGGCAAAATACCCAGCAATCCCATGTATTCGATCAGTGCCAGATAGCTGCTGCCATGTTCGCGATTCGTCCCTTCTACCGTGTATATCGACGACTGCTCGAGGTGCGGCTGTTCAGCTCCCAAGTCGCTCGTTCCGAATCCGGTTCCAAACCAGGGATGCTGGATGACCGCGGAAATTGTCTCGTCCCACGGTGTCAATCGCGAACCGAGGATCCCTTGTTGCGGCCGGTGCACCTGTAGTTTGAATATGAAGCGCCCGCTCAGCGAGTCCATCAATTCGCTCATGTGGGCGGGATTGGCTACTGCCATAGCCTCCAGAAAAAAAGCCGCCACAAACACGGCTTTCAACAACAACCGCGGACGCCGCAGTCCCATCGTGAGGGCAATCGTAACCAGCGTATCCGCGATAATGGCGGCGCGGCAAACGCTGACGTACAGCAGAACTACGCACAGAACCAAGGCCGTGTAGTGGCGCTGACGTTCCCCGCGGGTTTCCGCCACTAATGCCGCCCAGAGCAGAACCGGCGTTGCCACCACCCCAACAAAGGCGCCCAAGTTGTTCGGATTTCCGAACAGGTCATGACCGGCAAAATAGAAAATCGCAGCCACAAAAACCAGCACTTCGCACGCTACGACGAGGCCGTGAACAAAAGACCGCTCCCGTCCCGCCAGTGCAACTCGTCCCCCGGTTGAGGCGTACAGAAAGAGCAGAAACAGGCTCCCCACTTTAAGCAACGCCATCCTCGGCATACTCGAAGCGCTGGCTGAGGCAAGTGCCGCCAGCACGGAAAATAGCGCCACTAAGTGGAATACTCCAAAGTGCTTCGTCCGGTTGCTTCTAAGCCAGAGCACCGAGCCAGCCAATGCGCCCGCTGCCAGAAACAACCAGCGAACCGTCCAACTTTCCACCGCGAACGGTAGCGCCGTAGCGGCCGCCAGAAAACAGTACATAGTGACCGGGAAAAAAACCGCCTCAAATCGCCATAAACAGGCAAGGACAATCTCGATGGCGACGATCGCTCCCAGGTACGTGCTGTTCGCAAAGTAGCCCGGACGCCTTTGCAATTCAAAAAGCAGGATGAGCCCAAGCCCAACTATGCCCAGCACGATAAAAGCAATTCGAAGTTGAACTCTCATCCTATGCTCGAGTTTCCCCTGCCCGTGTTCCTCGGCGCTTTGCTGCAACCAAATCTAATAATTTCGCTCCACTCGGATCAATGAGGAAACCATTGTAACGCGCAGAGATCGCTATGCTTCGAAAATGCGTGGTAAAAGGTTAAGATTGAGAGGAGGATAAGAACATGGCAACACTCGATTGGTCGCAGTGTCCCGCCGTGGAGAGCATCCCCGGCAAGCGCAGCGGGGCGTGGGTGTTTAAGGACACCCGTATGCCGGTTTCCACTGTTTTTGAGAACCTCGAATCCGGCGCAAGTATCGAAGAAATCATGGAGTGGTTCGGCGTGACGCGGGAACAAATTGTTGCCGTGCTGGATTTTGCCGCCCGCAGTCTTGATGCCCCGCCGCCCCCCAGCCATTCGCTGGCTTCCGCCGATGCGCATTCTCTTTGATCAAGGCACGCCCGCGCCGCTTATCCCGTTCCTCGAAGGCCACACCGTCACCCAAGCCAAGGATCTCGGATGGGACAGGCTGGGTTAACGGGGAGCTGCTGAAAGCCGCAGAGGAAGCCGGATTTGCAGTGCTCTTGACGACCGATAAGAATATAACGGCGCAGCAGAATTTGAAGAGCCGCGCTATTGCGATTGTGGTGCTGGGAAATTCGCAGTGGCGTATCGTGCAGCGCCACGTTCGGAAAATAGCCGCCACCGTGAACGCCGCGACACCCGGCAGTTATTCCGAGGTGGACATACCGTTCAAGTAAACCTGCCCGTGGAGATCGATCGCGCCTTGCCCACTTCTCGCAAAGAACGCGAGAAATGAGGCGCCGGGCACAGGGCCGTGCTCTATTCTCAATTCGCTTTCTTGGAGCGTATTGCCCGGATTTCCTTATTCAGGGCTTCCATCTTCGGCCCTGATCTGGTCTTCACCCCTTGCTTCGTGAACTCGATTACAGAATTCGCAGCTGCCAGATCCAAACCAATGATCCCTTTGGCGGCGTTTCGCAAATGCACATCCGCCGGAATGTTGCTACCCAAGTACAGGGAGAAGAACAAACCCGGAACGAGGAACCAGTACCGATGGCATTCCGGCAAGTGCGCATTCACCGCGGGATAGGCAACCTGGTGGATCTTCTTGTAGGGCCACACGTCAATCGCGAGCACCATCTCTGTGTCATCAGGCAACGGGCCCTCGCCGAGGAGGAACTTCCGTATCGGCTCTTCCAGTGCGCCCAAGTCCACTCTTTTGCGGGACAAGGCCTGTTGTGGTTTCCCACTCATACACCCCGCCCCGCCAAAAGATGCTCATGCCAAAATACACGAGTTGTTGAAGGTCAAACGCGCTCACCCCATTGACGTTGCACAGAACAAGATCAATGCCCTTGAACGACGGCTTCAATTGGTTGATGGCATCCTGTAGCGGAAACGCCGCGTCGTAGTCATGTGGAATGTTCGCCAGCACCCACTTTTCTCCGTGCTTGCTAAACAGGCCTTCGCACCCTTTGCATAGCACATAACCCCGGTACTGGATTGATATTTGCTTGAGTTCCCCAGCCACTTCCATGACAGGGTTGGGATTTTGAAGCCGAGTAGCACGCAAGAACGCATACAGGTGTTTCGGCAAGTAATGGCTGTCGCAAAGCTCCTTCATAAGACCGCAGAGCTTGCATTTGTGCACTGGTCGTTGCTTCGCCATGATCAGACATTCTACCGCGCAGTTCCCCCGAACCCTACTTCGGCCTCGCGACATTGGAATCCGGACCCGCCGCATCAGCCAGCGGCGCTTTTGCGGGCTACCAAGGCCCAATTCCCGAACGCCAGCGCAATAGTGGCAACCAGAATCAAGGACTGGCCGAAATCCACACGCGTGACCAGGATCACGCATAGGATCACGCCCAGTACGGCAAGGAAATTTCCGGCGGGCAGTTGAAACAGTGCGTTTGCGCCGTCGGGCTGCTTGCGGCGGAGAGTAGGCAAGGCCGCGCAGCCTACCCCGTAGTAAAGCAACCTCGCCACGGCAGAAAGCGTTACATTCCACTTGAAGTCGCCGATCAGCGCTAAACCCCACACCATGCCGGCGAAGACGAGAATCGAGACGTATGGCGTATGAAAGCGGCGATGGACAGCGGCGAAGGCTCTGGGGAAATCCCCTTGTTCGGCGAGCGCGAAAGGCACGCGCGGCATAGCGAGAATTTTCGCGCTGAGGTATCCGTAGAAAGAAATCAACGCGCCAATGGCAACCAGAGCTGCGCCAATGGGCCCCACCGCGAGCCGCGCAACGTCGGCGAGAGGACGCTGGCTCTGCACGGCGTTGGGCAGAACTCCAACCGCCACCCACTGGATGAGTGCGTAGATCACAGTGCAGGCGAGCAAGGCGGTAAAGAGCGCAAAGGGAGCGTCACGGCGGGGGTTTTTCGCCTCGCTCATGGGCGCGAGTGCGGTTTCGAATCCGCCATATGCGAAAACCAGAAGCAGCATGGCTTTCAGCCATTGACTAGTGTTGGGAGACGCGCCAGGCGCGGTTGCGATAGCCCAATGGTGGTTGTGCAGCACCATGACACCCAGGATGATCACGGCAAATAACGGAACGAGTTTGGCCGCGGTAAACAAATTGCTAACCTGCGCTCCGCCGCGAACACCGCGGATGTTAATGAAGGTCAAAAGCCCCACCAGCACCGTGAGAACGACGGCCCGAGGCAGAGGATCCTTGGCGTGCGGGAAAAACTCACCCAGGTAAATCACAAACAGGTTGGCATTTGCGGCCGGTGCGGCGACCTGGCCCAGCCACAGCATCCACGCGGTTTGAATGCCCATCAGACGTCCGAAAGCGACCCGCGCGTAGAGATAAGGACCGCCGGCTTGCTGAAAGCGCGATGCGACCTCGGCGAAGCAGCCGATAATCACGCTCATGCCGGCTCCGGCAGCGAGCACGGCATACGGGCTGTAGTCGCCGATGAGGCCAGCTACTGTGGAAGGAAGTCCAAAGATGCCGCTGCCGATAATCGAGTTAATGACGAGCGCGGTCAGGCTCCAGCGGCCAATGGCGCGGATCAGCTCGTGGCGTGGCTGGCCCGGCCGAAGAGGCTCTGACGAGAGTTCTGGCATGCGAGTTTGTATCACAATCCAGTGGCCTTGGAATAGTCGAGAATGGCAAGCGTATTTTGCCGATGGCGGCGCCGGGGATAATCCTCACCGGACCGGGCAAAACCCTCGCCGGCCGCGGATTTCAGCCCACCGTATCGCCAGGCATGAGTTCGCCAGACCAAAGTAATTGCTTGAATTACGAAAGCGCATGATCGTGGGACATCTATCCGCTTGAGGCTGCCGATGAGATGTTCTAACGACACAAGCCAAACCATACAATGGCTACGGGAATCGATTCACAGATGGACGACCTTCATACTCGGATGATGCGAGTTACCGAAGATTTGCGCGTAATTCAGCGCGAGCTGAATTGCGCCGCCATGCAAGCCCCCAGCGACCCGGAATTGATGGAAGCGCTGAGCGCTCTGCCCGAAACTGAAGCCATTCAGGTCCTGTGCAAGACGCTCGATCAGATGCGCCACTTCCTCTGGTTCTACAGCCAGGTGATGAGCAACGATCCCGAACTGGGTGACAAATTGCGCCAGTCGAATGCCTCGAAAACGGTGGAAGACGGCAAGGTGGATACGTCGTTCCTCGACCAGCTCACGCGGGCCGATGAGGCCGTGCTGTTGCGGTACATGGCGGAAGCTAAAGAGCGGAAACCCAACTAAGACGCGATCCCGCGAACGATTGTTTTCCTAACTTCTCCATCCGGACTCAGCACCACCAGGTTCGCTTCAGCGCCGGGAGCGATTTGCCCGTGGCTCGGCAGGTCTGCGGCCATCGCCGGATTCAGCGTAGCCGCCCGAACCGCCTCTCGCAGGCTCCAATCGGCGAATTCGGTAACGTTACGCACGGCGCGGTCCATGGTGAGCACACTGCCGGCGAGTTTGTCGCCAGTCTCGCCATGAACCGTGCAGCGTCCATTCTTAACTTCAACCTGTATCGGCCCGAGTTGATAGATACCGTCGGGCATGCCGGCGGCCGCAGTGGCGTCGGTAATCAGAACCGCGCGTTCCAACCCCTTTGCCCGCAGGAAAAGCTTCACCACTTCCGGAGCGACGTGAATGCCATCCGCGATAATGTCGGCGCTGAGCCGCTCGCTGGTGAGCGCTTCGCCGAGGATGCCGGGTTCGCGATGATCGAGCGGGCGCATGGCATTGAAAGTGTGTGTGGCGTGACGGACCCCAGCCTTTACCGCGGCTTGAGCGGTCTCCGCGATAGCGTCGGAGTGTCCGATGCTCACGCAAACCCCTCGGCGCGCCGCTTCGGCGATAACCTCGATCGCTCCCGGTAGTTCGGGCGCGATCGTCATCATTCGCACCAGACCGTGCGCCGCCTGCCAGAGCCGCTCAAAGATCTCGAGCGTGGGCTCGATCAAATTCTCCGGAGGATGAACCCCACGCCGCTTGTGACTCAGAAACGGACCTTCCAGATGAATGCCGAGTGGCAGCGCCTGAACGTCATCGCCTTTGGCAGAGCGAGAGACCCTGGCCGCTTCGATGGCGTCGGCCAGTCGATCGAGAGCGGAACATGTCTCATCAAGCGGCGCAGCGACAGTAGTAGGAAAATAGCCGGTCACGCCGTGCACTGTCAGAAATTTGTTCAGCCGCGGCAGGTCGGCCAGCGATGCGCTCATAAGATCGAGTCCCGCGCCCCCGTGCATGTGAACGTCGACAAAACCCGGGGCGAGAATGGCATCCGGGAAATCACGGGTGAGGTTGATCACGGTAGCGTTCTTCGGAATCTCCCGCTCGGCCCGCGAAGATACGGCAGAGATGAGGCGGTCCTCAACGAAGACGAGCGGGTACAATATCTCTTCCCTTGGCGTGAACAGACGATGAGCGCAGAGAACGATCATGATCGGTCGAATGGAACGCGATAGTTTTGGTTACAGTGACCCGTGCGGTTTTGCTGCGCCATTAGTGTAGCGCGAAAATGTATCGGCGACCTGGAGCACCCGGCGAAGACTACGATGCTATAATTTAACTGCCTATCAAGAAAGCTCGGATGCAGGAACGTCCTGATTGCCATCCGCAGCCCAGTCGGGGAGTGGCTCAGCCTGGTAGAGCACCTGGTTCGGGACCAGGGGGTCGGAGGTTCAAATCCTCTCTCCCCGACCAATCTTTTCAAATACTTTAACGCTAATTCTGGTTTTCCGTCTACATCAATGGTGTCGAAATTGTAGACGGTGAAATCTTCAGAGTTCAACGAAGTCTCTATTTGACGGTCGCGATTGGAAGTGACCGGCTTCCAAGCATCACTTCCACATCCCGATTGACAGAGAATTGGTTTCAGCTAAAGTGAAGGCATACGGACTGTCCGATCCGTAAACGAGTTTCGTTAACTCGGTCGGGATGCCTTCTTGACTTTTTACCTCCCAACGTCCCTCCAACATGAACTTCGAACACCCGGATACAAACAGCCTGCCCGATCCAGGGGTCGAGTCCTCTCAAGATTCCAGAGAACGGTTACCAACGATCTCTATCCTGCGACGGCAGTGCGAGCTGATCAGACCAGATGACACCACTGGCGTAAGTCTTTAGGCTCGGAACGATTGGGTCACCGCCGGACTCAACCGATTTCATGTAGCTAAGGCTTGCGGGACCGTTGATCCGGCAAGCAATCTCTCGTAAAACTTTTCCATGAGAAGCACGGTCGAGTTGGAGTCGACATTCCAGCGGCTGGCAATCACGTGGGGCACGCCACGCGAAAGGAAAACGCGCGCCAGGCTGTCGAAGTCTTCAGGCAGGCCGTCACCTCCGTTTTCGGTCGAACACGCCGATAGAACCGCCATTTGAAGCTGCGGAGTGCGAATTGACCGCAGAGTCTTAACATCGAACAACGCCCCTCCATGGTCGAGATTCGCAGAGTTAAGCACCAAAACACTCTCGCCACCGTGGATGAGGGCGTGTCCAGCGAAGTGAAATATCTCCGCCCTCTGAATTTGGGCGCTCAGCTCAACGGTTGTCGCCTCACCTTCGGCCAGCAACGTGCCTTGCGGAAAATGCTTGATAACCGCGCGAGCCTCGGTCAACGCATCCTCCAGAGGACGAAGACCGTCGATCCCAGCACCGCCGCCGGCGACCACCAAAGCTCTCGCGTCCGCTGACAGTGGTCGCGCTATCGGTTGTCGGGAGGCATCGTTTAAAATCGGCATGTACGCCACCGATGTCGATCCTCCAGATACTGGCCAGAATCATCGATCAACACCTGAAACGGGATTCGCGAAAGACTTTCGTCGGTCTGAATGGTCAGAGGTCCCGAAAAAGTTCGCCCCGTAAACGCTGGCTCGACCAAAGTCCTGTAAAGATGCCGTGCTGGTGTTCGAATTTCGTCGATGGCCGAGGAGGGCTGTGAGGAGAGTTCTGCCAGTCTCTCAGCTTCCAGTCGGATATTAGCGGGGTCTTTCTCAATCCACTTCGAATTTAGGCCATCGTGGCCATCCGACCACATTGCAACCCCATGAGGAACCAGTCCAACTACGAGCACAGCTTGGGTTTCGAAGCGGGGAGAAGTGTTGACTGAATCGCTCTCCTTCGCGCTCCACCAATGCTCGAAACCGAGCCAGTGCGTCTTCAATTTTGGGCGAGGTCGATACTGACTTCGGAAGCTCATCAGTCCAGTCTCGATCTAAGTCTCGGTACAGCTCCCACACGCTCAAGGCTTCGGACGACTCTCCCAGACGAAGGTCCGCCTCGACCAAATTCAGATACGAATTCGCCCATTGGCGCATCCAGGCGATGCGTTCGGGCTCGGCGCGAAGGGACGCTCGCATGGTTTCCCCAAGCGCCGCTGCCTGTTCAAACTCGATACGGGCCGATTGCTGACGGCCAGCGAGAGATTGCAACTCCCCGGCAATTCGGTGAAAATCGGAGACCGCAGCAACATTTGTCAGCTGGTCGGCCTGGGGCCGCACTTGTTCGAGCCTCGCCAACCCCTGTTCTGGTTTTCCGGTCAGCCCATCGACGAGCGCGGAGTACGATTCCATCGTGACTCTGTATTTCTCTGTCACGTCCGTTGCGGGCACCGATGCAAGCAACTTTTCTGCGAGCTTAATGTGTTCCTGAGCGGCTCCGGAATCTTCCGCCATGATGGCAGCATGTGCCAAGTCTTCATGTTCAAGAGCAAGGGAAATTGGATCCTGTGTTGGCGTGGCCACGAAGATATCCTCCTCATCCGCAGCACGGGCCAGATGCCAGCGTTGGCCTACCTGATAATTGAAAGCCAAAGCTGAATAGAAGGTTCGTGCAATGTAGGTGCTCGTAGCCCCCATCCAGTACTGCTGGAGTCCCATGCGGCACCGGGCAAGCTGTGATCTATCAAGACGTTGTACCCACCGGAGAGGCGCGGCTGATGGGCGGAGCGTAACCGAGGCTACCATGCGGACGGTGGAAGTTGTAGTGCTCGAGCCAGGGCGAGAGCTGCTGATCTCGTTCTTCCGAGTTGAGGTAGTGGCGAACGTAGGCCCACTCGCGCAGGGCGGTTTGAATGAAGCGTTCGGCCTTGCCGTTGGTGCGCGGCGTGTAGGGACGGGTGAATCGGTGCTGGATGCCGAGTTGGAGGCAGGCGGCGCGGAACTGGCGGGAGCGATAGCAGGAGCCGTTGTCGGTAAGCAGGCGGCGGATGGAGATGCCGTGCTGGGCGTAGAAGGCGACAGCGGCGCGTAGGAAGGCGATGGCAGTTTGGCTTTGCTGGTTGGGCAGCATACAGGAGAAGGCGAGGCGGGAGTGATCGTCGATGGCGACGTGCAGCGCCTGCCAGCCGGCGAACTGAGGGCGGCCGCGGCGACGGCCGTCGCCACGAATAGAGACCTGCTGATAGCGGGTCATGCCTTTGATGTCGAGATGGAGCAGATCTCCGGGCGCAGGATGTTCGTAACGCACGACGGGTGGGGCGGGATGGAGATGACGCCAGCGGTTGAGATGAGCCCGCTGCAGAATGCGGCTAATGGTGGCAGGGCTGAGGCCAGTGGCGTGAGCGATCTGGTAGGCGGGGCGCAGATCGCGGCGCAAAGTGATGACCTGGGCGATCAACTCCGACGAGGTTCGGCGCGGGCTATGGAGCGGTCGCGAGGAACAATCCCGCAGGCCAGGCAAGCCCAGGGTGCGATAGCGGCGTAGCCACTTGGCGGCGGTTTTTCGGTTGACAGTGAACGCGGCTGCAGCCGCGTTCACCGTCAACCTCTCCATCATGATTTTCTGGGCTAAAGCCTCTCGACTACGAAACGTAAGTCGGGCATTCTGGTGAAGGTCCATTCGGTCGACTCCTTGGAAGCGGATTGGTCAGCACCATCAGCTTCTCCGGTTTGGAGCGAATGGACTATTCACTTCTTGGGAACAACGTGTTGAAAGATCACAGCTGGCCCACCTTTGATGTTTGTCTGCGCCATTTCCACAGAGGGTGCTCCATCCTTGCGCTTTTTGCAAGGGTGGGTGACGATGCTGCCTATCTCGTTGATCTATTACCGCGGCTGCGTCATCAGCCCATTTACGCGAGCATTCCCGATTCCCGCCCTTCGCAAAAAAGCGCGAAGGACAGGGGATCCACCGTGTTGCTGGTCCCAACGAGATCAAAAGGGGGGCGTCTCGGCCGATTACGGGGTAACTGTCACGTTTACCATGTTCGATTTCACCACACCGCTTCCCATTTCTTCTGGTACGGTTCGCGAGGCTTGGATGCTATATTTGCCCGGGCCTGAGATCTTATACAACCGCTCGATCTGAATTTCGTCGTGAAGGCTCTCCCCCGGCTTAAGACTGTACAAGGGGGTGGCGGATGAAACTTTGACCGAAGCGGGATCCTTCTGCCTGCGGCCAAAGTCGGTATCAGGTGCCATATTACCGTTAGCATCGCGAACTTCCACCATATAATCGGCCTCGGGCGCTGACTTCAAGATGCCGATCTCGTGGTCGGATGTATTCGTCAAGACCACCTCTACACGAATTTGAGAACCCGCTTTCGCGATATCGTGCAACAGCCGGATCGTCAGCGAAAAGGGATGGGTGTTGCTGCCAGAAACGACCGCAAGGCCGAACAGCGACAACGAGAGAAAAATCGTTGCAGTGCGGACTATCTTCTCAGTGAAATCCTTCATGGGCATGTGCTCCCTAGTGGGTAATTTGTGGTCCAAGTTGGATACGAACTGCTCGCCTGAAAGGCATTTGCGCTTCGGGTTGAACTAGCCTGTAATTGCCAGGCCCCACTGATGTACTTCGCGTCCCCATACCAATTCCAACTCACATACCCAAGTGGTACCGGGATGGAGTTTGCCAGGCCCGAGTTCCAGAGGACGTACATACTCGCTGACATTGTGTAGGATTCTTCAGAATACGACGTTGACAGTCCCACTCCGGGATTGTCGTCCGTATAGGTCGATGTTACCGGCGGATAAGGATAACTTCCATCAAGCCCGGAGCCAGTGCAAGTGTGACTGGTGCTGCCGGTTAGCTGTATGGTCAGGCCGCTAATCACCTGAACGTTATACCCAAGTATTCGAATAGCCTGAGGGCGCACTCGCGGAAGGCGTGAACAGGATTCCAATATTAGTGCCTGAGCCTCCGAATACGAGCTTGTTGTTGCTAATGTTGATTGTTCCGAGGGTTACCCCTGTGCTCGGGCTGGTCGGCCCAGCGACATTAAAAGCTGCGGGCGCGGCCGGGCTAGTCACAGTTCCGCCACCGCCGGACATCGTGTATTGGTATGTGACACTCAGTGAGTTCCCGGAAGTGACCCAGTAGAACGTGTTCGTAGCTTGGGTGAAATTCGTGGCCTCCGGTCCTCCGTTGAGCGCCGCAGTATTAAAGCCGCCCACAGTAGTTCCCGGGACCGACCACTGTTGGCTCGACATGCTCATGCACAGCGGCAGGGAGACCGAGCCGCTGAGGGCAATCTGCTGTCCGACGACAACAGACTGCGTACCGCTGATGCTGTTCCCGCCAAGCTTGACCGTAGGCGTCGGCGCGGCGGGAAGGGCCACGTTTATACCGAACTGTCCGCTTTCGCCCCCTAAGCCGTCGCCTCCGCCGCCGAAGCTGATCCAGATGTTGTGTGCTCCGACTGTCGCGTCGCAGGTGACCGAATAAGTCCAATAATCTGCGTATCGGATCCGGCCACGACGCTCCCAGTCGCGGTGATTGAGGAGCTATCGAAGGTGATGGTTAGGGTGGTGCCCGAATAGACGGAGAAGCCAGATCCGTTTATCGTCAGGATCCCTCCCGTGGCACCAAAAACAAGGGGCGAGGGCGAGACGCTCGTGATGGTCGGCGGCGCTGGTACAGTGCCTGGCACGGTCTGAAAAAAGCCGGCAAATTCGCAGCTCTCCTCGTTGCATGCTTGCATCGGCACGGGCAGGCTCTCGGTGCCCGTGGTTGTGGCGCTTCCGACTGCCAGCCCTTTTACAAGGCCCGCGCTCACTGTATACACTTTGGTGTTGCTGCTGGTCCAAGTTGACCCGGCCGTCAAATTATATTGCGTTCCATTTTCGTAGGTGCCGGTTGCGGTTTCCTGCTGGGTACCGTTCACACTCACCGCGAAGCCATCCTCGATAACATTGTAGCCAGTGTACCCCTCACAGGTTGTGCAACCATTTTGGCAGGTCGCCTTGCGAACGTTGTAGACTCCAAAATCTACCGCGACAAGAATGTACTCGTTCTCGGCGTGACTGCCTGCGATCTTTGCCGTACCTTGGTGAACGGATGTCGGAATCACGTTTCCTTCCGCGTCCGGAACCTGGTTCTGGAGAATCTCGGAAACATTGAATGCCCGGGTTTCCCTGGCTTCCATGTGCAAAGGGAGCAGGTAGTGACCGCCCTCGAAAAATAAAGTGAAAATAAAGTCTTGAGCCTCGTCGGCGGGATTCCATATCGTGATCATCGTATCGTCGCCGTTGGCGGTGCTCCACTGCTGAAGCGACTTGGACGCGCCTTCCGCGACGCCGTGGGGCTTGACCTCGAATACATAGTTCCCCGTCTGGTCGACGCTACCCGAAGACATAACCAGCGAGCCGCGTCTGGTAACGGTCTCGAACGAGATGTTGAAACTACCATTGAAATTCTTTGGCCCGAGGAGCGGGAACGATGAGGCTACATCGAGGCTCTGGGTTTGGAGAGGTTGAAGTGTGATGGGCGGAAGAGCGGCGGAATGCGGCTTGCCTCCGGCCATCCACCAAAGGGTTGGTGTGGCTGTCAGCGGCGCGTCAGACACATTGCGCAGAAACGAGTACGGCGTGAAGGTTGTGCCGGCGGGGAAAAGCATCATGGGGTCGGCAGCGCCGATCATAAAACCGAGCTCGGCAATTGTGCGATCTTTTGCCGGATCTTGGCCGAGCGGCTCGGAGGCGAACGGCATGGCGGCTGAGTAGCCAGTGGTTTGATCTTCCAACCCGCCCTCGATGACGAGATTATCGGTGGTTTCGCTGGAGGTAATTCGAACGCCGCCCTGAGCTGCTTGTGTGGTCTGCAGCTCCGGCAGTTTAATGAGTTTCATTCCGTGCGGGGTGACGGCGATGTTGTGCTGGGTGATGGGTAGTCCGTTGCTGTCGCTGATTTGAACTGTGGTGTTGGCGGGTTGAGAAGCAAGATTCGCTACAGCGATGAAGCCGGTGACGTTCTTTTCCTGCTTCCACCACATTCCCTCCACGGTGTTGGTTGGGGGCGGGGAGATTGGCTTGACGAGGTGGGCGGGCGGAGGCGCGGTTGACCGGAGGGGGTAGGTAAAGATCAGGCTATGGGAGACATCGACATCCCGGACCGTGGCACAGAATGGATTCCACGGCCAAAGGTATTGAAGTTCGACGTATCCGCTCAAGGTGGCCCACGAGGAGATGCCCTTCTTTTGCAACTCATCGTTGATGCTGATGATGGCGAGATCGGCTGGCTTTATTGTGACATCGGGCAACGTGTACTTTGCGCCGTTGCTGAGGTGAAGGATGGGCGTGACGGTGATCGGGTCGGTTTCGACGATATTTTTGATGTAGATGGAGGACTTGAAATCGGGATCGGTCATCCACAGGCCGCCAACCATGGAACGCTGGGTGGCGGGCGATAGCCACTTGACTTGTTTCTCGGCCTTAGGTGCGATCGGCTTATGCGGGGCGAGCACTTTGGGCTGCTGGGCAGAGAGACTCGTAGTTAGAACGGTAGCTAATGCAAACGCGCAGAGACGAAAACTCGACAGGCGAGAGCGGAGAGACATTTCCCCGGCCTCCAAAAGGATTTAACAACTCGGTCCCTTGGGCCCTCGGTGCTGTCGCACTGTTACTCAGCGCAATCCGAAATTGCGCCGTTTGGTAAAGTGTCAGCGAATTTATATCGGTCTGTGGAATACGTCAAGACAAAAACGCCCCTGTGTCTGACGCCCCTCACGCTATAATTACCTTTCCGGGTCCGATAACCTCGGCTCTTGGATTCCCAGGTGCATGGCAATAAAGCCGGTCTCAGCAAGGCGTCTCACTCTCGAACGGAACTTTCCTGCCGGCAGGATCGTATTAGAAGACGTGTCCGTCAGACCGGCAGCGCCGGACTGGCTGGGATCGACCAGGTAGGCCGAAGGTAAGCAACCCTGGGGTATTAAACAACCGACAGTGACGGAGACAATGAAACCCTGGAAAAAAATCGCGATCGGCATAGGCGCGGTGGTGGTGCTCGCCATCATCGTGGGAGCCAGCGTGCACCAGAGCGGCAAGAACGTGGTCACGGTGCAGACGGGCAAAACCCAGCGTGAGGATCTGTCGTCGGTGGTGAGCGCTTCGGGAGAAATTAAGCCGAAGACGTACGTCAACATCGGCGCTAACGCCTACGGCAAGATCACGCACCTTTATGTGAAGGAAGGCGATCACGTAAAGAGAGGACAGTTGCTGGCGCAACTGGAAAACGTGCAGTCTTCCGCCGACGTGAGCGCGGGCCAAGCTTCGGTGCAGGCGGCGGAGACCGATGCCGTTGCCGCCCAAGCGGCTCTGAATACCTCCGACGCCGATCTACAGCGTGCGCAAGCCGACTATGACCGCAACAAACTGGATTGGGCGCGGGCGCAGGATCTCTTTAAGGACGGGTTAATTTCGAAGTCTGATTTTGACAGTCGAAGAAATGCCTGGGCCACGGCCGATTCCGGACTGATACAAGCCAAGGCGCGCGTCGCACAAGCCAAAGCGCAGAAAGATTCCGCCGACCGTCATGTTGCACAGGCTCGGGCCAACCTGACCCGCGTAGCCGACGTGCTGCAAAAAACCACCTACTCCGCTCCTTACGACGGCGTAGTTACCAACCTTCCGGTTCGCGAAGGCGAGTCGGTGGTCATCGGCATTCAGAATGCTCTGGGCAGCACGCTGCTCACACTGGCCGATATGTCCGTGATCACCGCCGAAGTAAAAGTGGATGAAACCGACATCGTCAACGTGCACTTAGGCCAGCCCGCCGAAGTGACGATCGACGCGATTCCGAAGAAGGTTTTCCACGGCACGGTTTCCGAAATCGGCGACAACGCCATCATTCGCTCCACTGGAGTCGCTACCTCGCAACAGAGCACTGCCAGCGAAGAGGCGAAGGATTTCAAAGTTGTGGTGACGGTGAACGATCCACCGCAAGATCTGCGTCCCGGGCTCTCGACCACCGCCAAGATTACGACCGCTTCCCGGAGCAGCGTTCTTTCGATCCCGATTCAGGCGCTCTCGGTGCGCAGCAAGGCGCAATTGGAGCAGGAGAAGTCAACTCCCGGCTCCGTACACGCTGCCGCGCCCGCACCCAAGGACGCTGCGTCGAAGAAGGATATGCAGCAGGACGTGCAGGGTGTTTTCGTCATTCGCAACAAGAAGGCCGAGTTCGTCCCGGTTACAACCGGCATAACCGGCACCAGCGATATCGAAGTCCTGAATGGATTGAAGGAAGGCGACGAAGTGATTACTGGCAGTTACAAGGTTTTGCGCACGCTGCGTTCTGGCAGCAGCGTCAAAATCGATAACTCCGTCCCCAAGAAGGAAGACGAATCGTCATGACGTTCCACGGCCTCATCCGTCCAACGGAGAAGCCGGTGACACAGCACGAGGTCTCAAATGGCAATGTGAAGTAACAAAGTTCACACTGCCGACAGCAAACGGAGCTCGAATTCATCTACGGAGAACTCAGTGGCACCGGAGCAGGAGAAAAACATGGCTACCGCCGAAGTAATCAGTATGCCCTCGACCACCGTCGCAGCTCCGCCGCAATCCTGCATGATCGCGGCCCTGGATCTTTGGAAGACCTACGACATGGGGTCGGAGCAGCAGGTCCATGCCTTGCGCGGCGTCAACCTGCGAATTGAGCGCGGAGAATACGTGGCCATCATGGGGCCCTCCGGCTCCGGTAAGTCGACTCTAATGAATTTGATCGGATGCCTGGACACGCCGACGAAAGGCGAATACTGGCTGAACAGCCAGCTGGTCAGTGAGCTTGACGACGATGAGCTAGCTCGCATCCGCAACAAGGAAATCGGCTTCGTATTTCAGACTTTCAATTTGCTCGCCCGCGCCACCGCTCTGCACAATGTTGAGCTTCCCTTAATCTACGCCGGCATTCCGACCGACGAACGCATTGAACGCGCGAAAGCTTCATTAACGGCCGTCGGCATGGGCTCTCGCATGACTCACAAACCCAACGAGCTTTCCGGCGGCCAAAGGCAACGCGTCGCTGTCGCGCGCGCCCTGGTGAATAAGCCTTCCATCATTCTGGCCGACGAACCCACAGGCAACCTGGACTCGGCCACCGGAAGCGAAATCATGGCCCTGTTCGACCGCTTGCACGGCGAAGGCAATACCATCGTGCTGGTCACCCACGAGCATGACATCGCCGAGTACGCTCACCGTATCGTCAATATTAAGGACGGCGTCGTCGAGCGCGATGAAAGAAAAAAATAGAGTTCACGTTAAGATGCCCGGCCGGAAGGTTCGACATCTCTGGTTCTGTCCGACTTCCGCAGATCCTGTCTCCGCAGATCTGTGACTAAACCCAACCAGCGGCTCTTGCCTCATCCTGCGGAACTGCTCCCGGCAGCGCCACATCCTCCGAGCCCTTCGTGACGGCCACGGCGACTTGGTCGCGCCCACCTCGCTTGGCCTCGTAGAGCGCGGCATCCGCCGCTGCCATCAATTCCTTGGGCGACGCGCCGTGCGCCGGAAACGTTGCCACCCCCACCGAAAGCGTGACCATGCCCAGCGATTTCCCCTGATGCATGATCGTGAGTGCTCTCATCTTCGAGCGCACTCGCTCCCCGCGCGTTCGCGACCCCTCCAGATCCGCCGTTGGCAGGATTACGACAAATTCTTCTCCCCCGAAGCGGCATACAAAATCCTCCGCCCGAACGTTCTTGAGCAGGAATGCCGCCGTCTCGCGCAATACTGCGTCGCCCGCGTCGTGACCGTAAGTGTCGTTGAAACGCTTGAAGTGATCCAGATCGATCATCAGGATGCCGAGCGACTGCGCGGCACGCCCGGCGCGTCGCACCTCCCGATCCAGCACTTCCTCGAGATAGCGCCGGTTGTAGAGCCCAGTCAGAGCATCCCGCACCGACTGCACGCGCAATGCCTCCCGCAGCTTAATGTTCGCAATCGACAGTCCAACTTGTCCCGCAAACGTGGTCTTAAACGAAAGCTCGGAGGCATCTAGTTGCGGCGACTCATCCGTCGACTGGAAGTGCAGGATTCCCAGCGTTTCGCCTTGGGCCAGAATTGGAATACACAGGTAGGTATTCTTCACGCCCGCAGCGTGCGCGCACGGGGCAGTCGTGTCACCGGCGAGTACCAGATGCGGATGCCCGGTACGCAGCGCCCAGCAGGCCATCGGTTCAAAATCCATAGTTGGCAGTTGACAATCGGTCCATGATCCAATCACTTCCGCCAGGCTGCGTCCCGCATTCAGCAGCGCCACGGCTCCCCGCACGGCGGGAAATATCTTGGGCGCAAAACCCAGAGCCGCGGCAAATACCTCCTCCCGGCTGATGCAACTCTGCAAAAGCTCCCCCATCTTCGCCAGCATCGTCGCCCGTTCCGATCGCTTCTTGAGTTCACCCATCATCCTCTCATTCTGCTGATCGAGTTCATTGCGGGCGAAGTCTTTCTCCGTCATCTCTTCTTGTAGACGTGTATTTACCTCCGCGAGCTGCGTCGTCCGTTCCAGAATCTGTTCTTCCAGCAGTTGCTGGTTCTGCTTCTGGTTTTCAATATCGGTGCAGGATCCGAACCACTTGATAAGCTCCCCCTCGGCGCTGCGGATCGGATTGGCCCGCACCAGAAACCACCGGTAGCCTCCGCCCTTCTCCTTAATTCGATACTCCGCCTCAAAGGTCTTCCCCGCCCGCAGAGCGCTTTCCCACTCTGACGCAAAGAGCGCCAGATCATCGGGATGAATGGCGGTAACCCATCCGTTCCCCAAGCTTTGCTCAAGTGTCAGCCCACTGTAATCGACCCACCTCCGGTTGGTGAAGTCGATAGCGCCGTCTGGAGTTGCGGTCCAGACGATCTCCGCAATGCCTTCCGCCATCGTCTGGAAATACAGCTCACGTTGCAACCGGGCATTAGTGTCCGCCAACTGCAGGGTTTGTTCTTGAACTTGCCCTTCCAGAATCTGCTGGCTCTGTTTCTGATTCTCGATGTCGGTGCAGGTTCCGAACCACTTGATGATCTTTCCGGCTGCGTTTCGAATGGGGTTGGCCCGGCCCAGGAACCATCGATACCCACCGTCCTTCCCACGCAAGCGGTACTCCACATCGTAGGATTCACCGGTGCGCAAGGCTGTCTGCCATTTCGAAAAGCAGCTTTCCACATCTTCGGGATGTACGATGTCCTTCCACCCCGAGCCTCGCATCTGTTCGAGCGTCAGCCCAGTGTATTCATAGCACCTGCCGTTGAAGTAGTCATCTTCACCGTCGGGCTCCGCCGTCCATATAATCTCGGGCACGGCCTCGGCGATCGTGCGGAAGTAGAATTCGCGCTCTCGCGATGCATTGAGATTCGATCTCTGCGCATCGATCAACCGGTCAAAGAAAGAGGAGGCGATCACCCCCGCAAGTACAAAAAGGGTACTCGCGCTGATGGCCAGGACTCCAATCGTGGACACGCCGATTGAGTAACTGAGATTGGGCGCAACTCCTGAAGGGTGGAAGCTCGCGGCCCACATCCCGGTGTAATGCATTAGCGGGATGGCGCTGCCCATCACCAGTGCACTTACGATTTTGCGCCGGCTCACCCCGCTCTCGTCCCGCACACGGAAGGCAAGGACCATCGCAACCAAAGAAAGAGCAATCGCCAGCACGACCGACAGAACAACAATTCTTAGGTCGTAGGAAATCACCGCCGCGCAGCGCAAGGCGTCCATCCCAATGTAGTGCATGGCAGCAATGCCGCTGCCCATCACGATGCTGCCCGAAACCTCCATCCACACCGTCGTTTTGGTCCGGCTGACCACGAAAAGAGCCACTGCGGACGCAGCCATCGCCGCCATCAGAGACACCAGTACCGTAGGAAGATGGTAAGAGACTGCGAGGGGCATGGTTAAGGCGACCATGCCGACATAGTGCATCGCCCAGATTCCCAAGCCCATGGCGATCGCTCCGCCACTAAGCCAAAGGGTGCGCGCCCGGCCCTGCGTCGACGTTATGCGGCCCGCCAGGTCCAATGCCGCGTAGGATGCAAACATCGCCAGCACGATAGAAAGCGCCACCAACCCGTAGTCGTAGCTTCCCTTCATGGCCGTGACTGAAGTCATTTCTTATTCACTTTGCTCGCGTTCGCCATCCAGGACGCGGGAGTCCAATCCGGTCCGAACTGGACCGGGATCTCCCAGAGCCCAGGAGACTACGGACGCTTCTATCTATCTATCGGCGAGATTTACGGCTTCCGTGTTAGAAACCACTAAGTTGCTGCACCGCCGCACGGCCAGCAAAAAAGGCCTCGGTGAGAGGCCTTCTTAGGTTAAGGAAAAAAATCCGCTGGGAAGCTTTGGCTTGCGGATTACCGCGCCAGGGCGGTATCTGCGGGTCGCAAAGGTCCGGCCAGGAAAAAATTATGGTCGTAGAGGTTGCGGTACATGTGTCCCGCAATCTCCGCCGCCTTGGGACCAAATGTAGGCCGCCCGCCTTGCAGAAAAACGACGACCACGACGCGTCCGCTGCTGGTATTGGCGTAAGAGGCGAACCAGCCAAACCGCGTCCCGGCGTGGGAGCAGGTTCCAGTCTTGCCGAGAATCTCTTCCTCGCTAAAGTTCAGTCCCAGCCTGCGCGCCGTGCCGTACTGGACCGCTCCCGCCATGCCTTCGGAAATTTCCGGAATTGCCGGAGCAATATCGAGTTGCCGCTTGATACGCGGCTGGAAGTTCGCAATCTCTTCGGGCGTCGTCGGATGCTGCAGGTAATAAAGCGTGCCCCCGTTTGCGATAGCGGAAACCATTCCGCCCAACTGCAGCGGCGTCATGGAAATGCCTTCCCCGAACGAACACATCTTGCCCACGCCGCCCAGCTTTTCAGGAATCACTTCGTCAGGATAAGTCCCCAGTTGCTCTCCGGGAATGTCATATCCAGCCAACTCGCCCAACCCGTATTGATGGGCGTAGTAAGCCACTTTCTCGAAACCCAACTTCCGCCCCACCGCTTCAAAATAAGCGTTGTTGGAGTGCGCCAAAGCCACTGTAAGATTCATCCGGCTGCGGCCACCCAGCGAAACCTCAGTCTCCTTCGAGATCAACCCCTCGCTCAGCGCCGCCAAAGCCACTGAAAGTTTAATGGTCGAGCACGGCTGCGCGCCGCTCGAGAGTGCCAGCTTCTGGTTCACCATCGCCAGTACCCGGCCGCTGGTGGGTTCGATCGCGACCACCGTGCCGTTCATATTTCCCAGGGCATCGATGGCCGCTTGCCGCACCACCGGATCTTCGCCATCGATAATGTCGGCGCCCGTAAGACCCTCGGCGTAAGAACTCATGTAGAAGCGCTCGTGATAAGTGTGCCTCCGAGCGCTAATAGAGGTAGCGGGAACAGAGGCTCTAGCAAGGCTCCCACTGTGCGTCGCCACGCGCCGCCCGGCCACATGCCCGGTCGTAGTCCGGCTGCTGGCTAGGTGCCGCATCCGGCGCTTCGTGTGCTGGCTCTCGCTCACCTTCTGCGTGGATTTAGGCTTGCTCCCATTCAGGGTGTGTGGATTGACGTGCGCCGCCCACATTGCCGGCGCCAGCACCATCCCACTCACAATCACCATCAGACGAAGGCCGCGCACTCCAAACTTGGACATCTTCGATTGTTCCCCTGACCAGAATTTCCTATGTATTTCGATGCACGACGCCTGCCAGCCCGCCGCACGCTCAGGTAACTTCCCTATCTTCGCGATACTACGAGAGTTACAGGGTTGCAGGCAATAACAAAGTTTTTCTTCGATAAAACATTAATTTCGATCTAACCCATTATGGAACAAGTACTTAAACGGGAATTACTTCGGGTCAACTGCCCTCAGTAACCGTTACCCCGTTACTGAAAAGATACGGCACTCCGCCGCAAAGTTTTTCCTCTTTAAGCAGTGGTCGGTGATCGGTGGCCAGTGGTCAGCAAAACGACGTCCGGGCACGAACAGGTCTTACTTGCCACTGACCACTGAACACCAGCCAGCCACTGCCTACATCACTTCGCCGCGCTTGCGCAGGAACGCCGGAACATCCAAGTCTTCCTGCTCGAAGTTCGCCACCATCGCATTGCGCATCGTGTCCAGCGAAATCACCTCGGCGGTGTGCCCGATTGCAACCGGAAGCGATTCCTCTATCCGCTGCTCTTCCATCATCGTCTCAGCCATGGGGTCCGCATACGCTAGCCCTGCGGATTGCGCCGGCCCCACCGCCTCGGGAAAATCCATCGCATCCCTGTGCGAGGCGGCAAAGGAATGAATTTCCGGCACACGCTGCGACCGCGGTACCTCGCGGAACCCCGTGGCGATCACCGTAATCTTCACCGCATCCTTCATCTTCTCGTCCATCACAGCGCCGAAAATAATGTTGGCATCTTCATGCGCCGCGCTCTGGATGATCGTGCACGCTTGTTGCACCTCGGCCAGCTTTAGCGAGGCCGATCCCGTGATGTTGATCAGAATGCCGCGCGCTCCATCGATAGCGCCCGCCTCCAGCAAGGGAGACGCAATCGCCCGCTGCGCCGCTTCGATGGTGCGATTCTGCCCCGTCGCCGTCGCCGTCCCCATCACCGCATAGCCCATGCGCGCCATGATCGTCTTTACATCGGCGAAATCGCGGTTGATGATGCCCGGAATCGTAATGATGTCGGAAATCCCCTGCACGCCCTGCCGCAGAATATCGTCGGCGATGCGGAACGACTCAAAAAACCCCGCATCCTCCGCTACTGCGAGCAGTTTTTCGTTCGGAATCACAATCGTTGTGTCCACGCATTCCATCAACTCGGCGATCCCTTTGTCGGCCTGCGTCATGCGCCGTTTTCCTTCAAACGAAAAGGGCTTGGTCACCACGGCCACCGTGAGCGCTCCCATCTCACTCGCCAGCGACGCAATAATGGGAGCCGCACCAGTACCCGTTCCTCCGCCCAGGCCCGTGGTGACAAATACCATGTCGGCGCCTTCGAGGGCTTCGATGATCTTGTCCGAATCCTCCAGCGCCGCCTTGCGCCCCACCTCCGGATTCGCGCCCGCCCCCAGCCCATTTGTAAGCTTCACTCCCAATTGCAGCTTCACCGGCGCCCGCGACATGCGCAGCGCCTGCAAGTCCGTGTTGGCCACAATGAACTCGATGCCCTCCACTCCGGCATCGATCATGCGGTTGACTGCGTTCCCTCCGCCGCCGCCCACGCCGATCACTTTGATCTTGGCGTCGTTAAGAGGATCTTCGTTGAAGCTGATGCGAATGCTGCTGTCATTCTTCATTTTGTCCACCATGATTTAAATTTCGTGTCCGCTGTGTGCCGACTGTAAAGAAGTGGTCAGTGGCCAGTGGCCAGTAAAATCTGGCGCCGCGTCGCGATCCGGGTTTTACTGACCACTGATCCCTGACCACTGTTTTATCCCACCAACAACGCCTTCAATCTCGATCCCCACCGGTCTCCCTGAAACCCTCTAGCCACTCGTGCCCGCTGCCCGTAGTTCACCATGCCGATCACGGTGGCGAACTCCGGCTCGGCCAGCGTCGATGGCATCTTCGCCAGCGGCGTCGGCCAGGACAACCGTACTGGACGCCGCAACACGGATTCCGCCACATCGAAAATTCCCGGCAGCCTCGACCCTCCTCCGCTCAGCACAATCCCCGCCAGGCACGCGTCAAACATCCCGCTCTGCCGCAAAGCTTCGCGCATCATCTCAAACAACTCGCGCGCCCGAGGCTCCAAAATTTCCGCCACCAGCCGCTGCGGCAGCAGCCGCGAAGCCCGGTCGCCCACCGACGGCACCTCCACTTCATTCCCTTCCGGAATCAACGTCACAATCGCATTGCCGAAAATTTTCTTGATCTTTTCCGCTTCCGCCAGCGGCGTACACATTCCCATCGACAAATCGCTGGTAAAGTGATCGCCGCCCACTGGAATCACTCCCGTATAAGCGACCGCGCCTTGCAGAAAAACAACCAACTCGGTCGATCCCGCCCCAATATCGGCCAGACAAACTCCCAACTCCCGTTCATCCGCCCGCAACACGGAATCAGCCGCCGCCAGCGGCTCAAACACTGTGTCATCGACGTGTACGCCTGCGCGATTCACCGCCGTAATCACGTTCTGCGTGGCGCTCGCCGCGGCCGTCACCAAATGGACCCGCACTTCCAGCCGCGCCGCCATCATGCCCAGCGGGTCGTGCACTCCCGCCTGATCGTCCAGAATAAATTCCTGCGGCAAAAGATGCAGCACCTCGCGCCCATCCGGCAGCGGAATCGCCCGCGCCCGCTCCACTGCTTGCTTGATCTCATCCCGCCCAATCTCTCGGGGACGCGTTCCCAGACTGATCCCTCCATGGCTGTTCACCCCGCGCACGTGCGCCCCGCCAATGCCCACGATCGCGTGCTCCACCGCCGCGCCTGCAACATCCTCGGCCGCCTCCACCGCTCTCTGGATCGCCGCCACTGCCTTCTCCAACTCCACAATCACGCCCTTGCGCGATCCCCGCGACTCCGCCACGCCGTGCCCGCGATAGCGCAGACCGCTGTCCGTCACTTCCACCATGAGGGCGCACGTCTTCGCACTGCCTACATCAATCGCCGTCAAAACATTCCGCTGCTGATTCGCCATCTTTTAATTAGTCCCTGATAAAAATTCCATTAAGACCTTTACTGCTTTGCGTGCAAATTGAATTCCTAATGGCTCGGCTCCGCACTAGCCTGACTCTTCGCAATCGCCGGACTCGGCTTCTGCCCGCCCGGATGACTCGCAGGCTTGCCAACCGCGTGCGCCGGAGTTTTCCTTCCCTGGCTCGCGCGATGCGCAGTGGCTTGTGCACTCCGCTTCTTTTCCACTTTGCCCGCGGTAGTCTTCTCCGCAGCGAGTGTCTTCGTTTTGCCCACGATGGTGTTCGGCGCGGCTGCGGTCTTGTTCAACTTTGGCTTGATGACAACTTTTTTCGTAGTTCCGGCCACCGGCTTGGGATCGAGCTTCTTTGCCGTCAACTCAAAAGCCGGCTTGGGCACCGCCTTCTCATTCGGGCCCACTCGCGTCAACAAAGACGCTGGCTTTACTCCCGCCGCAGCCGCCGTCTTCGCCATCCCCGGATTCAGCGGCATCTGCTTTTCCGTCCGCTCCATGTCCGGATTCACGATGATCTGGCTGTCATAACGCAGATCGACCGACTCCAGCTTTTGAAACTGCTGCCGCCATCCCTGCGCATGCGTCACATAAATTTTGTAGCGCCGCAAGTAGTCCGAGGATCCCAAATGCACCAGCACATCCCCCGCCGGATCGTTCACCCGCACCTTCACGTCTTCCAGATCGCCCAAGTCCACTTCGCTTAAGTCCTGCGAATAGCGCGCTCCGCCCGAATCCAGTTCCCGCACCATCGCCGCGTAAGTCTTCATCCGCGGCGCCCGCGTCGAAAGCGGCTCTCCCGGATTCATTCCCAAAATTACCGGGAAAGAATATTTATGCTTCGCGGACAACTCCATCAAAGTTCCCCCCGCGTCGATCAACGCCATCCGCGGCCCCAACCGCGCGAAAGCCACCGGCGTGCGCTCGTGAATCTCCACCTCCAGGCGGTTCGGTACAAAGCGCATCACGCTGGCCGATTCCACCCACGGAATCTGCTCCAGTTGCGCCTTCTGCTGCGCCAACGGTATAAAAAAAATGTTGCGGCCAATATCGGCGCCCATCACTTCCATGATTTGCGCCTTCGACACGTTCTGCATTCCCACGACTTCAATGTTGTCGCTCGACTCCACCCGAAAGCGCCACGAGCGCTCCCCGTAGCGATACAAAGCGGCAGCGCCCAGCGCAGCCACGCACACCGCAACCGCAGCCACTACGCCCCACAACAATCGATTGGCAGCTTTTTTCGGAAGAGAACTTCGGCGGGCGGAGACTCGCTTTTGCCCGCGCAGAAAGGGAGATTCCTCGTCCGCATCCAGATCGACCAGGCGCGCGTCGTCGATCCCCGAATCATGCCCGCGCAGATCATGCTGGGGCAAATCATGGAAACCCGGGCGCGCAGCTCCAGCGCTGGGTGGGTACAACTCCTCCTGCAAGATGGTGGGGCCCGACTTCCGCGCCATCAATAGGGTCAGTTGTCGCTGTGGAATCGCTGAGCCTTCAAACTATAACGTCATTTTGCCGACGTAGATAGAGAAAATCTTGGTTCTTTTGCACAGACAGGAACCGGAGTGGACATCAGAGAGAAAACTAAAGCTGCAGATAGGGACGGAGACCATGTGGAGACAGCCGCCCCTGCTGGAACCTTGCCGTTGCTTGTAACTACAAAACGAGTTACATTCGGAATGAAGCGGAAATGAAGTACGAATGGGATGAAGCGAAGAATCGGAAGAACTACGCCAAGCATGGCCTCAGCTTCGAGGATGCCGAGCAAGTATTTTCCGGACCTTGCGTCACCTTCGAAGACGACCGTTTTGCATACGGAGAAGAACGGCTCATCACTTTGGGTTTGCTAGCCGGGCGTCTGGTGGTCATCGCCCATGCGCCGCGCGATGAGGGAACGCGCATCATCTCCATGAGGAAGGGGAACCCACGTGAACAAAAAATCTATCAAAAGCGACTTGGCACGAATTGACCGCATGAGAGACTCCGACATCGACTATTCGGACATTCCTCAGCTCGACAAGAAATTTCTCAAGAAGGCCACGACGGCGTGGCCCCCAGAGAAAAAGCAACTGACCATCCGCCTCGATGCGGACGTGCTCGCCTGGCTCAAAGGCCACGGCAAGGGCTACCAGACGCGCATCAACCGCATTCTGCGCGTGGTGATGGAGAGCCAGCCTTCGCGGCCGGCCCACCAGTAAAACCATCCGGCTCGCGTAGAGCGGAGTCGAACGCTGTCGAGCACAAACACTAACTAGGCATCGTCCCGAAAAAGAAAAGCGGACGCGGCTGGTTATTCCGCATCCGCCTTTCCTGGAGGAAGAAACCCTAATCTATATGCATCACCGGAAGTGAAATCCTCACCTCAGGCTGCGGCACGCGCGGAATGTTGACCCGAACCCGCGGACAATCCACCGGAGCAAACGCAGCCGGAGCAAAACGAACCCGAGCTACATGCGCCTCAACCCGCGCCCGATTGGCTTCCAGACGCGCTAGTTGGGCTTCTTCTCTTGCCGACAGAGCCTCAAACCGAGCCATTCCGCTATGACTCTGCGCCATCTTAGTCTGCATTCGCGCCAGGTCCGTTGCCAGCTGGCACGACGCAGTCTCTTCCCGCGCCGCGACCATTTCGCTCTTCGTCACGAACCGGTCAGCCCGCCCGGTGGCCAGCGCGAGCACGCCTCCCGTCCGTTCGCCAACACCAGCTATGAGCGCATTCACCGCGCGGTGCGCCCAAACGACTCCGCCATCCTGGTAGAAACCATTCAGCCCCAGAGCCAGTACTCCAGCGGCTAACCATCCCCATGCCTGCGTCGATTTCATCGCAATAACCCCTTATGGCTGATTGGACGAACCTCAACCCAATCCGTTAGCAATGGGAGATACGCACGGGGCAGGAAATTAGTTCCTCGACCGCTCACTCAGCTTCTCCAGAATCATGGACCCCAGCTGCGAGACGCTTCCCGCGCCCAGAGTTAAAATCATGTCGCCATCTTCCGCCACGGCAGCAGCCGCACTCACCGCGTCGGCGAACGAACTCACATACTCGACGCTCCGGCCACCGTTCTCGCGGATGGCCGCAGCCAGCCCTGCGCCGTTAATGCCCTCAATCGGCTTCTCACTCGCCGCATAAATATCGAGCACGAACAGCGAATCCGCGTCACTAAACGCCTTAGTAAACTCCTCCATCAGGTCGCGTGTGCGCGTGTACCGGTGCGGCTGGAATACTACGTGAACCTTCCGAAAGCCGCACTGCCGCGCCGCCGCCAGCGTCGCTCTGATTTCCGTGGGATGGTGACCGTAATCGTCGATCACGCTCATGCCCGCCGCCCGCCCGCGCAACTGAAATCGCCGGTCAACGCCACGGAACTGATCGAGCCCCGCGCGGATCGCTTCCACTCCGACATCGAGCCCGACTCCCACCGCAATCGCCGCCGTGGCATTCAGAATGTTATGAACTCCCGGGACGTGGAGAGTGAACTCTCCCAAATCTTTCTTGCGGTAACTTACGCGGAAGCGGCTCAAAGGCTGGCCTTCGACTCTTTCACCCACAGGCGCGTGTCGGGTTTCAAGCTTGACGAGGAAATCCGATCCGCGCTTTGTGCCATAGGTCACGA
>Ga0302315_10000810_pt1 | contig 33853 bp, 35 predicted proteins | sample III_Palsa_N3_1_FD_200532 | JGI IMG/M metagenome (GOLD analysis project Ga0302315, IMG submission 200532) | Peat permafrost microbial communities from Stordalen Mire near Abisko, Sweden - III_Palsa_N3_1 | ecosystem: Environmental > Terrestrial > Soil > Palsa > Peat permafrost | place: Sweden...
TTAAAAAACTTCGCGCAGGTTTTGTCGCCAGTATTCTTAGGCAGCTTAACAGGTATAAAAGCTATAATTTTAAAGGCGTAAACCTTGACCTGGATAATGTTAAAGACCGCAATTCGCCCGATTATATTGCTTTTGAAAAAGAAATTTTTGCCGCCCTGCATCCAGCCGGCTTCATGGTAACTCAAAATGTACTGCCCGAAGATTCGCAATTTAACCTGGAATTATTGCAAAACTATAATGACTTTTTATTCATAATGGCAATTGACCAGCATTATGATGCCAGCAACCCCGGCGATATATCCAACCAGGAATGGGTTGCCGAGATATTAGATAAAGTATGTTCAAAAATACCCAGTAGTAAGGTAATTTTAACTATAGCGGGCGGCGGATATGACTGGCCCGAGAACAGTGTGGGCAAATCTATTGGCTACCAGCAGGCAATCAGTACCGCCGTGGAAACTAAAAGCAAAATTATTTTCGACCCGGCATCTGCCAATCTTCATTTTAAGTATACAGATCCGGATGATCTACTGCCGCATACCATTTTTTTTACTGATGCCGCTACCAATTTTAATATTATCCGCATGGCCGATGACTGGGCAACCGGCGGCGTGGCTTTGTGGCGGCTGGGGGCTGAAGACCCTCGTTTATGGTCGTTTTTTCAAAAGAACCTGTCTACCGATTCGCTAAGAAAAACCGGGGTTGATACCGCAAGATTGGATACTGTCGGTTTAAACACTGCCCCGGAATACGAAGGAGACGGCGAGGTGCTGGACTTAATGACATCACCCACCACCGGGAAAATCCATGTCACGATGGACAAAACCGATTTTGTTATCACCAACCAGGATTATATTAAGCTGCCTACCAAGTATGTAATTAAAAAATATGGCTATGCCGATAAGAAAGTAGTTTTAACTTTTGACGATGGCCCCGATCCTAATTATACACTCCCCATATTAGACATTTTAAAACGCGAAAAGGTGCCTGCCGCGTTTTTTGTGGTGGGTTCAATGGCACAAAAAAACATACAGATACTTCGCCGGGAATATGATGAAGGCTATGAAATTGGCAACCATACATTCTTCCATCCGGATATCTCAACAATTAGTATTAAGCGGGTTGATTATGAATTAAATGCTACGCGTAAGCTTATTGAAGCAGTAACCGGCAGAAGCACCATCCTGTTCAGGCCCCCGTTTAACGCAGATGCTGAGCCGCGAACGTTAGCGGAAGTAATACCTGTAGCTGAAAGCCGCAGACAAAGCTATATTACCATAGGCGAGTCTATTGACCCGTGGGACTGGCAGCCGGGTGTAAGCGCCGATAGTATAGTTGCGCGTACAGAAAGGTATGCAAAGGGTGGCGGCTCAATGATATTACTGCATGATGCAGGTGGCAATACCCGCGAGGAAACCGTGAAAGCCTTGCCACGGATCATAAAATACTTTAAAGATAATGGTTATACATTTACAACCATAGCTGATATCTTAGGGAAAAAGAAAGCTGACCTGATGCCACTGCCGAAAGATGAGGGTATTTGGAGTTCATTTTACGATATGTTTGTTGAAGGCTTTTTTTATGGTAACTACTTTCTGTTTTACCTGTTTTTAACAGCCATTTTCCTGGCTATGGGCCGCGTTATACTGATAGGCGTTTTGGCAATGCGGAAATACGTTGAAGATAAAAAACTAAACCGTGTACACGTCCCTGCCGACCAGTTACCACCCGTAAGCATTATTGTACCCGCATATAATGAAGAAGTAACGGTTATAAAAACCATAAATAGCTTATTAAAAACCGAGTATCCTAATTTCGAGATCATTTTTGTTGATGACGGATCAAAAGATAAAACCCTGGAAATGGTTAGCTTTGCTTATGCCAACAATCCGCTGGTAATGATATTAACCAAGCCAAATGGTGGTAAGGCATCAGCTTTAAATTTTGGCATTACCCATGCTAAAAATGATTTTGTTGTTTGTATAGATGCCGATACCCAGTTAAAGAATGACGCGGTCTATCATTTAATGACCTATTTTACTGATGATGAAATTGGCGCTGTTGCAGGCACGGTTAAGGTTGGTAATGAAAATAACCTCATCACCCGCTGGCAATCAATTGAATATATTACTTCGCAAAATATGGACAGGCGCGCGTTCGATCTGCTTAATAGCATAACAGTTGTACCGGGTGCAATTGGCGCTTTCCGGAAGTCGGCAATGTTCAGGGCGGGTGGATTTACTTACGATACACTGGCTGAAGATTGTGACCTAACGATGCGCATATTAAGACAGGGATATATTATAAAAAATTCGTCCGAAGCAATAGCCTATACCGAAGCGCCCGAAACGCTTAACGCGCTTTTAAAGCAGCGTTTTAGGTGGAGCTTTGGCGTAATACAAAGCTTCTGGAAAAACCGTCACGTATTATTCAATAAAAAATACCGGTACTTTGGCATGGTCGGCATGCCTAATATTCTCATCTTCCAGATAATTTTACCATTATTTTCGCCATTGGCCGACTTAATGATGATCATCGGCTTGTTTGGCGATAAGCCCCTCAAAATACTGATTTACTATATTGTATTTGTAGTGGTTGACTTTTTGGTGGGTATCCTTGCCTTCTGGATGGAAAAGGAAGACTACAAAAAGCTGGTTTATATTATTCCGCAGCGCTTTATTTGGCGCCAACTGATGTATTATATTTTGTTTAAAGCAGTACGCAAGGCCCTGAAAGGCGAACTGAATGCCTGGGGTATTATAAAGCGTACCGGGAATGTCAACATCAAAGAACCGGTAGTTAGCAGTAGGTAGTAAAATTCGTTCTGAATTTTTTACACCTTGCAATAATAAATAAACTATATATTTAATTATTATTGCAGATAGTATACTGCATATCATACAATATGGCCTTATCTCTAAAAGATCACCCGCATCGTATTTTATTATTATTTGTAAGCCTGTGTGTGGTATTATTGGGCATTTTAATATTTGCTGTACCGCCCGGCACAGATCCGGACCCATGCTGGGGATTTATGATCATGAACAGCATGGAACATGGCGGCCATTTTAATTTATTGGTAAGCCCCGCACAGAACAACATTGCAAATAATCGTTATGAATTTTTAAGCTGGTGGTCGCCCGGGCAGTATATGCTGCCTTATTTCTTTAAAAGTTTGTTAAAAGTAACTACCGGGCAGGCAGTGTCTTTAACAATAGCCATTTGCGGTTTAGTTGGGCTGATGGGTTACTACAAACTTTTCACACAACTGGGATTTACAAAATGGATAGCGGCCATAAGTATTGCGTTTATAGCCAGCCAGTTGCTTTTTATTTCGCCTTTTACCTATTACCTGGGTGGCGAGTCGCCAATATTTGCCTTTATGGGGTGGTTTTTATATGGCTGTTTTAGTTTTAAGAAAATAACCTGGCAGTTGCTGGTCTTTATTTTTTTGGGGGGATTGATCGGTTTTTTTGCAAAATCATCATTTTTATGGATGTATGCCGCAGGGCTGGCCTGTGTATGGATCAACTTGTCATTGTATGAAACACCGCATCCCTATGCAAAAAAAGGAGTACTTAAATGGTTAAAAAATGGCAGCCTGTTAGCCATTCCTTTTATCTGCGCTATAGCGGTCATTTATATTTTTTACCTGTCAAAAGGGGATAATCCTACATCTGACCAGGGCAGCTATTTGATCAGGCCCGAAACATTTGGTTACCCATTGGCTTCGCCCCTGCTCTCCGCTTTTTCTGTTGATGAATATCTTGGCGGCCTGCTTGATCTGTCAAGCGGGGCCTCCATGCCGCATCATAAAGCTGTAATAGTTGTTCTTATCGCCGCCTTTTTCAGTTTAGCATACCTGTTTCTTACAACAAAGCTTTCCCCGGGTACGAAATACCGGCTTGCATTTTGTGTTTTTTATGGTACCGGCGTGGTGTTCTTTACATATATGTATTTAAAACAAGCTACCATTTCGTACGAGGGCCGGCATTTCAGGATAATTGGCTTATTATTTATACCCGGTTTCGTTTACATGCTTTTTAAAACAAAAGTTACGAGGGCATTATTCTTTGTTGCCTGGATATTCTTTATTTATACCGCATTTAACTTTTTCAAAGAAGGCTATAAAGCAAACCGGGAAGACGCAAGAGGCAATACCGGCTTAGCCCAGCAAGTATATGATAAGGCAGCCCTAAGCGAAATTGTAAAGCTGGATAAATATAATCGCGGGGCTATTTTCGTATTAACAAGTTCAGACATCGGCGCAGAGATAAACAATAACCGCGTTATAACTTTTGATAACGATACGCCCATACAATCCATCGCCGACCTAAAATATCACGGCACCGCTGGGCCGTTATATATACTAATGCCCGCAAGCTATCTCACAAACGGCAGGGAAAAAGCTATCCTGAGCACCTTTTTAAACTATAATAATTTCACTTGCAAACAGCTAAGCCCGGGCTATTACCTGTATTATGCGCGGAATTAGTTTTGTAAAGATTAGCTATTGAAGATTAAAGATTAGTTGGGGGTAAAGATTAGCTGCTTTGGCGTTTAAAGTATCTAATACTTAACATAATGTACCTCAAATCCCCAAACACTAATCTTTAATCTTCAATAGCTAATCTTCTCAAGCAAACAAACTGCATAGGCAACAACACCTTCTTCCCTGCCTATAAAACCCAACTGCTCATTAGTGGTTGCCTTAATAGAAATATCATCTTCATCAATGCCCGCTGCGGTTGCGATATGCGTTTTCATGGCAGGGATATGCGGGTTTATTTTAGGCGCTTCCAAACATACCATCGCATCAATATTGCCTATGGCCCAGCCTTTTTCTTTTAATAATTGCGTTACATTTTGCAGCAATACCAAGCTGCTGATACCTTTCCAACGTTCGTCGGTATTAGAAAAATGAAAGCCAATATCGCGCAAATTTGCGGCACCCAATAAAGCATCGCAAATAGCATGTAGCAGCACATCAGCATCCGAGTGTCCGAATGCGCCTGAGTGGTGCGCTAAATTTACTCCTCCTAAAACAAAAGGGTGCCGTTCCCGTAACTGGTGCACGTCAAAGCCGAAACCTACCTTAATTTTTCCCATTGGTTATTTAACGCTGCCAAAGTTGGCGGATAATGAAAAGCGAAGTGTATTTGCTAAAGGGCTGTTTTGCTGGCTGGCAACCAGGTATGAAAAATCAAAGGCATAATCGTTAAATTTAAAACCTACGCCCACGGTAGCATATTGCCTGCCGCCCTGGTTAGCATTCTCATAAAAATAGCCCGCCCTTACCGCGAATTGCTTATTATATAAATATTCAATACCGGGCGAGATAGTGATCTCCTGCAACTCTTCCTTAAACCCACCCGGCGCATCTGTAAACGAGCCAAAAATACCGGCAGGTACAGAAACATTATCACTTACTCCCTGTATAATATTTCCGTTTGCATCCGTTATTGGCGGTGTAGGCACTAATAGTTTGTTCAGGTCGACGGTTAAGGTTACCTCGTTATATTTATCTATGTCCCAGGTATTGGCCGCGCCGATTTTTAAATTGGTGGGTAAAAAATATTGCGTACCACCGGTTGAGTAACTTATTTTAGTGCCGATATTTGAAATATCTGTGCCAAAGGCAAAAGTGGCATCTGTACCAAACTCCTGAACTTGTTTTTTGTAATATAAGGATACATCGGCAGCAAACGCGTTGGCCGCCTGGGTTTGCAGGCTTGACCCACTGGAAAAAGATTGATTTGACAGGTTTGAATGAATATAACGCCCGGTTAATCCCAGCGAAAAGCCCTCGCCGAATTTACGCGCGAATGAAAAATCTATTGAAAACTCATTGGGCCGGTAAACGCCCTGGTTATTTTGGCTGGCATCAACCAGTTGAAAAGTGCCCAGGTTAAAATAACGTAATGACGCGCCTATGGCATTACGATCGTCTATTTTATGAGCGTAGCTTAAATAAGATAAGCTAACATCAGGCACTAAATTACGCAGCCACGGACTATAGGATAAAGATACCGCGTCCTGATCTTCTAAAAAAGCAAGTTTTGACGGGTTCCAGAAATTGGCGTTTACATCCGGTGAAATAGCCACCCCGGCATCTCCCATTGCACCAGAGCGTGAATCGGGCGAAATAGTTAAAAACGGTACAGCAGTTGGTATTGCAGTACTATTGGTTCCGTTAGTATTTACCCCCGTTTGCCCCATTACCATTGACGGCAATAAGAAGCATATAAATATAAAAATGGCTTTAAAGGACAAAAACCTCATTATGAGCTTAGTTTTTTGGATTGATAAAGATAATTAATTCTACCCTGCCTTTGTATACATCTAAAAAATTAACTAAAAATGTTGATTTATGTAACTCAATTTATTTATTTTTCGTTTAAATGGAGATAAAGATGTAATTTGTTCCTTAATCTGTACCTGATAGGTATGTTTTATTTAATTTTTTTTAAATTTACCCCTGACTAATAATGCGTGAAAATATGAAAATGCTTTTTACTAATACTGCTTTCGTGCTGTTGAGTATTGGAACCCTGTTGAGCAGCTGTAGTAAACCCCCACGTTCTGATAAAACCGGTATTGTTTATAATGATAAAAATAACGGCGGTTATGTAAAATTTCAGCAAACTCACCCTGCTCCCGGGCCGGGTATGGTAGCCATTGAGGGCGGCACGTTTGTGCAGGGCGGCAGCGCCGATCAGGATGTTATGTTTGAATATAACAATGTACGCAAACGTGTATCCATATCATCCTTTTATATGGACGAAACGGAGGTTTCAAACCAGGACTGGCTGGATTACCTGCATTGGATAAAACATAGCTTCCCAAATGATTATGAAGCCTATTATAATGCGCTGCCAGATACGTTGGTATGGCGCAGCCCGTTAGCTTACAATGAACCTTATGTTGACAATTACCTGCGTCACCCCGCTTTCCAGGATTATCCTGTAGTTGGCGTTACGTGGGACCAGGCACAGGATTTTTGCGCATGGCGTACAGATGCTGCCAACGAAACCATATTAGAAAACAGGGGGCTATTACTAACCGGCAAACAAAAATCGCAGGGAAAGGGGCAGGCCAATGGCAATGCACCGGCTGGCCAGGCTGCTGATAGTACCGCAGTACCGTTTAATACAGATCTTTATTTGAATGGCCAATACAGAGGGGCGGGTATCGATGGCAAAAAAATGATCAAAGATATAAACGCCAAGCCACAAGCCGGCAATGCAACTGCAGCCAATAAAAAACCGGTAAGGCCTGCAATTATGGAAGATGGCATTTTAAAACCTGCCTACCGCTTGCCAACCGAAGCTGAATGGGAATATGCCGCCTTATCTTTAGCAGGCAATACCCAATATGAAAATATTAATGATGGTAAGATTTATCCGTGGAACGGCTTAGGCGTACGTTCACCAAAAAAGAGTACACGCGGATTGATACTGGCTAATTTTAAACGTGCCTTGGGTGATAATGGTGGTGTTGGCGGTTACTTAAATGACAAGGCCCTAATTACCGCGCCGGTAAGGTCATACCCGCCTAATGACTTTGGCTTATATAACATGGCAGGCAATGTTAACGAATGGGTACAGGATACTTACCGCCAAACATCGTATGATGAAACGGATGCTTTTAACCCGTTTCGTGGTAATGAATATACTGATAAGCGTTTAGCCGACCCTACAAAAGGCTTGTTAGCTAAAGATAAATATGGCCGCCCAATAAAGGATCCGGCTAAGGCCAGTAAAAAGATGACTTATGCCGAATTGCTGGCATCGCAACAACAAACTGCAGCGGGCACGACAGCTCCACCGGGCATAGCGGCTCCGCCTACTGCAACAGCAACTGCTACTGCAACTCCTGCTGCCGACCAAAAAAGTGCCCTGGCAGGTAAACCATTTACTGCTGACGTAAGAGGGTACGGTGACACAGTTAACACATCACTTTATGGTACAACTACCCTTGTAAACGACCATTCAAAGGTTTACAAAGGTGGGTCATGGAATGATATGGCCGCCTGGTTAAACCCCGCAACACGCCGCTTTATGGACGAAGGTGAATCAAGCGCCGAAGTTGGTTTCCGTTGCGCTATGACATTGGTGGGCGCTCCTGAAATTAATCCTTCAGGCAAGCCGCACTTTAGCGTAAAAAAGGCAAAACCTTATAATGGAAAATAAAAACAAATTATAACTCCACAAAAAAGAGCGGCCCTGGTAAACAAGGCCGCTCTTTTTGTTAGGTGGAACCTTGTTTAACCGAACTGTAACAATACCTGTCCTTTTTCTACCTTATCTCCCGGTATAATTTTAACTGCTTTAATGGTAACATCATCAGGCGATTTAATAATATTTTCCATCTTCATCGCTTCCAGCACAAACAGGTTATCGCCTTTTTTAACTTCGGCACCCTCGGTAACAAAAACCTTTAGCACCATGCCCGGCATGGGGGCTTTCAGCTCACTTACCTTTGCAGAATTTAAACTGCTTAATCCTAATTTTTCAAGTAGTATATCAAACTGATCTTTAGCGGTAACGGTGTATATATTGTTATTTACCTTGATCTCAGCCGTTTTATCAACACTATTAAAGCTTACCAGTTCAACATTATATGATTTTAGCTTATTGATAATATGCCATGCAGTTTGGTTTAACTGTTTGATATCCGCCTCAACTTTTTCATCATTTATTAACAGACCGTTCCCGGTTTTATCAATATCGTAATCGTATTTAGAGTTTACTTTAATATGGTACATGGTGGTGAATTGTGAATGGATAATGATGAATAGGGTTTAAAATATGATCCTGCTAATCTTTTAAATCCTTAAAATCGTCCTTACTGCGTCATTGCATACTGTACTAAATTAGCACCCATTTTTAATGCTTTTAACCGGATGTCCTGGCTATCGCCTGCATAGGTGCCAAAATCTTCCCAGCCGTTTCCTAAATCGCATTGGTAGTCATAAAAACAAACCAGGCGGCCTTTATAGATCAATCCAAATCCCTGTGCCCTTTTGCCGTCGTGCTCGTGTACTTTGGGCAGGCCGGTGGGAAATTGATACTTTTGATGGTATATAGGATAGTTAAGCGGAAGCTCCACAAAATCAAGTTCAGGGAAAACCCTTTTCATTTGCGGGCGGATAAATTGATCCAGTCCATAATTATCACAGATATGCAAAAAGCCGCCCCCTGTTAAATATTTACGCATATTGCGCACCTCAACATCCGAAAAAATAACGTTACCATGTCCCGTCATAAAAATAAAAGGATAGTTAAATAATTCGGCGCTTCCAGGTTCAACCGTCTCTTCTTCGGGCTCAAAGTTGGTTTTTAAATTATCATTACAAAATTTGATCAGGTTTACCAGCGCTGTCCTGTCGCCATACCAATCTCCTCCACCGCTGTATTTTAGCCTTCCCATTTTATAAGATGGGTTGTTGAAGCTGCTAAAAAGAAGCAGGATTAAGATTGCGGCGATATAAGTTGACCTTTTCATTAGCGGTTTAAAAAATTGAGTTCAAAACAAGCTTCCAAAGCAGCCGTCTCTGTTCGTAAACGACTTTCACCTAAAGTTATTGCTTTAAATCCACTTTGCAAAGCATCATCTATTTCATTTGGCGAAAAATCACCTTCGGGGCCAATTAACACCAAATATTTACCTTGTTTCTTTATCCCGGTACTTAAACTTAACTTTTCTCCTTTATCGCAATGGGCTATAAACTTTTGCCCGTCAAATGTTTTTGCCAGGAATTTATTAAACGTTTGCGGCTCATTTAATACGGGGTGATACGCTTTTAAAGATTGCTTTATTGCCGCAGTGATAATCTTATTTAACCGGTCGGTTTTAACTTCTTTACGTTCTGATCGCTGGCAAATGATCAATGATATTTCATCGATACCAATTTCAGTGGCCTTTTCTAAAAACCATTCCAGGCGTTCAATATTTTTAGTTGGTGCAACGGCAATATGCAGGAAATGATTTCGCCTGTGATATTCCGTTATTACGTTAGTAATTTGCAGTATTGTACGCTTGGGATGGGCATCTTTAATTTCGGCGGTGTACAATCCACCGCGCCCGTCAATCAGTTGTACTTGGGCACCGGCTTCTAATCTTAATACTTTTATGCAATGCTTGCTTTCTTCCTCGCTTAGAAAGTACTGGGGATGTGAGGGTTCAATATCGGGTGTGTAAAAAAGCTGCATTAGCGGGCCAGATCAATGTAAATCTACCATATCTGCTTCATTTATCAGCAACTCCAGCTTAACCGATTCAATATACTGATCGGATTTTTTTAGTACGGTAATATTATAGCCGTTTGATTCCTTTTGCTCGCCCACGTCGGGTATTTTGCCAAATATATCACCCAACCAGCCGGATACGGTGTCAAAGTCGCCATCCTCGGGCAGGTCATGCGGCAGGTGCCCGTTTACATCATATATAGGTGCCAGGGCGTTTACCACAAATTCGCGGTCGTTTATTTTTTCAACTATCGGCTTCTCTTCGTCATACTCATCCTGTATCTCGCCCACCAGTTCTTCAACAATATCCTCCAGTGTTACCATCCCCGCCGTACCGCCAAACTCATCAGATACAATGGCAATCTGAATACGCATTTGTTGCAGCTCAGCCATCAGGTCGTTTATCTTCTTTGTTTCGGGCACAAAGTATGGCTTGCGGATAATATCCTTTAAAACTATTTCTTCATTCCGGGCCAGCAACGGCAAAATATCCTTGGCGTGTACAATACCTATTATCTTATCAATTACATCATCATAAACAGGCATCCTGGAGTAGCCTTCGGTTATCAGGGTTTCTAATAATTCATCGCGGCCGGTTGTAACTTCAATGCCTGATATTTTGGTACGCGGCACCATAATATTCTTTACTACCCGTTCATTAAAATCAAAAACGTTTTGTATCAGTTCATGCTCGTTTGAATCAAGGGCACCTGTCTCTTTTCCCTGCTCTAACAAAAATTGCAGTTCTTCTGAACTATGATGCGATTCGCCCTGTACCGGTGTTACACCTAAAAGCCTTAAAATAAAATTTGCAAAGGCATTCAGCACCCAGATAATGGGTTTGAATATTACAAAAAATATGCGTAACGGTGCAGAAATGGCCAAAGCAGTGCGTACCGAACTTTGTATGGCCAATCTTTTAGGGGCCAATTCGCCAAAAACAATGCTTAGCACGGTAATTACCACGAATGCGCAAACCCGGCAAATATTGATGACAATATCAGAAGTTATTTCAAAACCGAACGTTCTAAATACATTCAGCATTACATTGGTAAACACCCCTTCGCCTATTACACCTAAACCTAACGAAGCTATGGTTATACCTAATTGTGTTGCCGCAAGATAGCCCGACAAATTAGCCATTATGCTGCGGGTAAGCCGGGCTACACGGCTGCCCGCTTTAACCTTAACCTCAATTTGTGACCCCCGTACCCTAACCAGGGCAAATTCGGCAGCTACAAAAAAGCCGTTTAGCATAACCAACGATATGGTAAGAAGGATGTAGTAACCGTTTATGTGAATGTCAGGGCCCATTAATTATTTATTGTATTCCGAGAAAGTCGTCTCATACAATTCCAAAGCTTCTGTTATTGCCTTATACGCATAACGCTTGCCTAACAAATGCTCAATAGTTACGTTTTTCTCTTCCAGCTTTTTGTAATCCTTAAAAAAACGAACGATCTCTGTCATCGCGTGCGGCGGCATCTCATTCAGATCATTAATATAATTTACCGACATGTCGTTCTTTGCAACCGCTATGATCTTATCGTCCTGCTCGCCATTGTCAACCATGTGCATCACGCCGATAACCTTGGCTTCTATTATCGACATTGGAAAAACATCAATAGAGCACAGCACCAATATATCCAGCGGGTCTTTATCATCGCAATAAGTTTTAGGAATAAAGCCGTAGTTGGCCGGGTACATCACAGATGAAAATAAAACACGGTCAAGCTTTAACAAACCCGAATCCTTATCAATTTCATATTTAGCCTTTGACCCTTTGGGAATTTCAATTATCGCGTTAACAGTTTCAGGAATATTATTGCCCGGTGAAACCTGGTGCCAGGGGTGTTGTGTACTCATTTATTATATACAGTAAATTTATTAATTAATTAACCCGTTCGCTCTTTTATCACTCTTTTTTTTAACAAAGCAACCAACAGCGGAATTGTTGTAACTATTATCATTCCAAGCACAATGTATTCCAGGTTATCTTTTAATTGAGGGTACCTTCGTCCTAAAAAAAAACCGCCCAATGTAAAAATGCTTACCCAGGTAACGCTGCCGATAATGTTATATAAAGTGAACTTTTTAATATCAACTTTAACAACACCCGCAAAGATAGGGGCAAAAGTTCTGATTATTGGGAAAAATCTGCCTAAAATCAACGCCATGCCCCCATACCGGGCATAAAACTCTTCCGCTACTACGATGTAACGCTTTTTAAAGAAAAAAGAATCATGCCTGCTAAATAATACCGGCCCCGTGCGATAGCCAAACCAATACCCGGTAAAGTTGCCTAATACCCCGGCGATAATAAGTGAAATAACCAATATTACCGGCGATACATCTATCATCCCCGATGAACATAGCAAGCCAGCCATAAAAAGCAAGTAATCTCCCGGTAAAAAAAAACCAAAAAACAGGCCGGTTTCAGCAAAAACGACAATAAGCAAAAGACAAAACCCTCCCTTGCTTAAAATGGATTGAGCGTCCGTTAAATTTTGCAGGTGTTCCCAAAAATTTTCCATTCACTATATACTCAAAACTACAAATATTATATTAATAAAGTAGTTTTTGTATAATATTAAATAAGTTTAACTCTAATAAGAAGTTCGTTAGCCCCATCTAAATTCCCGCTAAAGGTTGCTGTGTTAATACTATAGCTAAAAAGGAGAGTGGCAGAAAGAGGCTAAATAAGCCCTGAAATAAGCACAGGATAAATGCCGATGATAATAGTTGCTAAAGCAGAAAAGCCCAAAACAAACTTATAATAAGCGGGCACTATCACTTCAGCACGGTCATCGGAGCGGAAATACATGGCTATAATAACCCTGAAATAATAGAAAATACTGATGATAGCATTTATTACCGCTATAATCACAAGCCACACCTGGTAATGCCCCAGTGCCCCGGTAAACATGTAAAACTTACCAATAAAGCCAGCCGTAAGCGGGATACCAGCCAATGATAACATGGCTACGGTTAATACGAAAGCCAAAAACGGGTTACGTTGTGATAAGCCGTTAAAGCTATCAAAGTTATCGCTTCCGGTTTGCTGCTGTATTAATATCAATGTACCAAAGGCGATGATGGAGGCAACAGAATAAGCAGTAGCATATACCAATACTGAATTGGCCGAACCAGCACCAAGCGCTACAATGGCAAATAATAAATAACCGGCATGTGATATGCTTGAATAGGCCAGCATACGTTTAAAGCTTTGCTGGTACAACGCTGTTATATTCCCTATAAATAAAGTGGCGATACATATAGCCAACAACACCGGCACCCAAAAACCAGACAATGGCGCAAAGCAGGCGGAAAACAAACGCAGAAAAGCGGCAAACCCGGCCGTTTTGACAACGGTTGACATAAATGTTGTGATCAGTGTCGGCGAGCCATCGTAAACATCCGGTGTCCAGAAATGGAACGGTGCAGCACCTACTTTAAAGCATAAACCAACAATAATTAAGATGATGCCGGTATAAAATAACGGATCAATATGCGGCGTAACAAGCGCGTAGTTTCGTATATCCTCGAGGTTAAATGAACCGGAAGCACCATAGATCAGCGTGATACCGAATAACAAAAACCCGGTTGAAAAAGCGCCCATTAAAAAGTACTTCAATGCTGCCTCGTTTGAAGCAAAGTCGTTCTTTTTGATACCCGCCAAAATATATAAGCTTACCGACATGATCTCGATGCCTATAAAAAGCATGGTTAAGTTGTTGTATGATACCATAACCACAATACCCGCCAGTGCAAACAAAATAATGGCATAATACTCGGCAATATGATTGCTTATCTTTTCAAAATAATCTTTTGACAGCAGCAGGATCAATATGGTAGATATAATGGTTAGCCCGGAAAAGGCGATAGAGAAATTATCAAACAGCATCATACCATGATATATTGGCATTGCAACATCATTCCATTGAACCAGGGCTAAAACTAAAGCAGCAACCAGCCCAATTACAGTAACCGGCAGCAACGCTTTTTGAACCTTGTACAAACCTAAATACAATAGCACTATGGGTATAACAGATATGAGTATTAAGGTATTCATTGATATGTTGTAAAAAATCTAATTTAAATTTCGCTTAATATTGTTTTGCTAAAATTTTATCGTAAACAGCATGTGCCAAATTGTTAACCGAAGCTTCGGATATATGTAACAACGGCTGCGGATATACGCCGATAACTATTATTAAGGCGCATATAATAATTAAAACCAGCAATTCTGACCCATGTATATCTGTAAAGGTAGCGGTTAAAGCATTGGTTTCGCCCTGCATAACCCCTTTATACATCCGCAGCATATACACCGCGCCAAATATAATGGTTAACCCCGCCACTACGGCTACACACATATTAGCCTGAAAAACACTGTTCAGCAATAAAAATTCGCCGATAAAGCCATTCGTCAGGGGCAGCGCCACGGTTCCCAAAACAATAATTAAAAATGCTACCGCAAATTTCGGGGCCACTTTGGCTATGCCACCCAATTGGGTAATATCGCGGGTATTTAAACGCCTGCTTATAATATCCCAAATGAAGAACATACCCACCAGGTTTATGCCATGGCTAAGCATTTGTATCATGGCACCCTGTAATCCCTGTAGTGTCCATGCAAATATGCCCGCAGCTATTAAGCCAACGTGGGCGATAGATGAATAAGCCACAAGGCGCTTGCCATCTGTTTGTTTAAAAGCAATGATGGAGGCATACACAATCCCTGCAACCGCAAGCAAAATAGACACTATTTCCCATCTCAAAAATCCCAATGGCGCATTAGGAATCATCCACCTGATAACACCATAAATACCCATTTTCAGCATTATACCTCCCAGCATCATCGTACCGGCGGATGGCGCTTCCGTATAGGTATCAGGCTGCCAGGTATGAAAAGGGAACAATGGCATCTTAATGGCAAATGCCAGGAAAAATGCGAGGTATACCCATGATTGGTGCTGCCAATCCAAACCCGAATTGTAAAACTGATGTAAATCAAATGTTCGTGCGGGGTTTTGCAGGTACAGGTAAATAATACCTACCAGCATAAACAACGAGCCTGCAAATGTGTAAATAAAAAATTTAATAGTAATACGTATCCGATTTTCGCCTCCCCATAACGCACAAATAAAATAAATGGGGATAAGGGCTGCTTCCCAGCCTACATAAAATAAAAATCCGTCTAAAGCTGTAAATACAACCAGCAAGCCAGCCTGCATAAACAATATCAGCGCATAAAATGCAGGCGCGTTTTTATATTGATGCTGGTAGGTGGTTAAAATTATGAGCGGCACAAGCAAGGTGGTTAATAATACCATCATCATGCTTATACCATCAATACCGGCATTAAAATAAATGCCCATTTTAGGTATCCATGCTTCGTTAACTACAAATTGCGTAGAAGCGTCAGGTATAAACTTGCCCAGGAATAGCAGCGCTATCGCAAATTCAGCAACAGCAAAAAATAAGGCGGCGTGTTTAGCGGTTTCGTTTTTAAATAACAAAACAACCAACGCCGCAACTACCGGCAAAAAAATTAATATACTAACCGTCATTTTATATTGTGGATACTAATAAAACTATATATCAACAGGGCTACTATGCCAACAACCATCATAAAAATATAAGACCCTACATTACCGGTTTGCAATAAGCGGAAGCCTTTGCTTGCCTCTACCGGGCCCCTGCCAATTCCGTTTACAATGCCATCAATGCCTAAACGGTCAACAACTTTATAAAAGAATACAGATAACCAGTCAAGCGGCTTGCGGATAACATTATCATATAGCTCATCTACATAAAATTTATGATAAGATAAGTTGGCCAATACCGGACGTTCTTCAGTGTCTGCAACAGGAACATGTGCATTTTTAACATATTTACTATAGGCATATCCCAACGCAATCAAAGCGCCCAACACTGATACCCCCATTAACATCCACTCTGTATTTTGCGGCAAAGTTTGTTCGCCCATTATTTTGGTTGAGGCTGAAAAAACAGGTGCTAAAAAATGCTCCAGCCAATGACCGCCTCCTAATGATTCGGGAACTCCTAAAAACCCGCCAACTGCTGATAATATTGCTAATATGATCAGCGGAATAGTCATGGTTGAAGGCGACTCATGTAAATGATGTTCCTGCTCGTTGGTTCCGCGAAATTTTCCGTAGAAGGTAAGGTACAGCATCCTAAACATATAGAAAGAGGTAAACATCGCCGTAATTACACCCACCACATAAAAGGTGGTGCTATGTATAAAGGCATGTGCCAAAATCTCGTCTTTTGAGAAGAAGCCTGCAAACGGCGGAATACCCGAAATGGCAATTGTGCCGATAAGCATTGTCCAGAACGTTATAGGCAATTTGCTTTTTAAGCCTCCCATGTTACGCATGTCCTGCTCGCCGCTTACCGCGTGAATTACAGAACCGGCACCCAGGAACAACAAAGCTTTAAAAAACGCGTGGGTAAGCACATGGAAAAACGCGCCTGTATAGGCCCCAACGCCCAAACCTAAAAACATATACCCTAATTGCGATACGGTTGAATAAGCCAGTACCTTTTTAATATCAGTTTGCGTTAACGCAATAAGCGCTGCGAATGTGGCGGTTGTTAAGCCAACAATAGCAACTATCTCCATGGTATCGGGTGCCAGGGTAAATAATATGTTTGAGCGGGCTATCATATAAACACCTGCCGTAACCATGGTGGCGGCATGTATTAAAGCGGACACAGGAGTTGGGCCGGCCATCGCATCAGGCAGCCAGGTAAATAATGGTAGCTGTGCCGATTTACCTATAGCACCTATAAATAATAATATAGTGATCAGCGTAAATGGTGCTTCGCTTGAGTGCATCGCGCCTGCTTTTGAAAAAACATCCGCATAAGATATGCTGCCGAAAGTAGTGAAAATCAAAAATATGCCTATCAAAAAGCCCAAATCGCCAATGCGGTTCATAATGAATGCTTTTTTGGCGGCATCGGCATAACTTGGGTTGGTGTACCAAAAGCCAATAAGCAGGTACGAGCATAAACCAACGCCCTCCCAGCCAATAAACATAATGAGGTAGTTTGAACCCATTACCAGTAGCAGCATGAAGAATACGAACAGGTTTAAATAAGAGAAAAACTTACCAAAGCCATCGTCATCGTGCATATAGCCGACCGAATATAAATGAATCAAAAAGCCTACGCCGGTAATGATGAGCAACATTAATGAACTTAGCTGATCGACCAGCAATGAAAACGATATTTGTAAGCGGCCTACAGAGAACCAATTAAATAACGCAACATTGAGAGGGGCCCCGGTAGATTTGATCTGTAAAAAAACACCAACGCTTAACGCGAAAGATGTAAATACCAATGCACTGCCGATAAAGCCAATGGCACCTTTCGACAAGCTATTGCGGCCAAAGCCGTTAATAATAAAACCGGCTAACGGTAATAAAGGAATAAGCCAGATATATTTATCCATGTGTTATGTTGTACGTTTGACGTATTACGTTGTACGTTTTTTTATTTCAATCAATTATTAAATCCGTCCCGATAGCTATCGGGACCGAACATCCGAAATCCGAAATTTCTTCTACCATTTCAACCTGTTAAGCACATTAATATCTATCGAGTTGGTATTCCTGTATATCATTACTATAATAGCCAACCCAATTGCTACCTCCGCTGCTGCTAACGCCATGATAAAGAATACAAATACCTGCCCGGTTGCATCACCCCTATAAACGGAAAAAGCAGTAAGCAACAGGTTTACCGAGTTCAGCATCAGCTCGACCGACATAAATATTACAATGGCATTGCGGCGTATCAACACGCCCACTACACCTATTGAAAATATGATAGCGCTTAATAATATGTAATGATTAAGCGGTATAGTTTGTATAGCGTTTGTTAAATTTTGCATCAGGTAGTAGATTTGGGATCTTTAGTAGCCAGCAAAACAGCGCCCACCATTGCTGATAACAGCAGGATTGACGACACTTCAAATGGCAGTAAAAATTCGTTAAACAATACTTTTCCTAAGTTTTTCACCAGGCCTAAATTGGGATCATGCAATATCACAGGTTGTGATACGCCGAGCGCTTTTAATGAAGCCACAATGGTAACCAAAAAGCAGCCTCCGCCAATAACTGCGGCAAACTTAACCAGGTTTGTTTTTGCAGGTTCAGTTTCCTTATTCAGGTTGATCAACATCAGCGTGTATAAAAACAATACCAGGATAGCACCCATGTAGACAATAAAGTTTACTATAGCCAAAAACTGGGCGTTCAGTAAAATATAATGAATGGTGAACGTAAAAAAGGTAAGAATAAGGTACAGGATACTATGCACCGGATTTTTGGCCGTGATAACCAGTATGGAAAAGAATATGGACAAAAACGCGATGAAATAAAATGTATTCATGGTTACTATTACAAAACACTTTGCCCCTCAAAAAAGAGTTGGGCAAAGGTATAAAACTTCTTTATTGATTTAACGGGGCTTCAACTAATTTGTCTTTCCCGTAGATAAAATCTTTCCTTAAATAATCCGCAGGTACAATATCACCGTCAAGGTAAATTGCTTCTTTCGGACAAGCCTCTTCACATAAGCCGCAAAATATGCAGCGCAGCATATTTATTTCATAAACTGCCGCATACTTTTCTTCACGATATAAATTTTCTTCTCCCGGCTGCCGCTCTGCTGCAATCATCGTAATAGCTTCGGCGGGGCATGATAAAGCGCACAAACCACAAGCTGTACAACGTTCCTTACCATCTTCATCGCGTTTAAGCGAGTGCATACCACGGAAGTTTTCAGAAAATTCCCTTTTTTCTTCGGGATAGCTGATGGTTACCGGTTTCCTGAAAAAGTGCCTCATCGTAATTGCCAGGCCTGATAAAATTGCAGGCAGGTAGGCGCGCTCTAAAAAATTCAGCGGCTTTGATTCAATTAACTTTCTTTTATTACTTAATGGTTCCATTTAATCGCTATTTGATAAAAGTAATCCATATACCGGTAATCACAATATTAGCTATGGCCAGTGGTATTAAAATTTTCCAGCCCAGGTCCATTAACTGATCATAGCGGAAACGCGGTATTGTCCATCGTACCCACATAAAGAAGAAAATGAACGCAAATATTTTTATAAACAGGAATACAACACCCAATATGGTTACTAAATTCTCTGAAAATCCGAAATGGTGAATAAACGGCATATTGTAGCCACCGAAATACAGGGTAGCCATTACCGCCGATGAAATAAACATATTGATATATTCGGCAAACAGGTAAAAACCTAATTTCATGGATGAATATTCAGTATGGTAACCACCAACCAACTCTGTCTCGCATTCCGGCAAATCAAACGGCGTGCGATTGGTTTCGGCAAATGCGCATATAATAAATATCAGGAAGCCAAGCGGCTGATAGATCACATTCCAATGCCAGCCTTGCTGTTGTTGTGCTATTTCGCGCAGGCTAAGGGTGCCTGTTACCATTAATAAAGCAATAATGGATAAGCCCATTGATATTTCATAACTGATATTTTGCGATGCTGCGCGTATAGCGCCTAATAACGAATATTTATTATTGGATGCCCAGCCGCCTATCATCACGCCATAAACACCTAATGAAACCACGCCGAATATGTATAAAATCCCGACATTAATATCTGCAACCTGCAAATCTATAACATGCGAGCCAAGTGTTAATTTTTGCCCCCACGGAATTACTGCGGAACCGATACAGGCCGTTAAAATTGCCAATGAAGGCCCGGCTATAAATAAAAACCCGCTCGCATTAGTCGGGATGATCTCTTCTTTTAAAAACATTTTTCCACCGTCGGCCAAAGGCTGTAAAATACCCCAGGGGCCGGCACGGTTAGGACCAATCCTGTCCTGGAAGAAAGCGGCTATTTTACGCTCGGCATAAGTAGAATACATGGCAATAACCAGGCTGATAGCGAATATAATTACTATCAATATGAATTTTATGATGATATCTGCTAATTCCATTATAAGCGTGTTTCGCGGTCAAATTGTTCCTTATTGGCTTCTATTAAAACCGGGTTATTTTTAACAACCGGCAACGGGTGCATCATTTCGTAATGATTTGAACTAATAACCGAATGGTGCGATATTTTACGCGGCCCTTCAATTACCCAATCGGCAGTTTTCTTTTTATCAAAACGACAAGTGTTGCAAATAAATTCTTCCACTTCGCCATATACATCTTTACGCGCAGTTACCCTCAGTACTTCTTCGCCTTTATACCATAGCGTTACTTTACCATTACATTTTGGATGGTCGCAATCGCGATGCGCTTCAACAGGCTTGGTAAACCAAACCCTGTTTTTAAAGCGGAAAGTTTTGTCAGTTAATGCGCCAACGGGGCAAACATCAATTACATTTCCTGAAAAATCATTGTCAACAGCGGCATGGATGTAAGTTGATATTTCTGAATGATCGCCGCGGTTTAATATGCCATGTATGCGATGATCGGTTATCTGGTCGGCAACATATACGCAACGGTAACATAAAATACAGCGCGTCATGTGCAATTGTATTTTATCGCCAATATCTATCCTGTTAAACGTACGGCGGTCAAACTCATAACGGGTTTTTTCGGCACCGTGTTCAAATGCCAGGTTTTGCAGGTCGCACTCGCCGGCCTGGTCGCAAATAGGGCAATCCAGCGGGTGGTTAATCAATAACATTTCAACCACACCCTTGCGCGCTTCAATAACTTCGGGCGAGGTAATGCTTTGTACTTCCATGCCGTCCATAGCCGTAGTGCGGCATGATGCCACCAGCTTGGGCATAGGGCGCGGGTCTTTTTCAGAACCTTTGCTTACCTTAACCAAACAGGTACGGCATTTACCCCCGCTACCGGCCAGTTTTGAATAATAGCACATAGCAGGTGGAACCACGTCGCCGCCTATCAGCCTCGCGGCGTTAAGGATGCTTGTTCCGTCGGGTACTTCTACCGGTATTCCGTCTATTGTAACTTTCATTGACTATTTATATTGGTCAAATTTTATTCTTCTATTTATAATCAGGCCTTATATTAAATTATGAAAAACATCATCTAAAGCCAGTTCAAATCCGGGTAATATGGGTGTTGTAATTTTATCGCCCAACGTCAATGCCCTACCTTCAATTGTAAATTTTCCTTCATTCAAAACATATCTTAATAAAGACTGCTCATCCGGATAAACCACCCAGTATTCTTTGACCCCAAATTCTTCGTACAGATCGTATTTTATTTGTATTTCTTTTTTATTATTACCCGGCGACAAAATTTCAACCACCAGGTCTGGCGCGCCTAAACAGCTTCTTGGATCTGACAATTTCGCCATATCACAAATTACGCAAACATCTGGCTGAACAACTGTTTTAACTTTCCCATCACTCTTTTCATCACGAACTAACCGGACATCGAAAGGTGCCACATAAACCTTGCATGTTTTATTCTTTAAAAAATGACGTATCTCACCGGCAATATTAAGCGCTATAGTTTGATGATTTGCACTTGGTGCAGGGCTCATCCTAAAAATCTTACCCTTAATTAATTCCAGGCGTTCTTCAAAACGCCAGGAGTAATAATCCGCGTAGGTATAAGTTTTCGAGAAGTCTAAATCATCAATGCTGTTCATATCAAATTAACTTACTTCTTCCTTTTTCGGCAACGGATCGGCATAATGCGCTAAACCGTAATTTCTTGTCACTGCCTCACTTGCATTGGTGACATGCCATTCAAATTCATCCCTGAAATGGCGTATAGCGCTGGCCACCGGCCATGCAGCCGCGTCGCCCAGCGGGCAAATGGTATTACCTTCTATCTTTTTGGCAACATCAACCAGCAGGTCCATGTCGCTTTTTTTACCGTGACCATTTTCTAAACGGTGCAATACCTTTTCCATCCAGCCGGTACCCTCACGACAAGGCGAGCATTGTCCGCAGCTTTCATGGTGATAAAAACGGGCAAAGTTCCAGGTGTTGCGCACGATACACTGGTCTTCATCAAAAGCGATAAAACCACCCGAACCCATCATCGATCCACTAACAAAACCACCGTCTGATAACGACTCATAACTCATTAGTCGCGCGTCGCCATTAATGGTTTTAAAAAATAGGTTGGCCGGTAAAATGGGCACTGATGACCCGCCTGCAACAACCGCCTTTAAACGTTTGCCGTTGGCGATACCACCACAATATTCATCCGAATATAAAAATTCTTCAACAGGCAGGCCCAGGTCAATTTCATAAACGCCGGGTTTATTAATATTACCTCCGGCAGATATCAGCTTAGTACCTGTACTTCTGCCAATGCCGATTTTAGCATATTCTTCGCCGCCCTCATTAATGATGGGCACTACTGCCGCTATAGATTCTACATTGTTAACCACAGTTGGGCAGCCCCATACACCGGCAATAGCCGGAAATGGCGGTTTAATACGCGGGTTACCGCGCTTACCTTCTAACGATTCTAACAGCGCGGTTTCTTCGCCGCAGATATAAGCGCCGCCACCCGGCTGCACATATAGCTCCAGGTCGTAACCTGTGCCTAAAATATTTTTTCCCAGGAAACCTGCTGCTTTGGCTTCGGCAATAGCTTTTTCAAGTATGCGTATCTGCGGCATCATTTCACCGCGAACGTAGATATAAGATACTTTTGCCCCCAAAGCATAACTGCCTACTATCATTCCCTCAATTAATAAATGAGGCAGGTAGGTCATTAAATAACGGTCTTTAAAAGTTCCGGGTTCTGATTCATCCGCATTACAAACTAAATAACGGGCAACACCTTCCGGTTTTGCCAAAAAGCCCCACTTCATACCGGTTGGGAAACCCGCGCCGCCACGGCCACGCAAGCCCGACTTTTTAACCTCTTCTACCACTTCATCAGGTGTCAGGGTTTTTAAGGCTTTTTCTACCGACGCGTAACCACCCTTTGAGCGGTACACATCATAGGTATTGATGCCGGGTACGTTGATATGTTCTAAAAGTAATTTGCGTGCCATTACTGTTAATATATTTTACCGTTTAATTTATAAGCGGCAATATGATTTCTTACACAATTTGATAAAATTATCGCACTAACAAAGCCAATAACAATTCGGCAAGTGTCCGGAATATGCAGGGCAAATGCCAGTACGTATCCGGTAACTAACGCTGCATCCCATGCTATTAACCTGCTTCTATCTTTCATTCGTTTCTTATTAATATATTCTGCCGGTTTGTTTGTAATATGCAACATGCTGCCATGTGCGCTGTGCAACGGCAATTACTATCAAAAGTATTTTTAACCAAATATTCAAATTTGTCGGGTTAGTTGGCAGCAGCAATAAAACAATTATTATGGCATACAACACGTCCCTTATTATCAATGACAGCTTACTCATTTGCCTTTCGCAGTTAAATCTGCTATCATTTTATCAACCGACTCGTTAGTCAAATTTTCATAAAAAGTATATTCAGGACCAATTTGCAGTACGGGTGCGTAGCCGCAGGCAGCCAAACATTCCACGCCGCGCCAGCTAAACAGTCCGTCGGGGGTAACTTCGCCTTCGGGCACGCCCAACTTTTGCTCAATATAATCCATTATTTTTTCGGCACCTACCAGGCAGCATGGGCCAGTGCGGCAAACTTCCAACATGTATTTGCCTTGCGGCCGTAAAAAGTACATGCTGTAAAAGGACGCTACCTCGTAAACCTCAATAGGTTGTATACGCAAAAATTCGGCAACCTTATCCATTGCAGGGGCGCTTACCCAGCCAAAGCCGGCCTGTACCAGGTGCAGTATAGGCAATAAGGCCGATTTCTGCTTTCCCTGCGGGTAACGGCTTACGATATCAGCAAACTGGTTTAACAAACCGGGCGAAAACTCCACCGGGGTTTGTACTACATCTTCAACCCTAAGCATCTAATTCTCCCGCTATAACGTTTAAACTACTCATGTTAATTATCGCGTCAGACAGTAACATACCCCGGCTCATGGGGGCGTACATCTGGTAATTTATAAAGCTCGGCCTGCGGAAATGCAAACGGTACGGCGACCTTCCGCCGTCATTAACCAGGTAAAAACCCAGTTCGCCGTTAGCGCCTTCAACAGAGTGATATACTTCGGTAGCCGGTGCAGTCACTTCGCCCATCACTATTTTAAAGTGATAGATCAGCGCTTCCATATTATTATAAACTTCTTCTTTTGGCGGCAGGTAAAATTCCGGCACATCCGCGTGGAAAATATCAGTAGGTTCTTTTTCCAGTTTGGTCAATGCCTGCTCTATAATGCGCATGCTTTGCCACATTTCTTCGTTACGTACAAGGAACCGTGCGTAAACGTCGCCATTTTCGCCAACCGGCACTTCAAAATCAAAATCTTCGTAAGATGAGTACGGGTTCATTGCCCTTACATCATAATCTACACCGGCAGCACGCAATAACGGGCCGCTCCAGCTATAGTTCAACGCGTCTTCAGGTGTTACGCAAGCAACGCCCCTGGTACGGTCCACAAATATGCGGTTACGGTTAAACAGGGCTTCAAACTCTCTTAATACCGGCGGAAAATCGACTAAAAACTTCCGTAATTTGCTAAACGCTATGGTATTAAAGTTACGTTCAAAACCGCCTATCCGGCCAATATTGGTAGTTAAACGCGAACCGCAAACTTCTTCATATATCTCATAAATGGCTTCGCGGTGCTCCATCATGTACAGGAAACCTGTAAACGCGCCGGTATCCACACCCAATACACCATTGCAGATAATATGGTCGGATATGCGTGCCAGTTCCATAATAATTACGCGCAGGTAATCCACCCTTTTTGGGGTTTCAATACCCAACAGTTTTTCAACTGTCATGTGCCAGCCCATGTTATTGATGGGTGATGAACAGTAATTCAAACGGTCTGTTAACGGAGTTATCTGGTAAAACGGGCGATGCTCGGCAATCTTTTCAAATGCACGGTGGATATAGCCGATGGTAGAAACACCACTAACAATGCGTTCTCCATCCAGTTGCAATACGTTTTGAAACACACCATGCGTAGCCGGGTGCGTTGGCCCTAAGTTTAGGGTTGCAAGCTCGTTCTGCGGATCGTTATCTGAATATACGGGATGGTTTTGCATCTGCTTATCTTCCGAAAAAATAATCTTTTTTATCAACACGGTTCGGGTCTTCCAATGGAAATTCCTTTCGCATCGGGAAAGCCGTCATGTCGTCAACATTTAATATCCTGCGCAAATCCGGGTGACCGTCAAACAATACCCCAAAAAAGTCATACGTTTCACGTTCCATCCAATTAGCGCCATCCCAAACGGTTGTTGCTGTCGGGATGTGTACATCGCCGTCGGCTAAAAATACTTTCAGGCGCAAACGCACATTATTTACCAGGCTATGCAGGTGATAAATAATGCCTATTTCTTTGCCTTCCTGTTCAGGATAATGAATAGCTGTAATATCTGTTAAATAAATAAATTGTAAAGAGGGTTCTGTCTTCAACCAGCTTAATATACTAATGATATTTTCACGGGTTGTCTCTAAGGTCAATAAGCCAAAAGGTTCGCCAACTACTGTTAGCTGGCCTTCAAACTTTTCATTGATCTTTTTTAAAAGCTCTTCGTTAGTTATTTTACCCATTACTGAATTCCGTATGAAGCTAATAATTTCTGGTACTCGGGGGTTGCCCGCCTGCGCAAAGTTTCTGTTTTAACTAATTCCTGTATGCCCATAAAGCCATCAATAATAGCTTCGGGGCGAGGGGGGCATCCCGGCACATACACATCAACAGGTATAATTTCATCTATGCCTTGTAAAACCGAATATGTATCAAATATACCGCCGCTTGAGGCACATGCGCCAACGGCCATTACCCAGCGGGGCTCGGCCATTTGCAGGTAAACCTGGCGTAAAACCGGGCCCATTTTTTTGGCGATGGTACCCATCACCATTAACAGGTCGGCCTGGCGGGGTGAAAAGCTAAGCCGCTCGGCACCAAAGCGTGAAAGATCATAATGAGAAGCCATAGTGGCCATAAACTCAATGCCGCAGCATGAGGTTGCGAAAGGCAATGGCCATAATGAGTTTGCCCGCGCTAAGCCTACCGCCTTATCCAGCGAAGTAGCAAAAAATCCCGCACCCTCTACACCCGCGGGGGCACCTACTAATTGAATATCACTCATGAGCTATATCGATGCAATCCATTAAAGGACTTGAGATGCAAATTTACAATATTTTACGTTGTAATAAATACACTTATGATAACGGAAATTTATTTGGAATTGTTCTAAACAAAGAATAATGCGCAGATGCGCAAATTTCAGATGTGCAGATGAATTGGCGGGAGTAGAAACAGATAGATTTGTCAACTTTTAAAAAGTTGACAAATCTTTCGGGGCACATTCGCCATATGGGCATCCTGGCCATCCTAAACGGCGCAGCCTTCTTGAACGCCTTTAAAAACAAACAATAAGTGAAAAATCCTATAAATCATAGTTCAGACAATCAATCCCAATCCAGTGCGCGTTTTTTGATGATATAGATAAAGCCCAGCAGCAGGGTGCCCATAAAGATAAACATCTCTACCATGCCGGTTTGGCCCAGTGCGCGGAAGTTTACGGCCCAGGGGTACATAAAAATTACTTCTACATCAAACAATACAAACAGTATGGCTACCAGGAAATATTTGATAGATATGGGTGTACGCGCGTTGCCAATTACCTCAATGCCCGACTCAAAAGGGGTTAACTTATCCTTGGTTACGCGTTTAGGGCCAATTTTATGTGTTACAAACATGGTGGTAACCACAAAACCCAGCGCCACTACCATTTGAAATATGATGGGCAAATAATTAATTGGTAAACTCTGTACTTCCATGGTGCAAATATACAAATGGTAACAACAAAAAAAAGGCCTCAAGAAGTAATTGAGGCCTTTTTTATTATTGACTTTTTATTATCGTCATTCTTCCTGTTGAGGCTTGCTGGCAGGTCCACCTGCCCCTTTTTTAGCATTCTTTTTCTCTTCGGCTGCTTTTATAGCTGCATCATTAGCGGCTTTAGCATCTTTATTTTTAAAATAAATGTCTTGGTAGTATTCTGTGGGGTTAAGGGCTTTGTCTTTAGTATACCATTCATCAGCTTTGACAGGGTCATTATCATGATATAAAGCGTAGTTACCCTCATAAGCATAAGCATCAGCTACGTAGTTTTTTTCCTGTTGTGTCCATTTAGTGCTGTCTTTTGCTATAAGAAGTTGCACTAACCGCTCATAATGAGGTTTTGCCAAACCCTTTAAATGTTGTATGTCGATATCTTTATAATCAGCTATTCTCGCACGGAAAAGCGCTGTTTGATATATAGGATTTGGATTTCCTTTCTGAACATAACTTAATGCCGAATCGGCTATGGTAAGTAATGAAGAATCCGGTTTGATAGATGGATTGGTCCTGGCGGCTCTTGACTGGCCTTGAAAAGTAAGGTAACCATAATAGCCTATATTATAATGCTCAGTAAGCAATGGCCGTCCGTGTATTTTACTAACTTCCTCCTGAACCGTTTTTAAGGCTTCTGAGTAGTTCTTTTTAGTATAATACATTAGTCTTATTTCATTATAAATTTCTTCAGTTTTAGTAGTATCCAGTTCTGCATATTTTTTTAAAGTTGCTACACCTTTTACTGTATCCTGTCCGCTTGCTATCAGCAAACGGCCTAATACCAAATAATCCGAAGGTAAAATACGCTCAGGGGAAGCTTTTGAAAACCATGTATTCATGGCGCTTATTCCATTCTGGTAGTCTTTATTATGAAAAGCCGAATACCCGATATAACGGTAAACCAAAGCGTTTGAATTAGCTGCTTTAGATAAGGTAGCGGCTACGCTTTGTAATGTTTCAAAATCGCCTGCATTATATAAAAACAGCGCGTAGCGTAATAAAGTTTCGGTAGAATTATCGGTTAAGCTCAGGTATTTTTTGTAATGGTCTACCGCATCCTTTACCTTCTGTGAAGCAACAGGGCCATTTGTAGTCCTTACAGTTTGCGCCCAGTAAAGGTCGGTTTCAGCCCATTCGCGGTAAGCGGGGCCAAAGTTGGCATCAATAGCAATGGCTTTTTTAAACTGCTCTTCGGCATCTTCAAAATTCTGCGCGGCTTCTAATGATACGCCTTGCGCTACAATAGCGGTAAGCAATTTAGGATTAAGCGTCTGCGCGTCGGTATAAGCCGTATAAGCATCAGTAGAATGTTTTTGCGAACGTTCCGCATTACCCAATACCACCAGCAATTCGGCATCTTTCGGGTTAGCCAGCTTGCCTTTATTTAATATGGCAACTGCGGCGGTATAATCATTTACACTAACGGTTTTAGCGCCCGGAGGCAGTAATAAATAGGCATCGCCCATATACATCATCATACGCGAGTCTTTTTTTGACGAAACGTCGATGGCCTTGTTAAAGTTTGCAGTCACCCCTGCCGCATCGCCGGTAAGGTGCGCTACTGCACCCAGGCCAACATAATTTAAGCCCGATTTTGGGTTAGCTGCCAATCCTTTTGTAAATTGTTCTTTTGCCGAATCAGGATATTCTTGTATCAAATACACCCATCCCAGGTAAAAAAAGTTGTCGGCATTAGTCGCCTGTGTAACCGTCAGGTTTTTGAGCATTGATTTGGCCTTCTGGTATTGTTCGGCATCAATAGCTTTTTTAGCATCGTCAAGACTTTGCGCAAAAACCGACGAACCTACTAATACCAGCCCTAATGCTACCTTAGCTATTTTACTGATCATTTTCATCTTGTTTGATATAATTTTATAGTTATTAGTATGTATGTTTTATCTGTATCACTCTTTCGGGTATTGAATCGGGCAGCAGGTTCGACCGTAAAATGATCATCTGCCCCTGTTCGCTTAATATAAAATGGGCGAAACCTAAGCCCAAACCTACTTTTCCGGTACAATTAATAATATATAGCCCCCTTATTAAGGGATATTGTTTTAAGCTAAGCGTATTTTGTGATGGCGTAAAGTACTGGTTAGGGGCTGTTTTACTGTTTTCATCCCTAACTGCCATTACCTTAACTTTGTCCACCGCCTCGGCATAATCAGCATCAGGGTTATTTAACCAACTCAAACCGGTTATACCTATTGAGTTTGGGTGCCCGTTAACATATTTTATTACTTCCTTATTATTTTTAAGCGAGTATATATTATTTTGCTTCAAATCATTAACGCCTGAAAAACTCTTCAAGTATCTTGCCAAACTCGAATTGGCGTTATCAAAAACAATATTGACACCTGATTGACTTTTCCCCGCCAGCATTTTTTTCAATTCATTTACCGTTATCAGCGTATCTGTTGATGCCTGATTTACAATTAATGTAACCGCGTCAATCGCGAAACGGTTTACCAGAGGCACTAATCTTTTTTGGGCAAATACCTTTTTCTCATCTGCGGTCAAATCACGCGACAGCACAGCCATCCTTAAACTATCATTTAGCAGCAGGCGCAACACGTCATTTTCCGGCGCATAAACAGGCTTCAAATTTGCCTTAGTGTTAAGTTGCGTAAAAATATACAGCTCCTGGTCAATAATCGGCTTCAACGATTCGTCAACTGCTATACTTGCCGTACCCGCGCTTGGTGTTTCTACCGGTGCTTCTTCGGTATGCTTTTGTTTACACGACTGAACTATAAAAAAAGTAAAAAAAATCCACAAAATTAACTTTGCCCTATTCATCCTTTTCTTTTTTTAATATCCTCGAAAACCGCAGCATTGCGTATAATATCACCATTACACCAAATATCCTTCGCTGATAAGCGGGTAATTGCTGTGCAATGCCATCCCAAAAAATCAGCATTACACCAAAGGCAAAAAAGCAAACAAATGTTACCAGGCCTAAAATAAGCAAAAACCGCCTTTTGAGCGATTTTTGCTTATCTCTAAATGTATTCGCCATTAAGCGTATTAATTATTATCTCCACTTAGTGTAAAGTTAACCGGAACAGTAAATTGTACACGTACATTGCGTCCGTTTTGTACACCTGGCTTCCATTTCATGGAACCTTTTACAGCTCTTACGGCTTCGGCTTTCATTGCATCATCCGGGCCGCGTAAGGCTACAACATCGGTTAAGCTTCCGTCGCGTTCAACAACAAACTGAACAAATACCTTACCCATAACATTGTTTTCCCTGTCTACAGCCGGGTATTTAATAGCCTTACCCAAGTAGTCGTAAAACTTTTGTATACCACCCGGAAACTCAGGTTCTTTTTCAACCGATTCGTAAACTTTATTTACGTCTTCGGTTACCGCCTTCGTATCAGATGTACCTACCGGCGCATCAATGCTTACATCAGCATTTTCATCACCCTTTACGTTTTTCTGACCGGGGTCAGCCACCTGCAATTCCTTTTGTGTAGGCGGTTCGTCATGCACCTCAACATCCGGTTTTACAATCGGAGGCGGGAACTTCACCTGGTCAACCTTTGGTTTAGGCGGCTCGGGTGGCGGCGGAGGTGGTTTTTTAGGATCGGGCGGCGGTGGTGTTAACACCACGTCTGTTATTTTTACCTTTACAGGTTTCGGGGGAACAAGTCCCTCGATCATATTGATAATTGTTGGTAACGATATAACCACTACAAAGAATAAAGCGCCAAAGAAAAGGGCCCTGTTGGTATTTTTGGGGCTGTTTCTTCTTAACTGGTATGCGCCATAAGCCTGGTTGCGGCCGTTAAAAACAACGTCAATCCATTCCTGCTTTAATATGTCTAATTTTCCTGCCATTTTTTAAGCTTTAAAATATTAACGTTAATTTTTTATTAATAACTCTATTAATACGCGCCATCTGTTTTCAATAATTCAACTTCCGATGGGTATATATCAACTATAGCGCGGGACTGGTTACCTACGATTTTTAATTCATCCATAACCGTTACCATATTGTCGTATTTGGATTTATCGCTTGGTTTGACGATCACAAACATATCCTTACCGGTAGATTGTAATATTTCCTTGCTTTTATCCGCCAGGAGCTTGCGTAAAACATTGGGCGCATAACTTTTTTCAACAGTTGGCGCTGATTTTCCGGCTTCGCCTATCCACCATATATACTTGTTGTTTGCACCCAAAAGCATTGTCATGGTACGCGATGCCGCTACCGGCAACTGGTCTTTTGTTTTTTCGTCCTTATCCGGCATGATCAGGTCCATAGCCTTTGGCTTCTGGAGCGTGGTTGTAAGGATAAAAAATGTGATGAGCAGGAAAGCCAAATCAACCATGGCTGTTAAATCCACACGGGTTGATGCTTTTTTGGTCCTAACTTTACCGCCACCTTTTTTACCCCCGCCGGAGGTATCTAATTCTGCCATAATTTTTTTATTTTGCCACCGTTTTTGCCGATGTGATTAAACTGAATTTATCAACGTGCTGCTTTTGCAGCGTTTTTATTATTTCGCCAACAATAGGATAGTCTTGCTGGGCATCGGCTTTTATAGCTATCCTTAGCTCTACATTACGCAGCGCCTGGTCGGCTTTGCGTGTTTGTAATACCCAATTGGCTAATTCATTCTCCTTGGTAGTATCAACGTGTATCCCCGGCTGCACATATTTTCGCCGTTGATCCGATGTGAAATCCAAATACTGCGGCAGCACATTTAAAGGTACACCAAAATTTTCGGTGTGTACAAACTTGTTGATCTGATCCTTTGTAAACGCTATTTTGTACTCGGCGCTCATTGTCTCCAATGTTGCCCTGCGCAGATCATCCCCCTCAATAGAATAGAAGGCTTTGCCCTCGCCAACAGTAATAATGGCGAAGTCTGTTTCAGGGATTTGCATAATTGCTGTTGATGCCGGCACCACTGCCTTAACCGGGTCCGGAACCTTTGGTTTTGCTGATAATATGAAGAAAGTAAGCAACAGGAAAGCCACATCGCACATAGCGGTCATGTCAATTGCTGTACTCTTTCTTGCGACTTTTACTCTTGGCATAATTATTTATTTTAAATATAGTGTTAGCAAATGAATTAATTCCCGGCCATAACCCTGTTAAGGCCGGGATATTAACACTAAAATTTATTGGTTTTTATGTGATGCCGCGAACGTTTGCACAATGCTAAAGCCTGTTTCATCAATAGCATAGGTCAGGCCGTCAATTTTTGATGTAAATACGTTATACATTATAATTGACAGGGCTGATGTACTGATACCGAACGCGGTGTTAACCAACGCTTCGGAAATAGCGGCTGATAAAGCTGATGAATTTTGTGAAGCTCCTGCCAACTCAGAGAACGCCTTGATCATACCAATTACCGTACCCAACAAACCGGTTAATGTACCGATAGCTACCAATGTTGCTATAATGGTTAAGTTTTGCTCTAACATAGGCATTTCTAAAGCAGTAGCTTCTTCAATGTCCTTCTGGATAGCCAAAGTTTTCTGGTCAACATCTAAATGCGTTTCAGTTTCCATTTCTTTGTATTTCTTCAATCCTGCCTTGATCACGTTTGCAACAGAACCTTTTTGTTTATCGCATTCTGCAGAAGCAGCATCAATGTTGCCTGAGTTAAGGAAAACTTGTATCCTTTTAACAAATGCGTCAACACTGGTGGTACCTGATGCTTTACCGATAACGATAAACCTTTCGATAGAGAATACAATTAACATTAACACATAGGACATAACCAGGGGTACTAATTTACCGCCCCCGTATATGATACCGAATACATCGCCATTAGCCGGGGTACCTTTGTTGTCACCACCCTGGAAGTGGCTTGCATCGCCAAATATAAAATAGAATATAAAAAGTGATACGACGATGCAAATTGGAACTGTCAATGTTGCAAATAAGCCAGATCCGCCTGAGCTTTCTTTCTTAGGTTTTGGGGTTGTTGGTTTTGTTGGTGTTGGTGCGTTTGCCATTACTTTTAAATTTTAGTTAGTTTTTAGTTATTGTTTATTTATTATATTTCAATTAGTTAATTGCTTTTTTCTAATGCGGATAACAAAATTATGATTTTAATTATATAAAAAAAATTTTGTTCAACTTTATTTACTAAATTTTTAGTTTTAAGCGCTCTTTTAACACTATTTAACGTTTTAAAACTAAAAAATTATCCATCGCCGGATAATTTTTTACAATAAAACCCATTATTTTTTATAATAGCAAACAATAACTTATAAAATTATGTAACTAAATTGATATAGTTAATTTTAGGGGCGGGGAAGCAGGGAAATCACTTTAAAACCTGCCGACTGTTTTACCCCATCCTCCTCCTTCCCCTAAATTTAGGGGAAGGTATCGCACATGGCCCCGCATTTTGCCAGTCTTTTAGATTAAAGCCCCGGCCCCGGCAAAGCACTTTAAACCTTAAAAGCGATTTCGCTGACTTTAGGGGCGGCATTTATAATTTCGGGGCTGCTAAAACCTGCGTATTGTTCAAAATTTTTATTGAAATCGATTGCAAGGTTATTTGCGCGCTCGTCATATTCATCAACATTGGGCCAGGTATTCCTGGGATTAAGCAGATTTGCGGGCACGTTTGGACAGCTTACGGGCATTTGTAAATTAAAAACCGGATGCGCTGTATACTGTATATTATCCA
>Ga0302315_10000811_pt1 | contig 33820 bp, 18 predicted proteins | sample III_Palsa_N3_1_FD_200532 | JGI IMG/M metagenome (GOLD analysis project Ga0302315, IMG submission 200532) | Peat permafrost microbial communities from Stordalen Mire near Abisko, Sweden - III_Palsa_N3_1 | ecosystem: Environmental > Terrestrial > Soil > Palsa > Peat permafrost | place: Sweden...
ATTCACAAAGCTACTTTTGTAGCCAGCACCCGTGGCTCCATTGTTAAAGAATGGATCGACCGAAGCTAACCAAGCGGGGTCATTATTATAATTATATTGAAAACCGGCCGGCACATTTGGAATAGACGGTATCAAACTAGCAGAAGTGATTTGTTGTTGAATCTGTTCATCCCAGCTTTCAAAGCTACTATTGGCCATACAAAACTGTAATTTGCAGTACTCAGGATGGTATGGTAAAAAGGAATAGGCCCAATCCGGGTTCCAGTATTGGACAAGCATAGCCAGTGTAAAGGAAGCATCATAAGGTGAGGTAATCGTACCATCGGGCAAGGTAATCAACGTTGATTGGTATCGGGAAGAGTCAGACGGTAGTATCGGAAATACAGTACGCCAGTTATTACTGATCACGTTGATCTGTGGCTCCAATGGGTTGCCATTGGCATCAAACAAAGCATACTGCCCACCGGGTGATACATCTGCCAACATAGGTGTCTCGTACTGATCACAGGGCGACACGACCGCAGCTGTGTAACAGGTGGTCTGCGTAGAATCGCAATAAGCCTTCAGCGTAGTATATTCGGCGCTAACCCAATTCTGGAACACACTACCTGCGATAGTTGCAGAGTCAACCCCCAATGCGGTGAGCTTGTTACTAAATACCTGGGTAAAATAGGCTTGCGTACCTAAGGTTTGTTCATTGGTCTGGCAGTCGCTTAGGCAAGCCCGGTAATTAATACTATTAAGATATGGTAAAATGAAGCTGAACTGATTTTGAAGATAACCGTTTTGCAGGCCCTGTTGAACAAACTGGTCTACATAATTCTCCATCACTGTCTTGCTAAAAGACAGCTGAAAGGTGACATAATACTCCCCGATTTGAGGGAAATTAACGTTGAGGGAATCAGACTGTATCCCGGCACCGTTACAATTAGCGGTCTGTGATCCCACTTGTATCGGTGTTGTGTTGCTATAAATAACAGTATTACAATCGTTAGTTACGTTGATTGTCAGGTCATAAAAACAATTACTACAAATTGGGGTAGTTCCGCCCGGGAATTTATCAATAAGCTTCTGTATTGTGTAAGTAATCGCTGCTGGACCTGTAAGGGAAGCCAAATAAGTCGTAGTTGCTTTAATATTCAGGTTGGTGTTGTCAAACACAAATTTACTGGAATCCAGTATGTTAATTTCCTGAACAGTTGGACGTACATAAGATTTGATCGAATCCATGGTCGCCGGCACCGGTCCGGTTAGGGCAGTGGCTACCGTCTTACCACTGGCATTCACATAGCTGATGCTCATTTGACCGTTCGGGTCCATCACCATATTCTTCAGGTAATGACTGGCAAAGCCGGCATCGTTACCAAAGATCTTATCCAATTCCCATTGTTCCGGTTTGCCGTAGTAATATTTGGTCGTGTTGCTCGGAAACCCTTTGCCTGGTTGTAAGGCCTTTCCTACGCCGCCCTGTAAAGCTACCCTTCCTGTATTATCAGGCGTATATTCCTTTACCGAAAGCGGGTAACCCAGTGCATCGGGTATGTAGTTATTATAAGGTTTATCCGCGAGAAAGGCATTTCGATTGGAGTAATATTGTGAGGCACCGCTGGTAACATTTAAAGAATCCGGATTTAGCTCGCAGGAAGCCGAAGCCGAAGTGCCTGATACGTTAGCCGAGCTGTAAGGGGCATTTGCCGCACTTTGATTCAGGTTATTGAAGTAGTGAAAATAAGGGTTGGTGACCGTTTCTTTTACCGGAGCAGGAAGGATATTCGCGGTTTCACGACCAAAATCATCATAGATATTTTCCTGCACTACATTGACCTGGTCGGAGTTATTCAAGGTAACGGCCTGCCGGTTACGTAATGTCCCGTCAAAGTATTGGACCACCTCTTTCTTTTTACCTTCCTCTGCATAATCTGCCTCATATTGCCAGTTTAGGTTCGGCTGGTGCCAGGAGAGCGGCCACACGGCATAACTACCGTTATCCTGGTTATAATTCCAGTCACCCAGTAGCCTGATGCCGGTACTGGTATATTGCACCTGGCGCATCCGCACCAGAATATAGCTGTCATTGGATACCAGGGAAATGGTATAAGTCTGACCTGGGATCGTTACCCGGGTCGCATTGTGCAGGAATATTTTATCAAGTAGTGTTGGATTCAGGCTGCCCTGAAAACCACCTGCCATTTGCTTGATCGTATCGATGTACATATTGCCGCTATCAACGGTCGTCCATTCAATATCATATTCTTCTGCACCGGTAACCACACCCCAGCTGAGTTGTAACTGATTACCGCCGTTAGCTAAACTGCCCGACCCTAGGCTGTTAAGCGCAGTGCTTGTATTTGATGATTGGCTAAAAACTTTAAATGCAGAACTTGTTTTTGTGGTGGTTTTAGTCGTTGTTTTTCCTTTTACTAAGGTTACCACAGGCCTGATACTTGTCTTCGGTTTGAATTTATATTGGCGGTTAATAACGATATTGTCGCTTAAAAGGAAAAATGACGGCAGGTTATTCCCGTATTCTTTGCTATATATATTATCCACGATCACCCTTACCCAGTAGGCACCAGTAAAATTGTAATTATCAATATACTTGTAACTCGCACCTTTTGTTGCTGAATAATCGATTTTTAAGACGATATTCTTTACCAGCGGCGTTTGCTGATCTGGGCTGGTCAGGTATTCAACCTTTAACTTGAGCTCGCAACTGAAGCTATTCTTAATCACATTTTGATCAGTAAGCCTGAACGAAATAGTATTTTTGACGGAGATATTGGTAATATCGCTCCAGTTATATTTCGCGTTCCTGAATTTCTCATCCTGTACCAGCAGGGTGTCCTTCTGCTTGATCTTGCCTTTGATAAAATTCTCATAGGGCTCGACGCCAGCGAAGCTAAACGAGCGCAGTAGCAGCAACAGGAAAAAGGTAAATAAGGTTGAGGTATAGAGCTGCTTCATGAAGATTTAAAGTATAATGAGTTTATAACCTGTGTAATGACCGGTCAATTTGGCTATACCACCGGACTGGTCTACAATCGTTTCCAAACGTGGGTATTCCTTAAGGTTAGAACTATTCTCTAGTCGATCTATCCTAACATCCATCACACGGTCCTTGCTATCGTCCAGCGGTGCGTCAAAGTCGGTAAGTCGTGTATAAAGGCGTGTCAACTTATTCGTTGCGGTGTCATAAGCCACAGATAACTCTTTGCAGGTAATATTTTTTTCATTGATCATCGAGATCTCCTTTTCTGTACCAATTGGCTTTATCGACAATTGGTATCCCTCCTGCTTAAAGAGCGCTTGTAGCATAGCGAAGCCATCCATGATATTGTTAGCCTCCTGTGTCTGTTTCGAGATTAGCACCCGCCGCTGGTCGTTATCGATCTGAATAGAGACACCGTTCTCACGAATCACTTCCATTGCCCCTATTTTACTATACACATTTTGGCCATTTACAGATACGATGTATGGCATATTCTGTATATTTCCAGAGCTATCTGCACCATCTTTGATTGTTATTGAGCCCGAATAGGTGCTCAAGCCGTGCTCGTGGTTTATAGAACGCAGTTCCGAATTGAATTTATTGAGCAGGACTGTATCATAAACCGGTGGTTTCACCTTGTGTACAGCTAGCAGAGTCACCTTTGCGGGTTTACTATACTTAAAATGAGTGCCTACCGCCCAGGTAAGCATGGCTGCACCGGTAAAGGCGGCGACCAATAAACTTATCTTTTTGAAATTGATATTCATATTCAACTATATTATTTCATGTAAGATGATCTTGTTTCCTTAATGGTCATTACGCCGCGTTCCGTTTCTTTCTTCACGCGAATCAGTAAACCTTCATCATCATATTCGTAAAAAGTAGCGAAACCATTTTCGTCCAGCTCTGCCATCAGCCTCATGGATGCGTCGTCGTAAACGTAGGTCTTCATCTCCGAGTCGAAAGGTTGGATACGGATATCGTCAATCAGCATACCGGACATACCAGGTGTAAGTGTCAGTTGCATTGTACTGCCAGCGGCCACATGGGTAAGGTCAATGGTCGCTTCAACCAATTTCCAGTTTTCCACGATTGCTTTACAGGTATAGCTTACCTGGGTACTGCCTGCACCAGTTACATTCAGGCTGATCGTTAATGGGGTAGTTTTGGTTGTCGGATCACTGTCCTTTACCCAGGCATCCAGAATATATTTTTTACCCGGGTACGGCTCAAATCCTTTTGGATACAGGCCGGTGACATGCCGGATCTGCAATTCCTTTTGCTGTGTGGTATCGAGGTAATGCGCCGATTTGCTGGTCATGGTATGGATGATCGTTGAAAGAGAAAAACCGTCTGAAGGCATTAGCACGCTATAGTTGCCACTGTGAGAGAGTGAATCCGTTACAAAAAAGGAGATATTTTTTGCCGTGGATGGCTCAATAAATTCATGAGTAGTGCAAGTGTCCACCGGGATCGCGCCAGGGGCAAATTTCGTATCCTCAAAGGCATTATCATAGATCTCGCGGTTCATCGCATTAGAAGCCACAGCCGTGGGTAATTCGCCGTTAAATCCGAAGGTAGCGGCACTATAACGCCCCAAAGCGTCCACGTTTTCCAATTGCTGCCCGTACAGGTCATATAGTGTTACCGTGTTTGCGGATACCCAACGGGTTCCGGTGGGGTTCACACACCAGGCAGAAGCTGTTGGGTTATAGTACCAGTAATTGTAAAAATTATTAATATAACCGCCACTCTTAATGTTAACACCGGGAGCCGTCGCATTGACCAGCGTACCGTCATTCCGGCTTTGCTGAAACACTTTGGTCTGCGACGGCCGCCAGTTCCCCGAGAATCCGAGAATATAAGGGTTCACGGTATAGCTATAGGTAAAGTGCGGCACCTGCACACCGTTTATCGTACGGAAACTCTGCAGGTTTGTCAACCCAACCAAACTACGCGTAGAATACACGATATTGACATTGGCGCTTGTCGCCGATAATAAAGTATTTTCCGTATTCTGATAGATTTCCAACCCAATAGCCCCAGGGTCAGTTGCAATCGTATTACTTGTGCCATCGTCCAGCGGAAGGTTAACGCAATTGGCCGAAAACTGATGGACACCCGCAGACAAATACATCGGATACATATACCAGTAGCCCGCATTGTTTGTAAAAGGCAAAGCCGTACCATCAATCGAATAATGAAAGGTATCATCTCCCGAATAACCAATATAATAAGTTCCGCTGGTGACTATAGATATTGAAGTCGTAAAACCGAGCAATTCGTTCAGGTCCAGAGAAGTTGCCGGGCTTGGCCATATACCCGACTGGTCAAGCCGCCCCTTCAGAAAAGCATTATTGACAATCTCGTCCTGTCCGGAGGCCCCGCCGCCAATAAAATAAGCCCCCCCGACACCGTGATTGATCGAATTTGGATAATTAGCAGCATATGTGAACAGGGGCAGAGGATTTGCCACCTGACGGCCGGAAAGTTCGGAACAATTCACCGGAACGCCCCAATTTTCACTATAGGTCGTTGCAGAAGCATTAATTACCCGGAGGCCGGTCGCGTTTGCAGATGAGTTTAGCACCAACTGTCCGTTCTGGATAGGGTTATTCAGACAAACCAGGCTAGTTGCAGTTGAACTCAGCATATTCCGGTAGCCGGACCGTGTGAGTTTAACCAAAGCTGTACTTGCGCCGCCACCAGCTGCCCAGCTGGTTACCAATTGCCCGTTGATATCAACCAGCTTTTTGGTCATAGTTCCGGCCGGGGCGGCGGCGCCCTGCGTTTGAATTATCCAGTAACGCGCACCGGAGGTAAGATCGGTAATCTCATCACCTTTTTGCAAATAAGCCCCGTAGCCGTACATCTCACCATTAGCATCGGTACCAAAATTCTTTAACAAGATACCCAGTGTCTGATACGCCGGCCCCATCCCTTTGTACACCCAATAAGCCGGAAGATTTACAGAATAAATATTCTTATTAAATTCGTTTTGCGTAACAGTCACTACCGGATCGCCGGTGACTGCATCGTAGGCTAAGTCCTGCGTAGTGATAGAAGATCCATTCTCCGTTTTAACAACCTTATTAAGTATACCATAATTTTGACTAACCTTAACTGCGCAGGCGGACCGGAACTGTTTCAATTCTGTGTTGACCTTTGCGATATAATAAGGGATAGGAATAGTGACAAATAATAGCGCAAGTACATCAAAGCCAGGCAAAACGGAGACACCTGTATTGTTTGTTGTCTGCTGTCGAAAATCCGTAAAAAAGTCTATATCTCTCCCGAGAACTTTTGTACCGATAGTACCGTCCGGATTAACGACCGGTACGCTATTATTTAGCTGTGTGACACCCGAGCTATTCGTTGTAGTATTATAATAATAGACAGAAGAGGCTATCTCCGCACCACTTTGGTTAAAAGTCCGCGTAGCTTTTATCTTCCCATGCATGTCGTTCAGCATAATCCCATAACCTTGTGACATAGTAAGTTCATCTACTGTATTAGCTGTAATGAAAGAGTACAAGTTTTTGGGTTTTTGTTCATTTTGTTGTAACGGTAACACAGAAACCTGCACGGGGAAATCCTTAGCCGTATAAAACTCGGTTGTCGAATAACCAGTACGTTTCAGTGGGTCAGCATTACCATTCTTATCAAGGTCTGTAACAGTAACCATACTATATCCGACCGAAGGCCCCGGAAAAAAGGATTCACCAAAAGGTTGTTCCAGATCAAAAAAGTTATCTATAGATCCCTTAATATGTTGCATATAAGGTACTGGTTGACGCAGTGGGTTTTGATCGCTGCCAACCGATGGTTCGTAAGCTGCTACGCCACTGCTGATCGTTACACCATTATCAACGGTTGTGTAATCATATTCCTGTCCATAACTGGCATTTAAACCATTCGTATTACCAGCCATTGCCTGCCAGTTATCATCGATCTGGATCTTTTTAACCCTAACACCACCTCCCAATTTAAAGCCATCCTGCTTAACTAGCCGTACAAAAGACCTGTTTAAGTGTATTTGGGTCGCAAAATTTTTATTATAGGCCTTTTGATAGAAATTTTGTTTTAACTCACTTAAGTTTGATATTGCTGACATGATTGCCTGTACAGCTTTTTTAATATCACCAGCAATAGAGTTTCCGCTAACCCGGGAATCAAATCCGGGATAAGCATATCGTGGATATTCATCTTTCATCCGCTGCCATGCAGAGAAGATCATTGGGTTTGCCGTTACTCCCCCATCGCTACGATCCTGAAGGTAAATAATTGCCGAGTTACCTACAACGCTCACACTGTTAATCTGGGAATAACATGGTATAAAGTCATCATCGTCTCCCCCACTGGCACTGTAGGATGTTGACACTTGTTCCAGGAATTTTGTATACAGATAGGTCGACCCATTCAAATAAGTCTTCTCAAACCAATTGGTAACATTGGTACCACCAGGCGGTAAAACCGGGATTTGTACTCTGATCCCTTTTACATTTTTAAAATAAGATGAGGAAGTAGAATCCAAATCATTACCATTTATATCTGTAAGCGATTGAATAGGTGCCATGACCATAGCCCGCTGGTTCTGAACATAGGCATAATCATCCGATTCATAGTTGACGTTGATATTGCCTCCCGAAGGCAGCTGTATACCAGCTAAGTGCCAAAGGGCGGCATTCTGATCCTCAACCGACTTGATGGCGGGGTTGTTACCCTGTACATCCTGGTTTGTGTAGGGATATTCGTCATTCTGTAACGGCAGAATATTCTCACCCGGTGTTTTGTAAACACCCCAGCAGTCCGTCAGCATATCGCCATAGTTCACGGGTTTACCATTTACGCTGTTATTATAGGTAAAGACATAAGGATAATTTGCGCCTTTGGGGCTATTTGCATATTCGAAGTATACTTTTTTAAGTGTCAGTTTTCCGCCGAGTATCGGATTAGAACTCAGAACACCATTTGCATTATCCGAATTGTTAGGCACGCCGCGGCACAACTCATAGTCATATACAAATTTTACAACCTTGATGGGCTTGGACATATCGGCCTTGGAATAAAGTCGTATCTCCATCAGGCATTTTTGTCTGGTCGTAGTATCCTGTGTACGTCCGGTGAAGTCAGTAACGCCAAGCGCATCCTTACGGTCCTGTGTAATAAAATAAGCAATCTTTGTTTTTGATTCTATGGAACTGACATACCAGAGTTCCTTAGCCCCGTATACAATACTAGCCTTATCATCATCTGGATCTGCCAGTTCACCTTTATTAAGTGTGCCATTATGATAAGGTGTGCGCCACTTGTACAAATTAGGAAGCTTGGTATAATTGAATTTGATTGCCGTACCTGCGTCATCAGCAGTGATACCATCGCCTGTTTTATCTACATAATCAGGTGATAATATTCCCGTTAGCAGAAAGCTGGCCGCATAAGCCGGTTGCGTTTGCATATGGTAGTAATTATCTATTCCCTTGGTATGATTAATGGTTGGATTTGCAGTATTTGCGTTATTTAAATCTAAGGGAACCTGCGCACTGGTTCCGGGGGCTATGTTGTAATTGGTACCTAACCTGCCGATTGCATAAGTATACTCCTGGTGCAGCACATTGTAAACCGGCAAACCATACACCATACGTTTGCCATCGGCACTGGTAACGGTCATTTCGGAGAAATGCTGGGGCTGATGGTAATTATTGTCAACACGTGGCAACGTAGCCGCCGCAGTTGGCTCATTATTAGCTGGTAAAACGAAAGAGCCTTCGGTATACAATGGATAGTCCAAAATATTTTTATCCAGCCCAGCGACTGATGCCTCCTGTGCGGTGAGGTAAGAGATAACGTTTTTGGTCACCTGGCGGCTTTGTTTCTGTAAATTGGTAAGTGAGTTATTCGTAAAGGATGCATTAGCATTAATACCGGAAATACTAACAGCTAATGGTTGTACATCGTGTATCTCAGCCACCATATTGGCATCCTCGGCACTTTTTTCACCCAATTCTTTAAAATATACCTGTTGCGCGTTGGGATTGGTATAGGAAATATCCTGAAAATCCGCTTTAGGGAGGTAGCTATTATTACTAGTCCATTTGCTAGTTGTACTTTTTACCTTTTGAGCAAAAAGGGTATAACCACCGTGAGCAAAATATCCTACCCCAAAATCGCCACCAACAGAGGCTGTCAAATCGACGTCGCTTACCTGATGATCAAAAAAGGCCCCTGAACCTCCACGGTAAAGTCTAAACTGACCAGAACCAGTTTGGCTGGTATAGGAAAACATGTCAGGTGTGGCCACCGGCAATGCCAAGTTCGGTATTTCCGGTATAATCGGGTTATCCTTCTCGCGCTGAAAGTCCATTACAGCATTCTGCTGGTTCTTACCTCGTTCGGCATATAAGAAACCATAAGCTGGCGAAGATTGTTGTTCAGTAGCAATTTCACGGGTGTTGACATACCCCGCAAACCCAAACCCCGCAAAGAAACCCTCAGCTGTCGGCCCTATATCAAGACTTGCAGATCCGTATACTGATCGATATGGCACGTTGATCGTAGGTAAAATAGGCTCCGTGTTGAAGGAGTAATTTACGGAACCAAATTGAGTAGATCCTTGGTCGTCAGTACCTTTTGAATTAATCCGTTCCCCTGAAAATGATGCCCCAAGTGTAAGACCTTTAATCCCCGAACGAGTGTTATAGCCAAGTGAGGCGCTTAAACCAGCATTAACGGATGTTTTAGAAACCATCATTCTACCTGTTCCTAAATCTGCCGTTGGCGTTACTTCAACTCCGGATGCCGTATTAGAGTTGATGCCCAAACCTAAGCTACCACCTAGCGGCCCTGTAGTTGAATTTCCAAAAGAAATACCAGCATTAGCACTAATTTCCCCTCCAACACCAGTATAATTATCGCTAAACACCCCCAAACTGAAGCTTCCGCCTACCTTTGCCAAATTATTACCAATGCCAAACACTTCAGTTTTTATTGACACCCTACCGCCTACTGTAACCTTAGGTTTAGTATAATCGTCTGTCAAGATCTTATCGCCAGCCATGTCATCCGGCACGCCGCGTACTTGTCGGTTGATCGCGCCGACATTGACATTCCAGCCCAAACCCACCCAACTGGCTTCATCGTCCATGCCTGAACCGGAAGCGTAATTTAAATTGACCGGGTAACCATCGATGTCCAATAGCGGAATATTGTATTTAAAATCTCCCGAAAAAAGATCAACCATATCCGAGGTGCCTGCAGGTTGGAATGATCTGGCCTCCGGCTGTGTCGGCCCGGAGGTTAACGCATAGGTCATACAAGGCGCACAAATATTGATTATCAATATCGTTAAAAAACCGACTGCTATTTTTCTCCGGTAACTTAATTTGATTCGCATTTTTGTCAATTACTTGGTATTTAACTGGAAGGTGTATTGCTTTTTACTAATGAATTTATCCTGGTAAACCATTGCCGGCCTTGGCCCTTTCATGCCGGGTTCCAAATCAAACGATACGAGGTATTCAAAACAATTGGTCAGGCCATTGGCTATCGGCTGTATCATCGCCGCGTTAAATGTCTTGCCCCCATTACGGATATATATACAACTGTCCATCTGGTAATTCATCTCCACCGACTGTTCATCTTTTTTATCAGTCAGCCATTGTTTACCGGGATAGATCCTTACACTATAATTCAGGGAAGATGTGTCTGCCGGTTTTAGTTTTAAAATCTCTACTGATTCGGTTGTGTCACCCAATTTGCTGAACGTCGTCAAGCCGTCCATCCATTTTTGGCTGGCCGATTTACAAGCAACTAAACTCAATAACATGATCCCGGTTAAAATTTTATGTATATTATTCTTCATATATAAATCGCAGGTATTTAATTGTTCCATCGGGGAGCCATAGTTTCATTAAATAAGATTTTCCGTTGTCAAAAGAATCGGTATCCTCCAGGTCGATCAAAATTTTGTTTTGTCCGTTCGTGATATTGATTTTGGGCAAATGTTTGATGGTTTTGCCCGGATCATTCAGTGGCTCGATTTGATATTTAAATGGACCTGGTTTATAAGCATTCATCAGCGCAAATTTCAGTGAGCCTACTGCGATATAGTAGTTTCCCCTCACTAGGTCCAGCACATCCCGGTAGCCATCATTGGTAACTATGGTCTTTTTCACACTATCTTTACAGTGTACCGTAAATGACCATAGCTCAGAGCGGTTTAGAATGGTTTGCCCCGTGTATGCGGTAACCTGCCAGGCATAAGTTTTTCCTTCCTGTAATTCATTGTCTATTTGCGGGTACGGAAGTATTGGAGAAACAATATCTGATTGATTGATGATCGGTAAATTATAATTTAACGCTTCAATGGCGTTTTGCCCGCTTTTAACCTCGGATAATACCAACTGGTAAGAAGCGCCATCAACGTCAGGAATTAATGGCTGCCAGGTGAACAGCGGCCGTTTTTCGCAAATGGTATCCTTATCGTAAGGTTCTATCAGATGCAGTGGCGCGAATGGTAACAAGCCGTAATCATAACATTGCTCCGCTTGAGGTTGGCTCGACGGCGCATTAAAATTCAGGGTAAAACAATACTCATAATCACCCACCGGAAAATTATGCGTACGCTGTGTCTGAACGGCGACAATATTGGAATAATAGATGATTCCTGAGCTCGGTATAGCCGTACTTGGGATAGTGTTGACTCCTTGCGCCAGGGTAAAAGGCCGGCTTCTGACAGTTAATACCGTGCCGCTTTTATGTTCAGACACGGTAATGGTTAATGTACCCGTTTTACGACCCGAAGTATTAATAATTTTACAGTTAAAAAGGCCCTCAATCGTCCTTCCGTAAACTTCTGGTACAAACTGGAAGCTCACCTGCCCATGAGCAAGGAAATTAAAACACAAAAACAGTATTAACAGATATTTCCTCATATTAGTCAACTTTGAAATGATATTTAAACGTAAGTTCAGCCCGGCATTGCGAATACAAGTCCGCATATTCCGGCGTGATCAGATTTTTGTTCAGGTTAACCGAAGCACTGACATCATATTGTTTAGCGGCTATCAGCTGCAGGCTTTGCTTAACACCTATTTGCTTCGCTATAGCTTCATTATCCAAGTAGGTAAGCCCCGATGATAATTGAAACTTCTTAAAAAGCTTATACTGGTAGCTCACATCAGAAGTCAGCATGTTACCAATTAATTGGTAGTCGGACAATTCCTTGTTGTAAAATACCGTACCCGTAAGTGAGCTGGTTTTAAACAGGATACTTTGTATATAATTAACATTTAAAAGGCTGCTTTGCGATTGGGTAACATAAGAATCGCTCAGGATCTGGTTACCCACAGTCAGCGCGCTCGTAGTAGTGTACCGACCTATTTTATACGTATCGTTCGCATCCAGTTCCAGTTTCTGTGAGCCATATACCGAACTTGAAATACCGCTTTCATCCCGGTCAGTACCCGTTGCCGTATATTTAAAACTGAGATTAAAGTGATTCGTCACCTGGTAACGGCTATCCAGTTCCATCTGGTAGTTCTTCCACTTATCATCCGCGGTATAGCTCATCGGCGTAATGTCATAGTCGGTCCTGAAATCCAGTGACAGCTTATTTTTAAGGAGCTTCTTTTTCAGGTCACCGCCCGCCTTGATCGTATTCCCGGTATAGCCGTTGTTTGCCGGATTCTGATAGCCCAGACCTGAATAGCTGAAGTAAACGTTTTCATGAGCGTCGAGCTGGCGGATGTCCAAGCTATGGTCAAACCCTACCGACAGTGATTCAAACAGGTTATCCTCGAGGTTTACATCCCCGCCGGCTTTCTTTTCCAGGATCGCCTGGCTTCCGGGTTCATAGTTGTCATCAAATAAAGTCGAGGATTTTGACACATTCAACCCTAGTTTACCCCAATCGCCCATATTCACATCTTTACTAATGTTAAAGGCAACAGAGTTCCCGGGCAACACGGGGTCCGAATATTGAAAATTATTGGCCTGACTGCTAAAAGAGCTGACCAAGGAAACTTTCACATTGCCGAAGGCGCTTTGATGCAACTGCGCCCCGATGTAGGTTACATCCTGTGTATAGGAATACACCGAGCTTGAATAATTGGCATCCTTTAAGGAATTGATATCATCGACCTTTCCAAAACCGAATGTTAGCGGGTAATCATCTGCTTTGATACTCAAACTACCACCACCCAGGAGTTTCCCCTGGCCATCCGTTGAGCCGGGGATCTGACCGCCGAACGTTCCAATCTTCAAATCCGTCACATTGCTAAAGAAGGATTGCAGGGCCCCGGAGGAGTTTTTATCGTTCAGTGCCGAGGCTGATTCTGTAGAATTGAATCCCTGGGAAGTGCGCCCGGATAAATAATTTTCATCCAGGATCAGCTTATTCGGATCGAGTCCCTGTTTGGTCATTTCCGTTTTTATGCCGGTGATCACGTTAGCTACGCTGTCAGCTTTCAACTTATTCGCCTGCGCCATACTTGCCGAATCGGTTTTTCCCGTGGTCGTAGCTGGCTTTTGCGCCGCTACCGCCTCCAGTTTTTGTTTCAACTGCGCATCGCTCATCTGGATTAACCCTTGTAGCTTATCCGGATCTTTCAGATAGCTACTTAAGGCAGAATTTTGTAACGCGCCCTCGCTCTTATCCAATGTATTAACCTGTTCCGTAATCGTTTGGTGAACATAATCCGTAAAGTCGAAGCCATGAAAAGCAGTATTCTTTAAATTCGCATATTGCTGTAGCTGGCTTTGCATCATTGCTGACAGTGACTGAGGCGTAAAACCAACCTTGAATAAACTATTTCCCAGCGGATTCTGGCCGTTCACCGCAGCATGGTTATTAGAAACATTTAAGCTTAATGGAACGCCAAATAACTTCAGCTGCCCGCTGACCGTCACCACATTTTGAAATTCTGAGATATTGTTACCAATCGCAGGTATCGGCTGATATTGCAAGTCATTTTCAATAGAAACGCCCGCGGTGAGGGAAGGCGTTTTTGCGGCCTTAAAGTTTTGGTTAAGCGTATTGCTTAAGGATAAAAACTGTGTAGCTCCTAATTTACCGGATGTCAGTGGATCGCCAACTGTACTTTTCAACCCGCTCAGCGCATTGGCAGGCAGAGGATTATTCATGATATTCTGGTCAAATAAGTTTTTTTCCGAGTTGACCGTACTCGTTAAAACCGTATTCGGCAATGCTGTCGTCCCGGTAACCATGGGATTACTGGTTAGGTTGCCGTTGGTTAAAGAGGCCAATGTCTGATTAGCCGGCGTTGCGCTGCTGCTCCCCGGCAGGTTGAAGCGGTTCAAGGCTGCCGGAGCACTTACCGGGATACCTAATTTCTGTTGACTGGCCAATAGTTGAGTATTGAGTGATGCAGGTACCGGCATGGCCGCACTACCCGGCAAACCCGGAACCTTTAATGGGGTAATTGCTGTTGGCTTTGCCTCGCTTAATGGTGTAGCCGGATTCACTTTACCGGCGAGCTGGTTTTTCGTATCTTTTTTCGGAATCTTTTTTGGCCAGGCAACCATATTACAGCCCAGCGCTTTTTCCAGTAGCTGGAAAGAGAAGAATGCAGTTTGCTTCTGGTGGCCGGTATCCGTCAAGACAACCAGACCGAGAATTTTGGGTACGGACCTGACTTTCGCGGTATCCGAAACCAAGGGATACATCAGGCGTTGGGCAAAAGTTTTTTGCCCAAAACAAATCACACTCAAAAAAACCCAAAATAGCTTTTTCATTATTCTTATGATTACCGGGGTTTAGGTCCAGTTATATTGATTTTTATTTGATCATTTTTAAAAAAACAGGGCAAAAAATAACCTCACCGCCGGTTTAACAAAACCAGTCAATTCATTATTCCTGAATCAGACAGCGAATCACACGCCTTAAATAAATCAATGCTCAGCTAAACGGGAACCCGCAGAAACGAGCCGTTTAAAAGAAAAAAAACATCGGTAATTTAATTTATAGAAGACCGACTGAACGCCGGTAAAAGATTAAGCCTGTAGACCGGGCATAAGTTCGCATGTGATTAATAAGTAATAATTTTGTCATAAGGGTTAAGATCCAATAGTTAATAACGTTTAAGTTCTTAAATGTAAGAACATTTTTACACATTATATAATAAAATTAAATATTTTTTTAATATTTAATTCGTCTTTTATTGGTGACGAAAATTTCAAAGCGATCCCCAAAACTAGCGGGAATATTTTTGTCTATTTTGAAGCTATATCCCTTCATATCCTTGATATTATTCACTGCTCCGGTCAGTTTATCCCGCAATTCTAGCGTATAATTAAGCGGAATATTATCCAGTTGCGTAAATAGCAATTTATAATTTCCGCTTAGGGTACCATCGGTATACAATACAATATTTTCCTTCACCGCTGGTAATGGCAACGTGTTAATAGCGAGCGCAATGTGATCGCTGGAATAACTCGAAAGCATAACTTTTACAGAGTCATCACCGCCCAGATCATAAGCATCTTCTTTAGCCAAATATTTTTGTTTAGCATTATTTTTAAAATCAATTAGTATTTCATCATTATTACTAGCCGTATCAAGATCCATATTGTATAATTTCAACCTGACCAGCACTGGTGGAAACTGCCTGGCAGCAGCTTTTACCGGAACTTTATCAAAATTAACTTTACTTGTACTAACCGTTGCGGTATTTCCCGATGATGTTTTAGCAGAACTGACGGCACTCTTTACCAAGCTATTAGCAGCAACATAACGTATGGCCAGCGGGTTTAAATTAACCGGAGGCCCGCCGATACCGAACGTACCTGTCGTATCAGGGATCTGATTATTTTGTTTACACCCTTCACGAAATAACAGACTCGCAGCAGCCGGATCAGGTGACGAAGGGTCAACTGTAACCGAAAAGCCCTGACTTGACTGAATAATATTAGATGCCAAACCTACACCATAGTATACCGTATTGGGGCTATGTGTTGAATCGGCTTGATAAGGCTGCTCCTGGTGAGTTAATGGATTCATAATATAAATCGTTGTTTTCAAATTAGGCCCATATAGCTGCGCGCCGCTATTGGTTGTACTTATATAGTCCCAATTGATCGCTGACGGATAAGGGTTACCTAACAGGTTCACCCCCGGATCATTACTATTCGACAAATTAGTATAAGACAAATAATGATCGCTTCTAAACCATACCTTAACCTGAATATTGCTTTGATTGATGGTTCCTGTATTATTTAGGGTAACATTTTCAGGATAATTTACTGGAGCGCTAAACTTGGTACCGGAGGTTGTTCCATTACTAAGTACCCTGTTTCCCAGATAATAAACTTCAAAGCCGTTAGCAATAGGCAAATAAATCACGGTATCAGGTGTGCTGGTATTATTGTAGCGGGTAGAAGTCCCTATCTGATTCGGGTCAGGATAATTAATTTTCAACACCCCACGGCTTTGGCTGCAGAAGAAATTCGTGTTACAGGTGGGGATATCTTCCCTGAAAAGGTACATAAGCGGGTTAACATTTGAGCCGTTGTCAAAACCATTTGCTGATCCACCCGGGCCGCCAATAAATATGCCACTGGTCAGGCTTGTCCCATGCAAATAATTTATGCCATATTGCCTGTCCCCGTTAATGGAATTAGATAAATTTACAGGAGACGACATAAACAAATACCCACGCGCGGCAGTGCCGACCGAACCCGCTATAAACTGCTGTACATCCACCTGACCGGTGATGCTGCTACCCTGCGGTATAGGCCCGATCGCTGCCGAACCGGTTGTATCGGCCCTCAATGTAAGGGTTGCCCCGTTGTCAACATTAACTGTCGCACCACCTATTATGTTAACTATGCCGTTTGGAATCACAGATACGTTTCCATAGTTGATATGCTTCACGCCGGGATTAGAAAACATCAAAAACTGAAATGGTAAACCAGTGGTTGTGCTGTCTATAATGTTTTGGGTTCCTCCGAAAAATTTGATTGGTACGCTTGAAGATGTAACGGGCATGTTAAATGCTCCAGAATTAATAAAATTACTACCGTAAAATATCGCACCTGATTGTGCTGATAATAAGGTTGTGCCCCTGTTAATATAATTTCCGTGAACAAGTAATGAGGTCAGATACGCGGGGAGATTCAATGTAGCCCCAGGTAATACGGTCACACTCCCCCCGGTAGCCAGATTGTTATAATTTATATTCCCGAAGGTTTTAACACCGGAACCACCAATTACCAAATTATAATAACCATATTGACCTATACCCAGATGGGTGGTTTGATAAATATTCTGATTAGCACCTACATATTCAACGGTACTGGAACCCGTGCCCGAACTTGAATTGTTAAAATTCACATATCCCCATGCTGAATTAGTAAGGTTAACAGCGTTACTGTCTGTTAAAAAAAGAGTCGCATTTTGACTGGAAGTAATATCTATACTAAAGACAGAAGATGGTGGTGTGGTGATCTGCGTGACCAAGTAAGGTGCCATTGTATTAACTATCTTGATTTGCCCGCTTAAGTTTACGGCACCACCCTCCAATGAGAATAAGGCGTTATTGTTGCCCACACCGCCTGACAAAAGATCCATCGTCACAGAATTGATGATCAGGTTACCATTAATGGTCAGCTGCCCAAGTTGGGAAATAACCTCAGTTGTTGCTGATTGTATGAAATGTGGTGGAATGTTGCCACCCACCACAAAGGAATTACATATCAAGCCGCCCGCACCTGCTAAAGTAGTAAGCGGAACCATATTGTTGGTACTATGATTTTGTGTTACTGCACCTGAAACTGTCAGGATATTACCCGCTGTGATCGTAAGTGTTAGCGGATAAACGCCCATAGTTAAGTTGCCGATTGTAAAACTACTATTAATAACCGGCTGATTATTTGTGGCTACTATGCCCAGCTGGATATTATCCAGCGTGCCGGGCACTGTATTATTGCTCCAGTTAGCTGCTGTGTTCCAGTCCGTACTCGTTTTACCCGTCCAGCTATTTGTTACCTGAGCCTCAACGTTAGAAACAAACAAAAAAAGAACGAATGCAAAAAAGGGCGCCTTCAGCTTAATATTTAAATCAAATTGTAAAAAGTTCGCTATGAAATGGGATTTATATTTTGCCAAAAACACCAGTAATAGACTGGCAAAAACCTTAAATTTAATCATGAGGGTTTAAACTGAGAGCAGTAAAATTAGGGGATTATAATATAAAACAGGTAATCATGCAGCAGCGATCATAGATCGCCAACACACTAAAAGACAGTAAATAATTAAATTGTAAATTGTTTAGCGCTTAGATATCGAAGTGGCTCTTGAGAAAAGGAAAAGTAAAATGTACTCATACAGTTTTTTTTTAAGGTTAAGGTTTTATTCTATATTAATAATTGAAGTAAATATATAATTAAAAGAACATTATTTTTAATATTCTTCAAAAAAATTATTAAAACTTAATAATATCGGTGAACACCTTTTATCTCCATCGTTCTAAAAAAATACTATTAAACTATAGGACAATTTTCAATACTTTACAATTCATAAATGTTCTCTCCCGCGTTACTCTAATACTGACGCCAAAATAGGATGGCTACCTTACGCCCGGATAAAAGCTTATTAGATATAATATTAACCATTATATATGCCGACTTACTAAAAGTAATTAAAGGAGCATAGTGCAAAAAATATTCACATTTAAAGTTTACAATCAGACATAGCTGATATTCCTTGCTTCTGTTAATTAACATATACATATCCGACACTGACAAATTTACCCCCTGCGTCATCGAGAAAATTTCTTAAAATCATTTAACAACTTTAACGGAAAGTTTACAAAATTAATTGGAAAATAATTTTTAATATTGTTTCATTAAACCTATAAATAAACCAATCACACAATGACAACCTATCATTTAATTTACCGAAAAACCAGTATGGTTTTAGCAACCGCTATGTGCGCTGCTTTTTTCTTTGCATCCTGTCAAAAGGGGTCTTTACAAAAAGCCCCTCCTGCATTAGGCAGTATTTCCGATGACAACAAGTCTTTCGCTAGTTCAGCAAACACTACAATTTCCAACGGATTGATCGCTTATTGGCCACTAAGTAATTTTACAAATGACCTATCTGGCAATGGAAACAATGGGACAGCAAGTAATGTTACTGCTACGACTGATAGAGCAGGAAACACAGCAGGTGCCTATTCGTTCAATGGCACAACAAGTTCGGTGTCGGTAGCCAATCAAACTGCACTTAGCCTACATAATACCGATTTCAGTATTAATGCCTGGGTTAATTTGAGTAATTCGGGTGGCGGCAACATCGTAAGTAAAAGATTACAAGGAGACACTACCGGCTGGATATTTTCTATCGGTAACAACCAAATCGCTTTTGGTCCGGGTGGTGGTGCTACACATGCAATAGCAACTCCAACTATCAATACTAATCAGTGGTATATGGTTACTGTTACCTATACTTTAACTTCTAAGAAACTTGATATTTATGTCAATGGCGTATTAAGCGATTCAACTTTCAATGTGCCTTCGCCAGGTCTATTAAATGCTGGTCTTTACATCGGTAAAGATGATCCAGGAGCCGGATCAGGATATTATTTCCCTGGATCGATTGGGGATGTTCGCATGTATAGCAGATCCATTACGACTACTGAAATCAATGAACTTTATACAGCTTCTTGTGCGCCAACGGGCTCGATAGTAGCATACTGGCCTTTTGCCAATACTGTTTCTGACCTATCGGGTAATGGAAATAACGGTACTACTACCGCTATATCTACAGGAACTGACAGATTGGGTAATTCACTTGGCGCTTACCAGTTTAATGGAACAACCAGTTATATTTCAGTGGCTGACAATCAAGCCTTACGTTTAAATAATACAGATTTTACATTAAGTGCCTGGGTTTATCTAAATGCATCTACTGGTGGTTATGTCTTAGATAAACGTACATCAGGTGCTAACAATGGTTATTTATTTAATCTTGGTAATAACCAAATTTCCTATGGCCCCGGTGGTGGAAGTGTTAATGTTATAGATAATACAACTATAAATACAGGGCAATGGTATTTGATGACGGGCACTTATAGCCTAGCTAATCAACAATTCAAAATGTACCTGAACGGCATACTAATCAGCACCACCAACAACATATTAACGCCTAACGGGGCACTAAGTACAATCATGTATATTGGTAAAGATAACCCTACTAATGCTGGATATTTTAATGGCTCAATGAGCGATATACGAATTTACAGCAGAATACTGAGTAATACAGATGTAACAAATTTGTATAACGCATTAGATTAATTAACGCAATATAGGTTTAATACAACAAGGCGTATCAGTAAATTGATACGCCTTGTTGGTTATAAGTTTAAAATGAATTATCCATCAGCTAACGTAACGCCAGGATGTTCAGGCATATATTTAAGAAGATTAATTTCACAATATCCCTATCAGTAATTGATATAAAACACTTGATTTTTCGTGTTAAATAATTATTTTTACATAACATTTGCAATGCGTTAACAAGCTGGTGAGTAAAACGGTGAGTGCCAGACGAAATCGTTTTAAAACATTGATTATAAGAGCACTACAGGGATATAAATATCCCCCTACGGGCTACGGAAAACAATATCAAAAGATGCTAAAAGCCTGCAAATCAAACATTTGCAGGCTTTTTTTATTGCATAAAAACGCCAATTTATGCACCAGTTCGCAACCAAAAAGGTAGTAATTCGGTGCGTACCTAAATGGCAAACAGCTACGCACCGAATTACTCATAATTAATTGATTGTCAACATGTTCAGCAAGTGAACATCTTGATAAAAGCAGGCTACAAACTTACTTTTGTTTCACTTTTAAGCTTGTAATTATGAAGAGTAATTTCCACCTGCTTTTTTACTTGAGAAAGCAAAAGAACTACCAAAACGGCCCTATGGCTATCTACATGCGCATTACCGTAGACGGTAAGCGTTCGGACATGTCTACCGGAAGAGAATGCGATTCTACCAAATGGAGCAGCCAGGCAGGCAGGGCCATTGGCCAAAAGGAAGAAATCAAGTCACTTAACAATTACCTGGACAGCCTGCAAACTAAGGTAAGAAATGCACACCAGGTGCTGATAGATTCCAACCAACGTGTTACTAATGAGAGTTTGACAAACCAATTCACGGGCAAAACAGAAAAAGGTCGCTACCTGATGCAATTATTCAAAGAGCATAATGCAAAAGTAAAAGCATTGATCGGAAATGGTTTTGAAGCTAACACTTTGAAAGGTTATAATACCTCCGAAAAACATCTTACAGGCTTCCTGAAAAAACAATACGGCAAAAATGATATAGAGATCAATCAGCTAAACCATGCCTTTATTACCGACTTCGAATTCTACCTGAAAGCCGATTGTAAGATTACCGGAGTATCCGCTGCCAAATATCTCAAACACCTTAAGAAAATTGTTAATCATTGCATTGCGAATAGTTGGCTTAAACAAAATCCATTCATTAATTTCAAATCTACAGCAAAAGCTAAAGAGCGTACCTTCCTGACGCAACAGGAACTCGATAATATTACGACATCCAAAAAGATTTCGATTGGACGCTTGCAGCAAGTAAGGGACATTTTTGTTTTTTGTTGCTATACGGGTTTATCTTACGCCGATGTACAAAAGCTTAAAAGAAGTGAGATAGGCATAGGCATGGACGGTGATAAATGGATTTTCACCAGTAGGCAGAAAACCGATACATCTTCAAGGATACCCCTATTGCCAATAGCGTTAGATATATTGAACCGCTATCAGAATCATCCGCAGTGTGAAAACAAAGGGCTGTTATTACCTGTATTAAGCAATCAAAAAATGAATGCCTATTTAAAGGAAATAGCTGATTTGTGCGACATTGTTAAACACTTAACTTTTCATTTAGCCCGGCACACATTTGCTACAACAGTTACATTGTCTAACGGTGTACCAATAGAAACGGTGAGCAAAATGCTTGGACATACAGGCATTAAAACCACGCAGCATTATGCAAAAATACTGGATGTAAAAGTTAGCCAGGATATGGCTCAACTTAAAAAGAAGTATGCTAATGTAAAAGCCATTTAGGAATATCAATCGATTAACATCAACGCTATTTAAAACAATAAGTAATAGACTAATAAACCAACCATCATGCTTGAACAAATTTTAATATCCGATAATATTATACAGAATAAGATATACTTAATCAGGAATCAAAAAGTAATGCTTGATTTTGATTTGGCTGCTCTTTATGAGGTTGAAACAAGAGCCTTAAAACAAGCTGTCAAACGTAACCTGATTCGCTTTCCCGAAGATTTTATGTTTCAATTAACTAAGAATGAGTGGCGGGAGGTTATCACAAACTGTGATAACCTCCCGCCAAATATTAAATTCAGCCCTTCTACCCCTTATGCATTTACTGAACAAGGTGTTGCTATGTTATCAAGCATATTGAATAGTGATAGAGCAATAATTGTAAACATCCAAATTATTCGCGTATTCACTCGTGTGAGGCAATTTCTTTATGATAATGCAGAATTGAGGATTGAAATCGAACATATCAAAACCAACTGGCCAATCATGACAAAAACATTGAGCTGGTATTTCAATACCTTGATGAACTAATTTCTAAAAAAGAAGAACTTGAACAACGTAAAAGAATTGGGTATAAGCCAGATGGGTTTTAATTAGGTAAAGGGCGTGCATTTAGCCTCCTATATAATTTATTTTCAATATTTTAAACAGGAGAGCGTTCTCTGCCCAATAAATAAGATAACAGAGTATAAATGAAGTGTGGGTGTGTTTCAATGGTTGGAATACCACGATAGATAAACTAGTCGTTAAAAAAGGCGATTACCCTTGTGAGAATACTATTTCCAATTTGGTAACAATGATTTTAATACTTATTGTTTATTATATTTGCTGGCCAACACTTCTAATAGCAATAATTTGAGTAGTCCTAAAAATCATAGCCCATTAAGGTACCCAGGTGGAAAATCCTGTTTATCAGGTTTTATATCAAAATTGGCGCGCGAAAATGATCTGATAGGCGGGGTGTATTGCGAACTTTATGCTGGTGGAGCAGGCGCTGCATTGAATATGCTTTTTAATAACACCTTCAGGCATATACATATTAATGATGCAGATTACAGCATTTACGCAGTTTGGTATGCTATTTTAAATCATTCAGAAGAATTTATCGAGCGAATACAACAGGTACCCGTTACGATTGCAGAGTGGCATATTCAAAAAACAATTTATTTACAGGGCAGAGCCGCCAATATTGTAGATCTTGGATTTTCTACCTTTTACCTCAACAGAACTAACCGGTCAGGCATTATTTATAAAGCAGGTCCTATCGGTGGCCAGGATCAAACCGGTAACTACAAAATAGATGTTAGGTTTAATAAAGAAGAATTAATTAAACGCATTGAAAAAATCGCTTCTGAAAGTGAACATATTACATTGACTAACCAGGATGCAGTAAGCATCATTAAGAATTTGGGGAACTATCACCCTGATATTAATGACCTGTTTTTGTATCTCGACCCGCCGTACTATAATAAGGGAAAGATGTTATATTTAAATAATTACGGGCATGATAATCATCAAACGTTAGCTACGGCAGTCGAAGATTTAGACCAAAATATTACCTGGCTAATTTCTTATGATAATGTGCCTCAGATAAAGGCAATGTATCAAGACTTCAGAATGTCAACATTTGATTTAAATTATACACTTCAAAGCAAAAAGTTCGGCAGTGAACTATTGGTTTTTTCACCTAATCTTGAATTAATTGAAGAAATACAGGTTAACAATCGAAATAGTGAACTAATACTACTCTAATCCTATGAATCAGACAATAACTCCGGTTGACCCAAAGGAATTAGTATTTGATACTCAAAACCCAAGAATTGCTGAATTTAACCTAGGCACTGGTTCTTCCGAACAAGAGATCATTAAAATTTTGTGGAATGTTATGGGCGTCGAAGAAATCGTCCTTTCTATAAAAGCCAGTGGTTTTTTTGAGCATGAACCCCTTATAGCAATCAAAGAAAATGGTAAGCTTGTAGTAATTGAGGGTAATCGTAGGTTAGCTGCAATTAAATGTATACTTGATCCTGATCTGGCTGATTATATTGGGACAAATAAAAACGTGCTGTATGTTTCCGAAGAGGTTAAGGAATCTTTAAAAACGGTTCCGGTTATTTTTGTCAATGAGCGAAAAGAAGCTTGGAAATTTATAGGATTTAAACATATTAATGGACCGGCAAAATGGGGCAGTTATGCGAAAGCGCAGTATATATCCCTAATCAAAAATGAATACCACATTTCGTTAGAGCAAATCGCTTCTCAAATTGGTGATACTCATAAAACGGTTCAAAAACTATATCAGGGCTTACAAGTTATCGAACAGGCGGAACGTATTGGGAAATTTGACCGCTCCGATATTAATGCCCCCCGGCTTTACTTTTCCCATTTATATACAGGTTTGTCCTATGAGGGCATAAAGGAATTTATAGGAATCAAGGATGTCTCCGAAGAAGTAGAAAATCCGGTACCTGAAAATAAGCAAGATAATTTAGGTGAATTACTGTTATGGTTTTTTGGCAGTAAAAAGCTGGAGGCGGAGCCCGTTATACAATCTCAGAATCCTGATTTAAGACGCATTGAAGCTGTTGTAAAAAATAAGGAAGCGACCTACGCTTTAAGAGATGGGGTTCCTCTTGCTGTCGCTTACGACATCAGTCAGCCCAAAGACGAGACATTTGAGCAAAGCCTTTTAGAAGCAAAACGCGCCTTGCAAAAAGCACAATCGTATCAAACCGAGGGATTTGATGGAAAAGACGAGGCGATGTTAAGGTTAGCCGCATCTGTAGCCTCTATCGCTGACGAACTATATGAAGGGATGGAAAAAAAATGGAAATCACTTCAGGATAATGGGGCACCCAAGAAAAGACTTTTTGGTGAGGATATATAATTATGTTTAAGTTACCTGACGGCATACCCTCAATAAGAAGTTCATCGCAGGAATGGGCAGATTATGCAGAATACCTTGCATTGACAACTGGAAAAATATCATTGCATCAGTTAATCAAAACCCCGCAATTGGTTTCCGATGAAATCATCGTTAGCGGAATAAATGACACGACAGATAGGTTCAATGATAAAGCCGATGAGATTTCAATTGAAATAAATCGCCGAAAAAATATCTTAAAAGACCGGTACCCGTTTAACGCATTTGAAAATGGTTATTCCATTCAATACGAATCGCAGGACGATGACTTCAACTGGATTTATCGCTTTCTGCTTTTATGTACGCGTTTAAATATGACAAAGCAAAAAATTCAGGATGGTATTGATGGTACGCAGGTATTTGAAAAGCTATCTTCGATAGTTGCTAAACAGTTTTTTGGGGACAAAACAGAAGTTGACATATTAGGTACTAGTAAGGCAGATGTCGGTGGATTTCGGGCAAAGTTATTGGATTTAACCAAGAGAATGAGAGAGGGTGGTAGCATTCATCCGAACCCCGGATTTCATCCGCAGGATGATAATGTAGACGTGGTGCTTTGGAAAGGCTTTTCAGATCAACAACCTTCACAGATTATCGCATTCGGTCAATGTAAAACAGGTACGACTTGGGCGGAGAAATTATCTGAGCTGAACACTGATGCATTTTGCAGGACATGGTTTACAAGACAGCCAGTTATGACACCCCTAAGAATGTTTTTCTGTGCACAATATTTTCCTATTGAAATATGGTTGCCAAGAGCTAATGAAGCGGGTTTAGTTTTCGATAGATTTAGAATATTGGATTACCTACCACAAAACATTGAACAAGAGCTAATGACAAGTATTAAAGCATGGTGTACTACCGCTTTAAATTAATGAATTAAATTTCTTTTATATCTAATAGTTCCTGAAAAAGCGGGAATAAAAAATCCCAAAACTTATTTAAAAAAGCTTGATCCAAATAATGCGAATCATTATTGTGTACATAGCCATTTAAAACATCAAGGCTCAATTCATTTTCTGGATTTAATAATTTCTGCGTAATGGTCGAGGACTTTTGATTTAATTTATCTTTTAGGTACTCTATTCTTTTGCTCAAGGTAATTTGCCTTAGCGCCATTTTATAATGGGCTTTTATCGGATCTTCAAGATTTTCAGTTTCAATATAAGTTAACACCGCAAGATCAAGGAAAATCCTTATCGAAGCAGCAACCGAATTTTTATATTTAAGCGGTATTGTTTTTAGTTCGTTAAACAAATCTGATAACCGGTAATTATCAGTGTGTAATTCGAAATAGTCTAATACCAATCTTGACCTGTTAGGGTCATTCTTTAGATCTTTTTTTGGAGTTTTTTCTTTTTCTACCTGCGCACTTTCTTCACTTTCTGTTGTTGCATTGGTTGCTCCACTTTCATTTTCTTTAGGTGTTTGATCATTTGCATTTTCATTTACGTCGCCAGTATTTGTTTCTTTAGATTCAACTTGCGGGAGCGACGATAAAATATCATCCAACTTGTCAGTTATGCTTCTGGAATCAATTCGATGCTCATTACCGATAGGTAACAACATTTTTTTGATAAGTTGGGAATAGGCTTTTAGGAAACTATCTCTCTTTTTGGTGATTTTTATCTCAGGCCCCTCGTACTCTAATCCCCATTCTTCTCTGACCTTTTTAGAAGAAAAGAATCTTTCTAAAGATGAAATCGGAAAACGGTGTGATGATGCCTTTGTAAATTCTTTTTCCGTTAACTCACTTTCCACCTCTTTGACTAGGGCTTTGATTTTTAATGTTCTTAATATGTTCTCCAACTCATTTTCCTCAACCCCAGCCTGAGCTCGTATTTGATCTATGTCGGCTTTATATTTGTCATACAATGTAGAAACCCATCGTTGTTGCTGCTCTCTTACCCATCTTTTCTGCAAGGATGTTAAGCTGTTCCTTTGGGAAATATACCATTCCACATCTTCAAATGTGGGAGCTACCGACACGTGAATTTTCTCAATATCGGAATGCTCAATTTCATTAGACAGCTTCGTAAAAATGTTCTTTATACCTTTTGGTGACTTATGTGGTTCAAGCAGTAATTTTAATACTGCAATTCTTCTGTTTCCTTCTGCTACATAAAACTTATTATTAGCATTGTCTTGCCATATAACTATTGGATCAGCAGGTATAAATCCTTTTTTTGCTATTGATTTTGCCAGATTAATAAAGTCAACCCTGTCTGCATCTGTTGCGGTCATTTCTTCGGCAAATTCTTTCAGATGTGAGTAAGAGTTTTCAGGATCGAGGCGGGGGTTCTTTTCCCATAAATGAAGATTGCGAACAGATCTTGGCGTCTTTTTTAACAACCAATTGTAATCATTTTGCATATAAGGTTTATTTAGAAGATATTATTCGAAAATACAATTAATGCAAATAATAACTTAAGTTATTATTTGTAAGATCTTGAAAGATTATTGGAGACAGGTTTATAATGAAACACTAGATCCAATAATGCTTATTCCATTTTTCCGTTAATTTGCTGTAGTCTGGCCTTAAATTATCTGTCCGATCCAATAGTTTTTCATTGTTATATTTATAATAATAGGTATTAATTAAACTTGGATGCACACAAACTTTTAAAGAGCTTGGATCGATTAGTAAAAGACCATCATCAAATAAATCATGCAAGTCTGATCTCAGTAATAAAGCATTTGTAGATATATTATTCCCCTTTTCTGAATGAGGTTCAATATGTGCAGCTTGCAAAACATTTTCCGGGCCGGTTTTTGAAATACAACACATATTATTGTATGCATTAAGCAACTTTTTTCTCAGCTTACTTTGCCCCTTTCTAATACGCCTGGCATAAGTCTGGAAATCATCCGCATCATCGTTATTAGCCTCCTCAAATTGAGTAACTAAGTTGATCAATTGAATTTTAGTCGCGGTAGTTACATATAGAAATTCATGTTCATCATCCCAATTTAAATCTGGATGAAATTGAACTATAGCAACCTCTTTTGCCACAACATAAATCATCGACCTACGGCCTAATCTACCGCCAGCGGCATTTAATGAATTTATTCCTCTTACAACATCACTTTTATACAGCTGTTCAACAGAATTTGTTGATACACGTTTTATTCCAATTTTTTTATCATCAACAGAAACAACATTGTAAACGTGACCCTGCTTAACTGATTCCCAAGAACTTTGCATATTTAAAGCAGTATGAGCACCATCTTTTATCGACTGCCATGCCTCATCTGGGTCTAAAAATGTCTCTTGATTTGAAGATGGCAATCGCCAGTACCCTTGCGAAGAATTGACAAGTTCGCCTGAGCTTTTAAGCCCTTGTAAGCAATTCCTTAAATTTCGCTTCCAATTGGGTTCGGTAGTGAATTTATTTTTTAAAATTGTAAATTGTAGATCGTGCTCATCAAAATCAATCGTGTTTAATGCAGCACTATATAGTTTTTCAATAGAAACTGGATGGGTACCGGTCAATGAAATCTCTTTTAAGATTATTGCTTTAAACTGTGAAGTTTGGGTAGGCATATCTAAATCTAATCAATATAGGTATATCATTAATAAAATCCTTGAATTTTGTTAATATCTATTTTTAGATTTTCAATGTTGTTTCGAAAATCCAGGCATTTCAGTTAAAACTACCCTTTACGAGCTATTTTTCCCTCAAATTCGATTATCAGCTTTTCCTGAGCTTTTACTAATTTTTCCCTTTCCTTTAGTAAATCCTCTTTTAAGGAAAGTGAATGAGTTAAATTATCAATTTTAACCTGCCATTCGCGATTTTCTGCATTACGAAATCCAATTATGGGCTCTTTGTCATCATAATAAGAAAAGAGATTATAATTTAATGCTTTACTAAGAGTCAATAGTAGTTCGGAATCGATGGTATTGCGCTTGTAGATATCAGATATATTTTGTTTTGAGGTATTGATCCTCGCGCCCAAATCTGAAGGTTTTAGATTCTGACTTTCGGTTATTTCCTTTACAAACTCACCAATCGTATTAGCGTTCTTCTGCATTCACAAATCTTTTCAAAAAAGAAACAAGTACAATCATTCATCCGAATAGTATTATTTGTCGATTCGGAAAATAAAATTTGACAATCTAATTTACTTGTTTATATTTGTTTGCTGTGAATTTTATATATACATGAAATAAAGCACTATACACTTCTAATAGAAGTAACTAAAGAGTCTTGCAACTCCTATCTCAAGCCGTTGACGCAAGGCAGCAGAAGTTACCCATATCTTATCTTGATATGCTACATTCGCATATCTAAAAATAAGAGTGGGTTCTGCTGTAAATCCGTGTCAACATAAGGCTTGAGAACTGAATGGAGTTACGGTATGTAGAACCCACTTTTATTATATCCTGCATCATTAGGCTCATTTAAAATTTAATTTAAATGAAGTATGGAACCGAACATACATAAGCGTTTTAGCCTTTCTCTTTTTAAAAAAGCGTCCGTTTGTTATGGTCGAATAGTAGTTTGCATATATGAAAATTGCGAATGGGTATCACTCCTCTTAGTTGTCAGTAAAACTATATCCTACCCACTACAAAATCCCATTAAGAACATTATCTGTTGCCCTGAGTGATTAGCCTGGTGAACGGCAACTCAGGATCAGCTTAATAGTTAATAGTAATTTTAGGGTTGCCGTTGTCTTTTCTTTTTATACTACTCTTTTTAACGAACTCAACTAACTGAATTTAATGAAAAAATATATACTATTTATAGTACTGGCCGCGCTTTGCCTTTTTTTTAAGGTGGAAGCACAAACCATTATGCAGCTCAGAGGCAAGGTCACCGATACCTTAGATAATAGACCATTACACGGTGCCACAATAAAAATTGTGGGCCAAAATAAGATTGTGTTTACACAACATGATGGAACGTTCGTTATTAACGCCAATTCGGGCGATAAAATAATTGTATCCTTTCTAGGTTATCAGCCTTACATTTTCACGGTAACCAATAACCTGCCTTTTCATAATATAGCTCTACATGCTGCATCTTCAAATCTCGAGGAAGTAGCAGTAGTAAGTACAGGCTACCAAACTATTCCAAAGGAGCGGGCAACAGGTTCTTTCTCTCAACCCAATAAATCAATGTATGATGCAAGAGTTTCAACAGATGTTATCAGTAAACTGGATGGGATAACAAGCGGCCTATTATTCAACACCAATACAAGCAATACTCAATCCGGTAAACTTGATCTAAGTATCCGTGGCCGCAGTACCATTTTCGCCAATGATCAGCCTCTAATTGTAGTCGATAATTTCCCTTATAGTGGCGACATTACCAATATTAACCCCGATGATGTACAAAGCATAACTGTTTTAAAAGATGCAGCCGCAGCTTCTATATGGGGTGTGAAAGCAGGAAATGGTGTAATTGTCATCACCACAAAAAAGGGTTCCTTAAATCAACCCCTAAAGATTTCATTTAATTCCAATGTAACGGTAATACAGAAACCGGACCTTAAGTATAATCCCACTTACATGAGTTCTTCCGATTATATTGATGTCGAAGAATTTTTGTTTAAAAATGGCAAATATGATAGCGATCTAACTAATACGACTACTTATCCATTTATATCAGGGGTCGTAAACTTCTTGGCCCAACAAAGAGCAGGCACACTATCTCCTACCAATGCAACAGCACAAATAAATGGTTTACGTGGCAATTACGTATTAGATGATGTTTCAAAATACCTTTATCAAAATGCCGTTAACCAGCAATATGCTTTTAACCTGAGCGGGGGTGACAATAAAACCTACTACTATTTTTCTGCTGGCTACGATAATAACCTGCAAAGCCAGAAGGATAATAATTATGACCGTTTAACCTTAAATTCAAATATTGCTTTTACCCCGGTTAAGAATCTCCAGATTTCTGTTGGCTTAAATTACGTTCAATCCAATACAAAAACGGATAATACCATAGCACATGTGCTGTCAGGTAAAATTTCTCCGTATGCCCGGCTTGCGGATGCCAACGGGAATCCGTTAGCTATTACACAAAACCTGAATCCAAGTTTTATACAGGCTGCGCCTTCAATGGGTTATTTAGATTGGTCATATTCGCCGCTTTCTGATCTCGGCTTAGCTGATAATACAACCAAATATGGAGATATAAGAATTTCCCCGAGTGTTAAATATAAAATCATTAATGGATTAAACATTGAGGGGAAATATCAATATGAACAATATACCACTAACAATAGGGATTACGAGAGTCAGCAAACGTATTACGCAAGAAACCTGATAAATGAATATTCCAGTGTTGACGATAATGAAATCGTAAATGGATACAATATACCATTAGGTGGAATATTAAGCCAATCATTCACAACCGTTTCCGCCTACAATGCCCGTGGGCAACTTGATTATTCCGGCACCTGGAATAAAAGCAGCATCAGCGCCATAGCCGGTATGGAACAGAGCCAAACAACAACGGAGGGCAGTTCAAGTGCTAATTTATATGGATACGATGATAACACAGGGAATTACAGCAACGTAGATTTATTGTCGACATTCCCTTTAAATCCCCATGCAGGTTACGCAACCATACCAAGCGGTGCAGGTATCACTGGAACCCTCACCCGGCTGCGTTCTTATTTCGCCAATGCCGCTTACACCTATGATAATAAATATATATTTTCAGCAAGCGGACGCATTGACGGCTCCAATTATTTCGGAGTGGCTACTAACCTTAAATCGGTTCCTTTGTGGTCTTTTGGTGCCAAATGGGATATAGATAAGGAAACCTTTTACCATATTGATTGGCTGCCTGAACTGCATTTACGGGCAACCTACGGTTACAATGGTAATTTGAATCAAAACATAACCGGCATCACTACTTTTCTATATAGTCCGGTCAATAGTTCTTACACCAATCTCACACAGGCGTCAGTTGCAAATATTGGCAATCCCGAATTAAGGTGGGAAAAAGCAGGTATAGGAAATATTGGTGTGGATTTCGCGCTTAAAAACAATGCGATAAGCGGAAGTCTGGAATATTACAAGAAAAACGGGTCAGATATTATTGGAAATGAATCGGAGCCGCCAAGTACCGGTGTTACCACTTTTGAAGGGAATTATGCCAGTACACAAGGAAATGGTTTTGATATTCAATTGACCTCAAAGAATTTTGATAAAGATTTCTCCTGGTTTACGACCCTGTTATTTAGTCATGCGGCAGATAAAGTGACCAAATACAATGCACCAGTTATTCCCTCGTCCCTTACCACAGCAGATGGTGCCAGCGGTAATATTTATCCCATAGTTGGCTATCCTGTATTCGGGGTTTGGAGTTACCGCTGGGCTGGTTTAGACCCAACCGACGGCGATCCACAGGGGTATATTGACGGTAAGATCAGTAAAGATTATGCCACTTTAACAAACCCAGTGTCAAAGAACGATTTGGTATATAGTGGCCCCGCAAGGCCGCAGTACTTTGGCGGAATAGATAACAAGTTTGGATATAAAGGTTTTTCCCTTTCATTCAATATCAGTTACAAGTTCGACTATTATTTCAGAAGAAGTTCACTCAATTATACCAGCTTATTTAATAGTTGGCTGGGAGGGAACCGGGAGTTTGCCCAAAGATGGCAGAAGCCTGGCGATGAAAAGTTCACCAATGTTCCGTCTATGGTTTACCCGGATGACCAAAGCAGGGATTTGTTTTACCAGTATTCGCAGGCAACAGTTGTCAGAGGAGATAATATAAGATTACAGGACATCAGTCTAAGCTATAATTTCAACAAGAAAGTCTATCGCAATCTTCCTTTCGACAACATCCAGGTATTTGCTTATGCCAATAATCTCGGGATCATCTGGAGGGCAAATAAACTAAATCTTGACCCGGACTATCCAACGGGCTATCCTACACCCAGGAGCATCTCATTTGGGTTAAAAACTAATTTTTAATCAAAGCTCTTTTCATCATGAAATCAACATATAAGTTTCAAAACATGGTCGGCAGCGTCATTTTATTGCTGACTGTTTTACTGCAAATTTCCTGCAAAAAGGATTGGTTAAATGCGAAACCAAACAAAGCCCTTGTGGTACCAGGTACAATAGCAGATTACCAAGCCATATTGGACAATAATACAGGCAACAATTTATTCAATTTCAATGGCCCAAGCCTAACAGAAGTTGGAGCCGGAGATTTTTATCTGCAATATTCATCATGGCAACAATTAAGCAACGGGCAGGAACGAAACGCTTACCTATGGAGTCCCGATATTTATGCGGGGGAAACAGGCTTTGATTGGGATAACGCTTATCAGCGGATTTTGAACGAAAATATAGTCCTGGACGGCATTGCCAACATTCCAAGTAATTCATCAAATCAAAAAAGTTGGAATAATGTAAAAGGCACTGCCTTATTTTACCGCGCATTTGATTTTTGGGGACTGGCGCAAGAATTTGCAAAAGCATATGATCCTGCCTCTGCATCCACCGATTTAGGCATTCCATTGCGGACAACCTCGGATATCAATGTTAAATCGGTTAGGGCTACGGTTCAGCAAACGTATGATCAAATCGTAAATGATCTGCTAATTGCAAAGCCTTTACTGCCAGATACTGGCTTATTTCCAACCAGACCCGGCAGGAAAGCAATTTATGGCCTACTGGCCAGGGTCTACTTGTCTGCCAGTAATTATACTAAGGCATTTTTATATGCAGACTCCTGCCTGAAAGTGTCCGACCTGTTGATGGATTACAACACACTGTCAGCAACTTCATCCGCGCCAATTCCCCGTT